>Ga0268262_10007509_pt1 | contig 10142 bp, 8 predicted proteins | sample TergutNc150P3_FD_190354 | JGI IMG/M metagenome (GOLD analysis project Ga0268262, IMG submission 190354) | Nasutitermes corniger P3 segment gut microbial community from laboratory colony in Florida, USA - Nc150 P3 (SPAdes) (version 2) | ecosystem: Host-associated > Arthropoda: Insects > Digestive...
CCCGCTCCGCGAGCTCCCGCATGTCCGCTGGCTTCGGTCTGGCCATGTGCACACCTCCATGGCCAAACGTTAACAGAAATTAATTAAATTAGCAATAGGATTTGGTATCACAGGGGACCCTATCCCCGTAGACGACCGCGAACTGGTTCAGGGCGGTGCCCTCGTTTTTCATGGCATTGTCCTTTTTTCGATGTGGATCCTGTTGCGACCTAGGTCGAACCGCCGCAGCCAAAACGCCGCAACATGGCGGGAGTTCACTCACAATTCTTTAGCCAGTCTTTCTCCGAAATGCCCTTCCCGACTTCAGTTCGTCCAGGTAGTCGGCCCAGGTCTGCATCATCTTCCTGCGGTCGTCTAGGTATTGTGTGCGGTCGTAGGACTCGCCGAGGCTTTCGCTGGTCTTGTGGGACAACTGCCGCTCTATCCACTGCGGGTCGAGGTGAAGTCTTTCGGCTATGACTGTTCGTGCCATGGCCCTGAACCCGTGCCCAGTAATCTCGGTGCGGGTGTCGTAGCCCAGTGTGCGGAGCGCCTTGTTTATGGTGCCGTTGCTCATCGGGCGGCCTGGGCGGAGGCTGGGGAAGACATACTCCCCGTCGCCTGACACTGGCTCTATTTCTCTGAATATTGCTACCGCCTGGCGAGACAGGGGCACCACCAGCTTTCGCTTCACTGGGCTGCTTTCCCGCTGTTTTGAAACGGTGAACACCCACTCTCTGTTTTTCAGGTCAATGTCCGCCCATCTGGCGTTCCTGAGTTCGCCTGGGCGGACGAACACGAGCGGGGCTAGGGCGAGGGCACAGCGGACTATGTGCGTCCCCTTGTAGCTGTCCATCGCCTGCAACAGCCCCGCCACGTCCGCAGGGTCTGTCGGGCTTGCGTAAGGCTTGGTGACCACAGGCTTCAACGCGCCGCGAAGGTCGGGGCAGGGGTCCCTGTCTGCGCGGCCGGTTGCGATTGCATACCGCATGGCCTGGCCGATGATCACTTTCACCCTGTGCGCCGTCTCCAGCGCCCCTCGGTTCTCCACGCGGCGACAGACCGCAAGGACGTCCGGGGCTTTCAGTTCGGCAACGGGGATGGCCCCTATGAAGGGGAAGGCGTCCCTCTCAAGCTGTCGGATGGTCTTTTCGGCGTGGCTCTCGGTCTTGTCGGTCTTCCAGTTTGCGAACCACTCGCGGGCCACAATCTCAAACGAGCTCTCCGAGAGTTCCCGCTTCGCGTCCTTCGCCGCCCTCTTTGTCGCCGCAGGGTCAATGCCTTGGGCCAGCCTCTCCCGCGCCTCGAAGTGCCGCCGCCTGGCGTCCTGTAGGGAGACTTCGGGGTACCTGCCGAGCGAGAGCAGCTTCTCTTTGCCCTCGAAGCGGTATTTGTATCGCCACAGCTTCCCACCCGTGGGGGCGATTTCAAGGTAGAGGCCGCCGCCGTCGAACATCCTCTGCGGCTTCCTGGTCGGCTTCGCCCGTTTGATGTTGATGTCCGAAAGTGCCATGCCCTACTCCCGCGCTGTTCCTAGAGGCCTTGGGGGTATGTTGAATTCGCCCACCCCACATACCCCCAATTCTACCCCCAGATGGGGGTAGATTGTCCCGGACGGCCTCGGTCGGTGCTGGACGATCCATCAACGGAAAGCCCCGCCGCAGCGGGGCTTTCCAGACTTTCTTGGACTTCGTTGGACTATCCTTTGGTGGAGCTGAACGGGATCGAACCGTCGACCTCTGCAGTGCGATTGCAGCGCTCTCCCAGCTGAGCTACAGCCCCATGCGAAATTACAGTGTGCCCTAAAGCGGCGCGTTGGTCAATACAACAGTTGACAGTAGCCAGTGGCCAGTTGACAGTGGCTGGTTGACAGCCACTGGCTACCTGGGCCGGCCCTCTACGCCGACGTAGACGGTGTCGAATGGGCCTTTGCCGCCGTTTTCGCCGTACCTCATCTCCACGTTCGACACGCCGAGGCGGCTCAGTTCCTTTTGCAGAGCGGCGAGGCGGTCAACGGTCAAGCGTTGCAGGCGCAGTTGGTCCTGCGGCACGGACAGGAAGTAGGTCAGGCCCTTCTTGCCCCAGCCGTCAGTCCACTCTTTGAGCCTGACGAAGCCCATGGGGGAAATCTCTGCGCTGCCCTTGGCGAAGTAGATCGCGTTCTGCTCCAGGAAGTTCGGAATGTCCTTGGGCAGGCCCGACGGTGCCGACGAGGGTACCGATGGGGGCTGGATGGTCGGCAGACCTAGTTCTGGCTGCGCGGCGGTTTGGACGCGGGTCGGGGCAGGACTGGCCTTGGTCTGCGCTGGGCGTGGCGCTGGCTGCTGGACGCTGGCGACCAGCGGGCGACTGGCGGCGGATGAAGTCTGCGGGCCGGTCGTTTGTGGATTGGGGGCCGCAGGCATTGGAGTGGATGCGGGGACTGGCCGCGCAGCAGGCGCCTTCGCGCTGGATTGGCCGCCCTGGCTGGCAGTGGGCGCAGCGACTACAGCGACGCTTGGGCCTGGCCCCACGCTGCCTCGGGCGACGCCGGGGAAGCCGGGCATGACAAGCGGGTCCAGCGCGGGGCGGAAGCCCTCCTTCAGCGGCTCGACGCCAATCCGCTTGATTTCGGGCATGTCTGTGGACGCCAGCTTTGTCACCAGGTCGCCCTTCAGGGGAAAGGTCTCGCCCTTGGACTCCAGCTTGGCCAGCGCGGAGTTTGCGGCAAAGTGTTCGGTGTGCACGGAGACAACGCGGAGTGTGCCTATGTCCCTGACCTCCCCAGGGCGCCTGACGATGAGCATCTCGCCCAGCCTGATGTCGGAAATGGCTTCGCCGCCCAGGCGGTAAACCCTGCCGTCGCGGGGAGTCCACGGCGGTCTGCCCACCTGCTCCACGGCCACTATGCGGATGTCCCTTGCCGCTGGCGCAACGGCCGCAGACAGTTCCGCAAACGACCCAGAGGCCCAAATTTGCAGGACCAGTACGGCGGTGGCTAGGCGGATTGACAGCATTGGCGTTCCTTACATCAGACAGTCAAGGGTATCGGGGGCCTCAAAGGGAAATGTCCATCTCCTTCAACAGACGGCCCAGAAAGTACAGCGACCCCGTGACCAGATACTTATCGGAAGATTCCCCCCGAAGTTTAAGGGCCAGCTCCCCGATAGTGGCCACGGGCGTTTCCGCGTGGCCGGCAGCCGCCCAGGCCTCCTGCATGGCGCCCGGCGTGGCCCAGCGGGCGTCGTCTCCCTTGACCACAGTCACACCCAACGGTGCGGCGGACGCGAGCGCCCTTGCCATGCCGGCCATGTCCTTGTCGCCCATCGCGGCGAAAAAGATGTGCGGCCTGACGCCACATTCAACCAAGTGGGCCGCCAGTGCCTCCGCGCCGGCCAGATTGTGCGCCCCGTCCAATACGACGTTTGGGGGCAGGCCTTGCGGCAGAATAGGCGGCCTCCACAGGCGCCCGGGCCACTCTGCACTGGAGAATCCCTCCCAGACGCGGTCCATGTCCAGCGCCCAACCCATTCCGCGCATGGTCTCAATGGCGGCCAGCGCAGTAGCCAGGTTCTTCAACTGGTGCCTGCCGGCCAGCTTTATCCTGTGCCCACAGACCGCGCTGCTTTCCCAAAATACATCGCCGCCCAGCTCTTTCGATGCCACCATTTTCGGCTTTGACGCGCAGAGCGGCGCCAGCCAGGCGGGGTCCAAGCCCGGCCCCAGCACCAGCGGGCGACCGTCCCGTGCCGTGCATAGCTTTTCGGCCGCTATGGCCTCCGGCGTGTTGCCAAGGTGCTCCATGTGGTCCATGGCCACGTTGGTCAGGACAGTGAGAATGGGGTCCAGCGCGTTTGTCGCGTCCCAGCGGCCCCCCATGCCGACCTCCACCAGGGCCACGTCAACCTTGAAGTCACAGAAGGCCAGCATCGCCGCCACCACTATCAGTTCAAAGTAGGTGGCGGTGACACCGGCTGCCGACTCGACCTGCAACACGCGGGACAGCAGGGAGTCCAGGCGGTCGTCGCAGATGCGCCGGCCGTCGATCCATATCCTTTCCGCTGGGCACAGCAGGTGCGGCGAGGTAGTCCAGCCCACCCGTCGGCCTGCGGCCCTCAGCCCGTGGGCCATGAAAGCCCCTGTAGAGCCTTTGCCGTTGGTCCCGGCTATGAGTACGGCCGGAAAAGCCCTCTCTGGGCCGCGCAGCCCCCCAAGCAGCGCGCGGATATTGTCCAGACCCTTCTTGATGCCCCAGTGCCCCCGCCGCTCCAGAGCTTCTATGGCGGCCAGGGGACGGGGCAAGGAATCTAAGGGTTCGGGCGGGGTGGACAAGGCGGTTGAGGGCGCGGCACAGTGCCAGTACAACAATAGCCTGGCTGAATCCCAATATGACGCGCCGAACAAAAAACCCATCGACACCGATGGCCCTGTAAGATTGAATGACCGTATGGCAATGCACGTTCTCACAACGAAGGCACCGAAGGCGTCGGGCGTACGCCCTGGCCGCCTCGGCGACTGCACCGCGCTGGCTTGGCACAGACATCCCCCCCCGCACAAACGCTGTAAATAAACGACTTGCGGCTATAGACCTAACCCAAGACCTGCCGCCCCATTGGGAACACCTGCCCAGAAACCGCCGTGCGCTGGAAGCCGAGAGTGTTGCAAATAGGATTATGTGATAGTAGAGTTTTACCGCAGGAGGCAGCACAATGAGATGCAGCAAGTGCGGAAGCGAGGACAGCGTCAAGGCGGGCTTCAACCACGGGAGGCAGCGCTACAAGTGCAAGAGGTGCGACCGCCAGTTCACCATGGAGGAGGACAGGAACGCGCAGAACAGGGCGCGGGCCCTGTACCTCTTCATCACGGGGCTATCGATGCGCGCCATCGCCCGCGCATTCGGCGTCGCGCCCTCGACCGTCCTGTACTGGGTGCGGAACTTCGCGCTCAGGGCGTACGAGAAGCCAACGCCGCAGGGGCCAGTCGTGGTCGAATGGGAGAGCTATGCGGAGCTGATAGCAGCGGAGATGCCGGTGCAGTGCAAGGCCAACACCCACGCGATAGAGCACAACAACTCCGCCAGCGGTACTGGTGCGGCAGGTTCCGCCGGAAGACGTGCATCGTGTCGCGGTGCCTGCTGATGATAAACAGCATAATGGAAAACTGTATCAGTCTTGACTTTTTCGAAAACTGATCAGATTTTGATGTTGGTGATTAATTTTATAAGCATAGGGATAACCAAACGGGTACAAAGGTTTAACAGGTTGAAATAAAATAGTCGTACCTACAAATTGGAAACCGATCATGGACATAATGTTGACAATATCAGATTGCACATTTGTTTCAATCTTGTTTACGGTAAAGTCGCTAATAATGATTGTTGCGTATTTGCCAGGATGTAGGTGAGCAAATGCTTTTCTCATGATACTTTGGAAGGCTCCCAAAAAATCATCATAATGTTGAAAGTTTCCTAGATCGTTTGGAAGATCGCTGTAATATTGAATTCCAGTTCTAGCACCCATACGAAATGCTTTCCCGTTGACATTTCTAATACCTTTTGTGCTGTTTCTAAGGATATTGTGATATGGAGGAGATGTGACAATGTAATCAACAAATCCAATACCGTCAATTTCATAATAGGAATCACCTACGATATATGTGGTGTCAGTTGTAATGTCAATCGTGGCAATCCTGTCGCGATACATCTGATAATAATTGATATTAATGTCAATTCCGATGGAGTTGCGCGATATGCTATTAGCAGCAAGCAAAGAAGAGCCACACCCAACAAAGGGGTCGAGCACCGTCATGCCGCGCTTAGTAAACATGCTAATTAATTTGGTGATATCATTAATTAGAAATGGTGCAGGATGGCAATAAGCGGATCTGTCTAGTGCAGATGGCTCTGTTTCCCAGACGCTCTTTGTGAGTAACAACCACTCTTTGCCAGTCAAGTCGTTTAATTGGTTTCTTGAATCGTACCTTCCTGGCTTGTTCTCGCATTCTTTTGGTTTTCTTGGCTTGGTAATGGTCATAATAATAGTCCGTATAATGGATGCGAGTGGTTGAAAACATAATTCAAACTTAAGTTCCTTGACCGAGATATTCTATCGACCTCAGTATACGTTAGGTATCGCCAATTTTCGTTTATAAAGGATTGCCTAAAAAGAGGATCAGCAACATCAGTCAGTTTTTCGAGTCTATCATCTGGAATAATCATAATTTTTGGGATGCTTCTATCGACATTCGAACCCCTTTGGATGCCCATAGTAAAGTTTGTCGAATTTTCTACCTCAAAAATGCAACCGATTCCTTCTTTTGTAAGCCAAACAACATCGATCATTTCTATCCGCTTAATTCGTTCGGGCTCAATGCTAGGTTGTAAATGCTGCAAATTTTCCAGATTGCATAAATTCCTTAATATCATTCCGTTTGAAAGTTTTTCAGGCTGTTCACGTTTTCCCACAAAAATCTGAAAATGAGCATTTGATCCAATTTTACATAATTTGGCAATAATTTCAGAATGTTTGGTTGTTTCTCCAAGTATTTCTTCCCTGATTTTCCATTTTGCGCCTTCCTTACGAGCAATCTTTTTCAATATAGTAACGATACTTTTTGGATCAGGCGTAAGTCCATTTCGGTACTGTTTGAATAGTTCCGCAATCACGTCATCAAGTTTTACTGAAATGCGTCTTCGTAGCACAGATAGTACAGTCTCACGTACGCGATCAGTCAGCGGCAAGTCGGGGTGACTTATGAATTCTTTTGGATTGTTAAACCACCAATAATCTCCTGCTCCGTTATCATTCTCGGTTGTGTGAAATGGTTTGGAGTCTCCAACATATTTATTTAAAATCGCACGGATCTCATGTGTGGGCTCATCAGGTCGAAAATATCCAGCTTTTACCATTTCTGGCAACACTCGATTAATAATAAACGAGAAAGGCGTTTTTTCTCCCCTTTCGCCTAGGAGTTGGATGGTTTTGTTTAGCACAAAAAGAGACAGATCCGAGCCGCCGTCTGAACGATCTAAGGGTTGCTTTGTCCACCTAATGTAAAAATCTGATCCTGTTGTCCCATATGGGTTTGAAACATTTGATTCCCCTGAGCGTTTATTGTATTGATGCGTCATGTGGTCGAACTTGAACCCAGCATCACGCATAGCTATAATAAAGTCGTTCCACTCTTGCATGTGTTGGTTATGAAACGTAGTTACTAAATAACCATCTGGCTTCAGTGCGTTGTGTAGTTTCCGAAATGCATTAGTTAGTTTTCGTTTATACTCTTCTCTTGAGACAATGTTCTTTTTAACTGTAATTTCGGCAGTGAAGCATGGCTCGTACTTCTGGTCATAGTGCTTTAACCAAGAGAGCCACACTAAACTTAAATCCAAATATTGTACTAATCCACCGTACGGGGGGTCGGTTAAAATAAAATCGATGCTACTATCTGGCACGTATTCGTGTAAATCAGCGATGTCAATAATACCATAGTTCAAAATGGCATTGTTTTTCAGTTTCTTTCTGCTACTGGATACTTCATTAATTATTTTCCCCTCCATAGATAGTCGTTTGCTCGCATCGGTTAATGCTTTGACTACTCCCTGTTTGTCAATGCATGATCGTTTAAATATTTCTAATGGATTTTGTTCCATTTGTCTATTTCTAATCATGTAATCTGCTCTACCCCAACTTCCAGAAAAAGGTCTTCCACCCCGTTCTGTCCTAGGCACTACCATTTTGCAGACCAAATGAACCGTATGCATGAATGCAAGTAACAATGGTTTAACCAACGGCTTTTCTTCATTCAATATTGAATCAAAAATCTTTGCGAGCAAGTACAGATTTCTTTTTGTCCAAAGATAGCTTATGTTATTGCCCCCGATGCCATCAAGAAATTTTTGATTTATCGATGGATGTGCTGGTAAGTTGTCATTCGGAAACCAATATGGAATAGTCATATCTGCCATTTCAGTTTGTAGTTTGGCATCAATTTCAGATGCTTTAGATATAACGGGATGTTTCGCATTACTCTTAGCGGCAAACTTTGAAACCGAGCCGTTTTCCCATATGTAATTATATATTGTTACATGTTGATTTTTGATGGTGCGTGTATAGTGATGTTTGTAAACATTATCATTTAAAATTGTTTGTGATATTCTGTCAACGGCAGATGAGAATTTTTTTGAATCAAAACGTTGTGTCATTACTTCAACAAGAAATGTAGATAATGGGTTTAGATCAAAAGTAATTGCTTTCCTTCCTAGTATTATACTTTCAAATGCTGTAATTCCGCTGCCCATGAATGGATCCAACACAACTCCGTCAACTGGACAATATGTATTAATGTAATCACTCCAGATATTATGAGGCTTTTTGCCATGATATTTCATTACTTTGTACATCGGTGGTCGCACGCCCTCTACGAGTGCATAGTTTATGTGGTCTAAGTGGTTTTCGCTCATTTTGCCTCCCTGATTAAGAAGTTAATCCCAAATACGTTACCTGCTTCACAATTTCCGTGCGGCTTCGCGAGCGGGAAGTGGTATTTGTCCAAAACCTAGTAAACCCTTTTACGACCAATGACAGTTTGAGCGGGATCATTATGATTGTGCAAACCGCCTCTTTGATGGCCTTCCCATTGTCTAGGATGGTCTGTGCCATGACCTGTCGGTTGCGAGACCTCGAGTCTGATACTATCGCATTTCTTCCTGCGTTGCCCATCATGCCAATGAGTCCAACGGTTTCTTGCATTATCACTGCTCTCCTGATTTTACGTAGCATTCCCATGCACCCCCTCCTTCAGCATTTCGTAGGTAAGCCTTCTGCCCCTCATGCCCATGACCAGAGACTCAAGCCTGTCCATCGTGTCCACCTCGCAGTTCCCCTCGTTCAGGCGGAACACGAACCCGACCACGTACAGAGGCAGGTGTTTTTCGCTGAACGAATGGTAGATGCCGTAGAAGCCGCGTTGCACCACTGCCCACACGCTCTCTATGCCGTTTGTGTGCGCTATGCCGTCCACAAACTGCTTGGCGGAGTGGCAGATGGATTTGTGGTCGTACGTGGTGTCGAGGCCCACGTACGAGACTTGCTCGTCGGTGCAGACGGTCGAACCAGTGCCAACGCTCCGAAGCGCCCCGCCCAGCAGCGTCTCTTTGTCTGTTTCGCCGACCACCTTCGCAACCACTCTGCCGTTCCTTTCCCAGATGACCATCACGACTACCTCGCCCATTGTACTACGTCCAGTTTTCAACTTCTTCTTGCTGTCAACTGGCTACTGAATGAACCGGCCCCGCCTTCAGTCCTTCGAACAGTCTGTCCAGTTCATCGGCGCTGGCGTAGTGGAACACCAGGGAGCCGCGGCCTTTGCCTTTGGACTTGATTTCGACGCGTGTGGCCCAGGCTTGGGTGAGCTCTTCCTGGGCGGCCTTGACGAACACGGACGACTGGGGGTTCTTCTTCTTTCCGTTGTCGGCGGTCTTGGTCAGCCTAGCGACCAGGCCCTCCAGCGCGCGCACGCTCAATTCTTTTTCTTCCACCTCTTCGGCCAGTTGGCGCTGTTTCGCGGCGTCGTCGACGCCCAGCAGCACCTTGGCGTGACCGGTAGAAATCCTGCCCAGTGCCACCATCGTCTGGATGTCGGTGGGCAGGCGCAGCAGGCGCAGTGTGTTGGCAACGGTCGGCCGGCTTTTGCCGACGCGGTCGGCCACCTGCTCCTGCGTCAGGCGCAGGTGCTCGCCCAGTTGGAAGTAGGCCTTGGCCTCCTCTATGGGGTTCAGTTCCTGCCGCTGGATGTTTTCGACCAGTGCGAACTCCAGCATTTGGTCGTCCGGCACTTCCTTGACTATCACCGGCACTGTTGCCATGCCTATCTTCTGCGCGGCCCTCCAGCGTCTTTCGCCGGCTATGATCTCAAAGTGGTCGCCCACCTTCCTTACGACTATCGGTTGGACGATGCCGTGCTGGCGGAGGCTGGCGGCCAGGCACTCCATCGCCGATTCGTCGAACATGGCCCTTGGCTGATACCTGTTGGGGCGCAGCGAGCCAGTGGGTATCTCTTTGGGCGGCGTATCGCCAGCGACGGGTGCGTGGCCCGCCTGGGTCATCAATGACGACAGCCCCGTGCCCAGGGCGGGACGTTTGTTGCTCATGCCGTGTCCTTGGAGAATTCCAGCCCCAGCCACT
>Ga0268262_10007510_pt1 | contig 10140 bp, 16 predicted proteins | sample TergutNc150P3_FD_190354 | JGI IMG/M metagenome (GOLD analysis project Ga0268262, IMG submission 190354) | Nasutitermes corniger P3 segment gut microbial community from laboratory colony in Florida, USA - Nc150 P3 (SPAdes) (version 2) | ecosystem: Host-associated > Arthropoda: Insects >...
GGGTACTGGTACTACGCCAGGATTACAGAATAATTAGAGATTTTACCTGTTGCGATTACGGTATAAAAATGTAATAATAATGATATAGGAGAGAAAAATTATGAGTGTAAGAGCAACGGGTAGACTTATTGGAGATATTGTAATAGTAACCGAACTTGCGAAAAGTCCGCAGATGGTGGTTAAGGGGATTGATGAGGAAAATAAACTTGTAAATACGGTTTGGTTCTCAAATGACAATGCGTATCAAGAGGGGGTTTTTCCGGCAAGTGCGCTTGATCGGTTTGAAGAAAAAAAGCCTGTAGCAAAGAAGAAAACAACGAAGAAATAAAATGCCAAAAGTAAGCCTAGCAAAAGCAAAAAAAAGGATAGAAGTACTTATTAAAGAAGCAGAAAATGGCGATACGGATTCAATGCGACTTTTAGCAGATATTTATTCCGATGGCGAGTATGCGCCGAAAGATGATTTTGCGGCAGAGGCGTGGCTTAGAAAGGCAGCAGAACTTGGTGATGATGAAGCATATTTTAGATTGGCGGAGATGTTAAAAAATTGCAAAGGCGTGGCACAAAATTTAACAGAGGCTTTTAATATTTTTCATGAGTTGGCATTTGATGGTAATGCAGACGCAATTGTAGAAACTGGCAAAGCCTTGATAGAAGGAAAAGGCGTAGAAAAAAATAAGGAACAAGGGGAATTTTATCTTAATTTTGGGAAAAGTGTTATTGAAGATATTACAGAAGATGAAAAAAGAGCCGAAAAAATGTATGAGGATTTGAAATTTAAAAAGAAATAAAACTGTCTGACAATTGAAAATTTGTACTAAATCCAACTATCGAAAATAAAAAAAACTACTTATCTTTTTACTATGACTTATGAAGAACTTATAAAGGGCGAACACCCGATACCCACTTTAATTCCAATAGAGGAATTTAAATGTATTTTGGGGATTGATGACAGAGATGACAAACTGGTCAAGTTTTGTCTGCTTACGTCAACACTCACTATTGAAAGTTACTGTAAGCGGAAATTGTTACGCAAAGAACATTTTGAAGAAATCAAATTTACAGGAGACTTGCTTTTGCCTTTGAGGGAATATCCTGTAACTGAAGTATTATCGGTATCCCTAAATGAGACAAGAGAAATTTTAGAGCCTGAATTATATTGCGTGATACCAGATTGCGGTACTGATAACGATATTCCATTTGACATTTCACTTTCCCCTGCGGTCGCAAGGTTATATTTTTCAGCAATTAAAGTTATTTATTATGCCGGATATGAAAAAGAAAATATACCAGCGGATTTGTCGGCGGCTTGCCTTGAATTAGCGTCATGGAATTTGAACCGATACAAGGGTCGGCGGATTGGAATGTCGGGTAACATAAGGGGCGCTGGAGTACAAGGCGAACATTTTGAAATGAGTATACCTGAAAATGTGAAAATACTTTTAGAACCATACAGAAGGAGAATAATCTAATGAGTAATGAAGATAAGACAGATTTGATTGAAATTCAAATACTGGAAAAAATACGAGGGCTTTTAAAAAATAGAGTTAATGAAATATTAGAACAAAGGCAATTCTTAATACCGCTTTTTGAATTATCGGAATTTAAAGGAAGGTCGGCGGTTGTTCCTGTGGTTGCGATTTTAAATTGTGAGAGGACGGAAAAAGAGCGGATTATTCAACAGGACGCTTATTCATTAACAATTAGTTTTTCCGTGCATGAGACGGAAGAAAGCGAAGTGTACTGCTACGCATATTGTACGGCGGTTTGTAAGGCTATTGGGGAAAATCCTACACTAGACGGAATTGTAGACAGGATTATTGTAATAGGGAAAAAAGTTATGCCGCCAAAAAAAGCAAATTGCGGTATGGATTGGGAAGTGATTATTTCTTTGAGAATTACAGTAGAGGGTATGAACAATGCTAGTTAATGGGTGTGATTGCTCGATTATTGTTAAGACCGCACATAGGGAGATTGATATTCCTTATTCCGATGAAACTTTGAGGGAAGCGTTTTTTTATTTGAAAGAAGAACCGCCGATTGAAGGGGACGGCGTTTGTAAAGGCATAAGAAAAACTGACGGTATTAAAGGGTGTGTTGTTACTCCGCTTACAATTAAAACTGCTCCGTTATTACTTTATTTGGCTATGGGGGCTTGCGGCTCTCCTGTCTTTATTTCCGAGACGAAAAATTTATTTAAGTATCAATTAAACCTTTTGCCGATGGAAGATGCCGAATATTTTGATTTGATACAAGACAGGTTACATGAACGTCTGTTGTTTTTGAATTGCCGTGTTCAAGGTTTTGAATTGCGGATAATGAGAAATGAAACAATAAAATTAAAAATTGATATTTTAGGCACAATGTCGCCTTTGGTTTATACGCCTTTAGATGATTATAACAGAGAGAAAGGGGAAAGATTTAAGGGCAGTAATGTTACATATAAAATTAACGGAAAGGAAAATACAAATGTTTACGGCGTAACGCTTGTGTCAAAAAAACAAGGGGGAACGGAAACGGAGATATGGATTAAAAGAACTTTACAGCAGGGGACGGAAATTCCGTCTGTTATTGAAGATTTAACAATTACGGCTACGCTTTCACTTGATAAATATGAGTACCGATATTTTGGAATGTTCTATGTAAAAATTAAAAAACTTGTTCTTATCGCTGACGTTACGGAAATAAACTCCAATAATGCGGTTATGGGGGAACTTCGCTATTATGTTTCGGGTGGGGTTTCTTGTGATGTGTTTACTTCGGGAGAGGAAAACATACCATGAATTTTTACGATATTGATAATGCTTTAAAAGAAGCTATTAATGCCGCAGATAAGGCTGTCAGGCTGAAAATTGAAATTCAGGTTGCAGGGCATTTTGAGAGCGTGTTTGAACAGGATATAATCGAAGCGAATTTTTACGGATTGAAAGAAGTTAGCGGTGGTACTTCATCGAGGGGAGAAATTCTGCTTGATAACTCGCTGGGAATATATTTATATTCGGGCGTTGGGTATGAATCGAAAGTTAAGGTTTATTTTTCTCTTGGAGAGGGATTGCCTTATTTTTTACGGTTTATATTTTTTATTGATGAAAAGGGTTTGCAAGATATTAAAGGAGAGGGACGCAAGCGGTTTGTTTTTATCAAGTTAAGAGACTTTTCATATAAATTAAAAAAAACTGACGAAGCAAGAGACTGGACTTCTCCGGCTATTTTTACATACGCAATGATTTGCGATAAAACGCAGCCAAATAAATCTTTAATACATGGGATAGCTCAAAGGGCTGGGCTTGCGGTAAATGATATTGATTGTTCAACAATTCCTGTTACCCTACCTTATGCAAAACTAAAACATAATGTATGGGCTGAATTGTCGAGTATGGCTGTAGCTTATCGCTGCCATTTGGAATGTCCTGTAGAAAAGCCGCTTGTGTTCGCACACTCACCTTATCAAGTAGAACCGCTTGCGGATAATGAATATTCACATACCTTCACAGGAAACGATATTTTTTATTTGCGAAAAATTGAGAAAGCGGAAATGTACCGCAACACGGTAAGATTAAAAATTAATATTCCTGTTTCTTTGGAGAGACAAGAGATTTGGAGATATGACGAAAGCCCTGTTTTTTATGATGAGTATATGCAATCACATTATCCATTTAAATATCCGCTTGAGAGGGAAATTGAATCGGGAAGATATGAGGCTAAATATAAAGTTAAAGATACTGACGGAAAAGAGCGGAATGTTTTATTTGCCGACCAGATAGACAGTAAAGAGGAAGCGGAAAACAGGCTTGAATATGAAGGCGGACCTTTTTCTTATTCCCATTATGACGTTACAAGCAATTGTGATAGGGCTATTTTGACTTTGCAAAAAGAAGATGACGGAGATTTATATAATGCCGCTATTTTTGGCAGACCGATTGTACTGGAATTAAACAGATCATGTTTCATGAGAGATATGGAAGCGGTAGAGGCTTATGGTACTGTTGCTTTAAATGTTACAGGGGCATATTTTTCCGAATACGAAATTGTTAGGGGAAATTTGACAATTACCCAATATGAAGATTGGGTTATTAGGGAGCTTGAAGAACGATTGCAAAATAAAAGGGAATATACAATTAAAACGCATAGGGCGTTGTTTAACGCACGAGTAGGCGCAGAGGTAAAAATAAAAACTAAAGATGTGGATACCGCCGGAACGATAAACGCTTTTTCTTTCAGGTATAAAAAAGACAAAGCTTTTATAGCGGCGTTTAGAATAATTGAATAAGGAGGGGAATATGAGAAATAGTCAGGGGGCGAATATGACTAAGCAAGATAGGCAATTGATTGTTGAGACGTTAGGCGAAATGAGGGAACTTAAAGGAGAGATGAAGGAATTTAAATTGCACGTTATTGGCAGGGTTGAAAATTTGGAAAAAAAGGAAGGGGAACGGAAAAAAGAAAGGTATTCTTTGGTAGCGATTTTGATTTCGGCGGCGGCGTTGGCTGTTACGATAATTATCAATGTTTTTAAGCATGGGGGCAAATGATGATTAAATGGGAAAATTTAATGAAAAATGAAAAGGCGCAATTTGAGAAAATGAATGAACATGACAAGTTTGTCTATTTTCTTCTGTTACAATTCGGCTCACCTTATGGGTGGGGAAAGGAAAATCCTGTTACGTCCGATTGTTCGGGGGCTGTGTGCATGGCGTTGTATGCCGCAACAGGGCTTTTGATTAGGACTACCGCCGATGACTTGTTTAAAAGGGTTTTTACTAAAATAAATCCGCGAAACGGCGAAATTAGGGCGGTGTTTTATGTAACAAAAAAGGATAAGAAACATGGTGATGGCTATGTTTCCGCCGGAACTGCCACACATATAGCAGGGTTTATTGATGACGGTATTATTTTAAATTCACAAGAGCCTTATGCGAAAGTGAGGTATATTACCGATGTTTCAAGTTGGTTTCAAAAAGAAGGGCATGAGGTTTATGTCAGGGGGCTTGACCGTGAAGCGTTGGCAAAACTGGCAAGGGATAAGAAAACGGTCTATGGACTTGATGAAGAATTCAAAAACTTTTTTGAGATAGGCGATTGATATGAAAGAAATTAAATCTTGTTCGGATTGCTTGCATTGCAAGGTGTCGGCTAAGTCTACAAAAAATTGCAGATTTTGTTTTTGCGCTTTAAAGAAGCAAAAAGAAAACCGTCTTGAGGTTTATTGGAGAACAAAGACGGTATGTAAAAAATTTGAGGACATGGCCTGTTAAAATTGCGTCCATGCAATTTTAACAGGTTGGAGTTTGCTACGCAAACTCCACTAAAACATTATAACAGCGGCATCCATGCCGCCAAAAGAGGGGATATATGAAAGATAATGATTTGGATTTTTCTTACAAGGCAAGTTGGGAGCATAGTTGGAAGGAACTATTTTCTATTTTGGGAAAAAGAATTTTATCTATGCCTTCTAAACTTATTGGATTTAAACCGTTGTGCCTTTTGGCCGCTACTTGGCTTTTGGTTAAGGGGCTTATTAGGGATTGGATATGGTTTTGTGTTTTGATAATAGTCTTATTTGGCATTGTCGGGCTAAAAGTTTTATCGAGGTGGAAGAATGAAGAATAAAAAATTTGTTATTAGCGTTACTGATTTTTGGTTTGGGTTTATTTTGGGGGCGTTAATTATAATTATTATTTTTAGCGTAGCTCTTGGGATAATTTATTTTAAAGAAAAAAATAAGGAGATTACAGAGTATGCGGAAAAACAGATTGAGGTTGAAAAATTGCGAGAGGATTATAGCCATCGTGATCCTGATGAATTTCTTGATTTGCCGGATATACGCAGAGCAGCAGACGGAGCTGCCGCCGAATTTGAGCGAAAAAGAGACGAGGCTTTACAGCGATTCAGAAATCGAATCCCTGATTGACGAAATTTCGGCGGCGGCTTTAGAAGCGATTGATCAGGCGGCAGGGGAAGCGGCTAAGGCGGCGATACTGTCTGTTCTGGAACGGGAAGCTGAGGCGTTAAGGGAAGCGGAAAAATGGCGTATACAAGCGGATATAAACGCATTGGCGGTTAAGCAAGCTAAAAGGTCGGGGGTTAAAAATACGATTATCGCGGCTTTGATTGGGATTCTTGGAGGGTTCGCGGTTGGGTTTGCGGTTAGCAAATAAAAGTGGCGTTGCCATTTGCACATAACAATTATTAAGAGGGGATATTATGAGGGACAGGATTAAGATTAGGGGTAAAGTTACGATTCAGGTTTTTGATGAAAATGGAAAAATTAAACGCCATAGTCCGGGAATACTGCGGCGGATTTTGGGATTGCAGGGAAAATTTATGATACAGGAATTTCATAATATTGTAACTAGAGAAGGGGACGCTTTGATTGCAGACGCTTTACTTGCGAATCCGTCTAAAACAAAGGTATCAAGTTCTAACGGATATATTCAAGTTGGCACAGGTTGGACGGGGAACGGCACTAAGACAAACACAAGGTGCAATGCGGCTACAGGAAGCATGAAAGCCCTTGACGCTAATTATCCGGCACTGGTTGCCGCTTGGGGAAATACTGGAGATACTACGCTTACTTATCGGGCGACTTTTGCCGCAGGGAGTTTGAACGCAAGCGGTATTAATGAAGCCTGTCTTTTGAATGGGAATGGGTCAAGCGCAAATTGTCTTGCTTACGCGCAGATTAATCCTAGCGTTAATGTTACTACAAGCGATACTTTGCAAGTGTTATGGGAAATAACAATATTGGGGCAATGATGTTAAAAAACGGCGTCCATGCCGTTTTTTAACAAGGAAGTTTTTACTGCGTAAAAACTTCTGCTAAAGCATTATTACAGCGGCGTCCATGCCGCCTAAAGAAAGGTGTTTTTTGAAGAGAGATACTAATATAAAGTTTTTACAATCACAATATGATTTTCCATGTCCTGTAATGCTTGGAAGAGTTACGCCGACATTTGGGTTATATCGTTATAAACAGGGATTAAAGTTTTTGCCGTCTGATGATGAAGGTTTTACATTAAGAGGCGATAAACAACATTTATTATATAAGGGGCGAAAGAAGTCTCATAGGTTTACTATTTTGGGAGATACGGCTTTTGAGTACGATTGTATTTTACTGAAAGAACCAGAAAGTAATGTTATCACATTAAAAATTGAAGGGGCGGAAAATTTTGATTTTTTCAGGCAGCCTGATTTTATAAAAGAGCCAATATTAAAAGGGAGTTATGCCGTTTATAAAAAAGATGTAATGATTGGAGAAGGTACTGGAAAACTTTGCCATATTTACAGACCGGAAATAATAGACGCAAGGGGTCGGCGCTGTTGGGGCGGTTTAGCGGTAGTGGGCAATGAATTGCACATAACGATACCAGAGAAATGGCTTGCAGACGCTAAATATCCTGTTGTGGTTGATCCGTCTGTTGGGACTACTACGGTGGGAAGTTTGTCATCGGGAGCAGAACCAGACGGAATGAGTTATCCCTTTCCCTTTATAGAAAGCCAAATAGCGGTAAATAAATATAGTGTTCCTAATAAGGGAAACGGCTCTTGTACCGCTTATGTTTACGCATACGAAAAGAGTTATAGTTGCGGCGTTGTTGTGCCGTGTTTGTTTACAAATAATGCAAGCAATAAACCTTTTTTAAGAAAATCAAGGAATGAAAATGATATTGATATTGATCTTTGGGGTAATAAGCCGACAGGTTGGAAAAGTTGTACTTTTACCCTAGACGGTTATATTGAGGCGGGGAGTTATGTTTGGTTCGGAGTTTACGGAGAGAGTTTTACAACGAAGTTTGATTATAGCGGAGAATGTTATAAGTTATGGGTTGACGAGGAAATGTATAACGAAAGTTTTGATTGTATTCCACCGTATTTAAGTATTCAGCCGTGGGATACTTATTGCAATGTAAAATGGTCTTGGTATTTTAATTATACCGCCATTGTCGCTCAAAATTATGTTAGAACTCTTACGCAGGGCGTTAAGTTAACGGATACACGAAGATTGACAGGAAATTATATCCGTAAAATTACGCAAAATGCAGGAGTAAATTCCTTGCTTAAAAGATTTGAAAGTTTTTACCGCGAATGTGTTATGACGGCTCATAATTCAATGAATATAAACCGCTTGGCTGTGTTTTATAGAGATGTTACGGAAAATATTAATGTAATAATGGATTTATTAAATTCACGTTTTTTCCCTAGAAAATGTGTTGATGATGTAAATGTGTCAACGGAAGAAAAAAGAAAATTTAACGCTGTCCGTAAAGTTCAGGATAATTTGAATTTAACGGATACAAGTTCATTTACAATACTTATTTTGAGGCGAATACCTGATACTGTCAATGTTACGCATACTTTTCAGCATTGGGGGGATTTTATTAGAAGTTTGAAGGTTAACGCCGATAGTACAGCGGAAACAACGCATGAAGCGGAATATAAAAGATTTGCTTCTGATAATGTCAATGCGGTGGGGACTGTGTTTAGAGGGTTGCTTTTGTTTGTACGGATTTTTTCTAGGATTGTTATTCGTGATTATGTTTTAAGACGTTTTTTAATCGCTAAAGAAGATTTTATTTTGAAATCTCCTATTTGTTTGGAATTAAAACTTGATAGCAAGATTGATTAAGGGGGGGAAATGGGAAAAATATTTGTAGCTCAATCCGCTTTGCGGATAACGCTAAAAACTTTCGTAGATTTGGAAGGCGTGATTTCAGCGGTTATAAAGTATCGCAAGCCTGACGGAACTATAGGAGAATTGGCCGCCGCTGTTGGGGATACGGCAAGGGGCGTTATTTTCCATGAATGTATCGAGGGGGAAATTGATGTGTCCGGCTGGTGGGCTTTTTGGGCGTATGTTACTTTTGAGGACGGCAGGACTGCGGCTGGGGAAACCGCTAAGGTTTATGTATGGGAAGAAGGAAGATAAGACGAAGAACGCCGGAAGATAGATACAAGTTAAATATACGCAAGCAACAAAAAAAATTAGAAGAATTTGCAGCGCATGAAACGGAATGGGCGAATGATTTGTTGTTGTGGTATAAGGTTAAAAAATTGGAAATTCCAGAGGACGAATATAGAGCCTGTGCGTTTTTTCAGAATAAGGAATATAAAAGTAAGCCAGGGGCGCTTACTTTGTTATATGAAATTAATTTGCGGTGTTTAAATGAATTGCCGCAAGTTACAAAGGAAAACGCTTTTGATATATTGCGTTTTCAATATAAATATTACGCTAAAGCATTAGCAAGGGGAGGGTTTTAGTATGAAAGAGGCTATTGGAGATGAATCTGTTTTTTTACGGATTAATGAATTTAAGAAGGGTTTAATTCAATTCACGGATAGCACTAACGCTATGAGGTTGGTAAAAGAAAATGGGCGCGATATTCGGTATAATGCAGCTTGGCACAAGTGGGTTGTGTGGAACGGTAAGTATTGGGAGATTGACGAGGGCGGCGTTTTGATACATGAAAAGGGTCTTGAAATGGTGCGTAATATTTATGACGAATTATTAAAGACTGCCGATTATCGGGAGCGCATAGATATTGAAAAAGCGGCGATGATGAGCGAGAGCGTGCGAAGGCGCAAGGCTTTTGTTGAGGCGGCTACTTGGATTAAAGATTTAAGAGTAAAGACGGAAGAATTGGACGCTAATCCGTGGTTGTTGAACGTAAAGAATGGCACTATAGACCTTAAAAGCGGAGAATTTAGAGAACATAGACAGGAAGATTTAATAACTAAGATTGCAAATGTGGAGTATGATCCTAAAGCCGATTGTCCGATGTGGAAAAAGTTTATCCGTGAAATTATGAATTATAAAGGGGATATTATTAAGTTTCTTCAAACTGCGGCTGGGTGGTCGCTGTCCGGCGATATTTCAGAACAAAGTATGTTTATTCTTTATGGTACTGGCGCAAATGGAAAGACTACTTTTCTTAATACCATTATGTATCTGTTAGGTGATTATTCTACGGCTACGCCTACGGAAACTTTTATGAAAAAAAACGGAGACAGTTATTCAAATGACGTTGCACGTTTGCGAGGGACTAGGTTTGTTACCAGTACGGAAGTTGAGCAAGGAAGAAAGTTATCAGAACCGTTGGTAAAAAAAATTACCGGCAATGACCAAATGACGGCTAGATTTCT
>Ga0268262_10007511_pt1 | contig 10140 bp, 10 predicted proteins | sample TergutNc150P3_FD_190354 | JGI IMG/M metagenome (GOLD analysis project Ga0268262, IMG submission 190354) | Nasutitermes corniger P3 segment gut microbial community from laboratory colony in Florida, USA - Nc150 P3 (SPAdes) (version 2) | ecosystem: Host-associated > Arthropoda: Insects >...
CAGCAAATTACGTGCCAATCGTTTAGACGTATCTTTACCGAACAATCCGTACATACATTCCCCCTATCCAGACGCCTATTTTGGTGTTTCAACACGCCATATTACACACGCCGAACCGGTGCGCTTCGTGCTAGTTCTCTTCAAACAACGGTCCGGCGGCGTGGCGGATTTCAATTTGACCGGAAAATTTACTGCTATTGTAACTTTAACTATCTATCAACTTTTATTTTGAAGGGAGAAGTACAGTATGAAATGCATTAACATTAAGATTTTGGGACGGATGTTGTTGTTGGCGGCGGCGACATTTGCGTTCAACGTGTCGGCGGAAGAAGCGCTTTTCCGCAACCTGAACGGCGCGGCGGGCGGGAATGATTTGGCGCGGCTGAAGGTTGAGGGGACGGGGTTCGGGCAGAATCAGAATGTTTCGGGCGAGGGATCGGGTAACGATCAGTTTAAGTCGGTTGGGTTCTTGTTTCCGGTCAAAGGAAATTTCTATCCGGGAATTTATTTTACGAGCGGTACTGTTATAGAATCGGGGATGGTTAAAGGATTTGATTTCATCGGCGGAGGGTGGTGGGGCGGCATGATTGATGAGGGACCGGGTCACGATCATTTTCCGAAATATTTTGGTTTTTGTTTGGGTTTAGGTTACATGTTAGGATATGATTTACGTCTGGTTGACGATCTTCACATACTCATAGGTAGCTCTTTGGGGTTTTATTTGGAATATTGGAGCGACGTTATAAATAAATGGGACTGGAGAGATGATGATAAGGAATATAAAAGATCCGACGAGACGAGTACAGGTTTTTTTAATATCCTATCCCCGTTTATCAAAATTCAATATTCTTACTTTGAAATTGCCTACCGAGGACTTGTAGGTTATTATTACGGACATCCACACTTGGAATCAGTACCAAAAGAATATGAAAAAGATTTCAGCGGGTTCGATTGGACTCGGCATCATTTGACGGTAGGGTTCTGCTTCGGCAGAAATAAATAAGCGTCAGCGTTTCCGTAACTCCGTTGGGGCGTCGCGCATAACGCCCCCTTTCCGCTCTCCTATGGGGTCGGCGGGGATCATCGGGGCGGCGTCCGGTCGGTCGGGGCCGCCCCGTTTTTGTTGGGTCGGCGTGGTCAGTGTCGTCGGAAGAACCGTGATTTTAAATTTTTTGTTGTTAATCTTCCCGCCCGTGAATTATATTAATTAATCATAATATACACAAAATCGGAGGAAGGTATGGCGTTTTTTAATTCAATAGCAATCCCCGTCTGGATTCTGATAACCGGCTTTTTGGGCGGCGTGGCGGTGGCGTGCCTGATCATACTGCTGCGCGAGCGCAAGCGCGGCGGCGGCGCCCGGTCAAGCGGTTCCAACACCAGCTTCGCCTTTTCCGGCAACCTGAAGCACACCTCGCTTCTAGACGCCATCCAGTTCCTGGAGATAGGCCAGCGCGAGGGGGTGCTGCACATCTACTCGGGCCGGCGCAAGGGTTACCTCACCTTCTACAAGGGGCAGGTGGTGGACGGCTTCTACCGCAACGAGATAGGCCGCGAGGCCATCTTCCAGATGCTGGGTTTGGAGGAGGGCGACTTCTACTTCGAACCCAAGGCCATAACGCAGCCCAAACTCATGACAGATTCCATGATGGACATCGCCTTCGAGTGGGACGCCAGGCGCAGCGGCGGGGAGTAGGGGCGCGGCAACTAAAGCTCCTATTTCCATCCTGCCGGAAATCAAACGCTTTTGACTTTAGTGTCAATATCAATTATATTCCATAACATGCGCGACACGCACTTACAGTTCTCCGCCGCCGATGAGTCGTTCATGCGCCGAGCCTTGGCGCTTGCCGACCGGGCGAAGGGGTCGACCTTCCCCAACCCCGCCGTTGGCGCGGTGATCGTCGACGCCGCCGGGAGGATCGTCGGCGAGGGGGCGACCGGGGTTTACGGCGGGCCGCACGCCGAGAGACGCGCCCTCAAACAAGCCGGCGCGGCGGCGGTTGGGGCTTCTATGTACGTCACCTTGGAGCCGTGTTCGCACTTCGGGCGGACGCCGCCGTGCGCCGACGCGATAATAGAGGCGGGGATCGGCGCTGTAACAATTGCGGTGAAGGATCCAAATCCGCTCGTAAACGGCAAGGGGATAAAGCGCCTACGGTCGCACGGGATCGCGGTGCGGACGGGGCTTTTGGCCGCGGAGGCGGCGCTCATAAACGAGGATTTCCTCTGGTCGGCGGCAAACCGCCGCCCGTGGGTCGCCCTCAAACTCGCCATGACCCTCGACGGGCGCATAGCCGACCGCGGCGGCGGCTCAAAGTGGATAACGTCCGCCGCCGCGAGGCTGGCGGTGCAGGAGATCAGGCGCCGCCACGGCGCGATAGGCGTAGGGGCGGGAACGCTTATTGCCGATAATCCCAAACTCACGGCGAGATGCGGCAGGAAAACATACTATCCGGCGAGGATTGTCTTTTCGTCGACCGAGAATATCCCAAAAGACTCTTACTTCATGACGCGCGCCGGGGAGGCAAGGACTATTATTGTAGTCAAGAATAATAAAAATAAGCGGAAAAACGGAATTGATAGACGCGATGCCGGCAGGGGCTGGATTGATAAAAACGGCGGCGTTGAATATTGGCACACCGGATCGGGCGACGACGCCGAGTCGATAGATACTTTTTTGGAGATGGCCTTCGCGGAGGGTATAAACAGCGTATTGATTGAGGGCGGGCAACGCGTGGCGAGCGCCTTCTTGGAGAACGGGTTTGTCAACAAACTGTATCTTTTCTACGGCAATAAGATTTTCGGGGATGGAAAGGACGGGTTTTCGTTTTCGCGCGCCTTGACAGTTGATAATTCGTTGATACTTGATGGTATCAGTTATCAGCATTTCGGGGAGGATTTCTTGGCGACCGGATACATTAACGGCCGGCGGGGAGGTTGACGTGGTATTATTGATACGGATAATAGGGTCAATACAGCGATTATTATTAATACTAATAATGCCGCTGATAATAATATGCGTCGTCCCCAATCCTGCAAACGCCGCCCCCATCGTCTTCTACGACCACAGCTACCGCGCTTTCGACGGCGACTCCGGCAAGCTCTACCGCCTCACGACCCCGCCGTTCTCCGACCTCTGGAACGTCCACAATCTTTCGTTGCGAATCATGGATCGCTACAGTTTGTCAAGCGACACCTCGATGGTCGGCAACCGCACGTTGATTCGCTTTGCCGATTCGATAGACTTCGGCGATATCGATTTCAACTTCAGGATACGCTTGGACGCCCCGGGCGGCCGGGTGCGCGACGCGGGGTGGACGAGCGCTCGGGCGGGGGAGGCCAACGATCCGGGATTCGTCTACGACGCGGACAGGATCGTCGCCTATTACACGCCGAGCGAGCGCTTCAAGTTCGGTTTCGGCAAGGAGCGTTACAACTGGGGGCCGCTTGAGCTTGGCGGGCTTCTGCTCTCCGACTACAACGAGGGGTTCACCGGGTTCTACCAGCGGTATAAGCTCGGCCCGTTTGTTTTGCGGGGGCTTACGACGCAGTTGAACTCGATGGTTGATACCGTCGACGCGACGCGGATAACGCAACGCTATTTCTCCGCGTCGCGCTTGGAATACTACAAGCCCGCCTACGGCGCGGCGGTGGGGCAGTCGATCATCTACGCGGGCGCGGGGCGGTCGCTTGAGTTGCAGTACTTCCTCCCGTTCTACATATTCCACTACGGGCAGATGACCGACCGGCGCGGTTACGGGAACGAGGGGCAGAACACCAAAGGGTCGATCGACGGGTATTGCAAGGTGTATAAACTGCCGCTTATGGTTTACGGGGAGTTGTTGATAGACGACTATCAGATCCACAACGATCCGCTGTCGCGTTCGGCGCAGAACTCCGTCGCCTGGATGGCCGGGTTGCGGCTGAACGAAGAGGCGCGCCCCTGGTTCGGATTCGTCGAGGGCGGGCAGGTGAGCACCTACACGTACAATCATTTGACGCTGTCCAAACGATACTTGCTGAACGACTGCTTCATCGGCTCGCCGCTGGGTCCGGATCAGGAGCTTCTTTGGGGGAAGGTCGGCAGGATGTTTTACGGAGACTCGCTGCGGGTCGACGCGAACTTCTGGTTCAGGCGCAGCGGGGAGCGGGGTATAGGGTATAGGATTGCCGATATTTTCAACACTAAGGGCGATCCGGTGCCCTACGGGGTGGTGGAAGACGAATTGTCGTTTTGGTCGTCCGTGTCGTACAGGCGGTTCTACGTTGATATGGAGCTTCGCGGCGGGGCGACGGCCTATAGGAACCGTGGGAACGCCGAAGCGGGGTGGGCGGCGTACCCGTTCATAGGGGTGCGCGTGACGAGCGGTATATCGGTAAACGCGGAGCGGTGATATTTATCGGGCACAATAATTTGCATTTTTGGTTGCAAATAACTATATTATTAGTAAGGACGTTTAAAAAACACGTGGAAGCCGACAATAAACGGCCGCCGTCGCCCGTAATTTGGTTAGAGGTGTTGCGCCGTCCGGTATGCACATCAATTTGATAGGGGAGGGTCTATGATGAAACACAACATCGTTGCATCGGCCGTATTGGCGATAGCGTTCGCAACCGCCGCGCCGCTTTTCGCCCAGTCGGCGGACGCCTACGATCTCGGAGGCTCCTATTTCACTGGCGGAGACTCCGCCACAGGCCTATTCGACCCGTCGCGTTTTAAGGTGAACCACGCCATGAGCTTCATGGCCGGCGGCTCGCGTTTCGCCGACGTTAAATCGCAGAGCTTCTACTCGACCATGCTCCAATACAAGTTTGACGCGCCCGTCGTGATGAGGCTGAATTTCAACATGCCCATACATTCAACGTTCAATCAATATAACAACCTGACGACGGACAATTTATCTTCCTTAGATTACTTCAAAAACATGCCCATAGACGCCTCGATAGAATGGATGCCCTCGCAAAACTTAATGTTCCGCGTGTCTGTGATTAAGCAACCGGACGCCGGATATTATTACAACGGGATGTACGCGCCGGATCGGTTCTTTAGGGGATGGTGACTATTATGAGTATGAAAAAAAGGGCGACAGTAAAAAAGACAACAAAAACGGCGTCGAAGAAAACCCCTCCTAAACCGAGAAGGATCACGCTTGATGATCTGACCGCGGTTGTTGCCGAAACAGAGGCTCGGATCGCTAAATCCCGCGAGGAAACAGATAAGGTTCTCCGAAAATCTCGCGAAGAAATGGAGGCGGTTCTTAGCAAACTATCCGCTGAAGTCCAAAGAGTAACGTCGAACCTAGAAGGTAGTTACGGCGTAGTAAGCGCGCGATTAGGCAAGTTGACGGAACTTATCATTGTTCCCAAATTGCGCCACAATATGAACGCGCTAGGCCATAATTTTGATCAATCGGATCCGGATACGTTGATACGCGGTATTGTCAACGGCAGAAAAGAAGACATTGCCCAAGTAGATATGCTCTTGCGCGGACCCGCGGAGGCTATGGCCGTTGAAATAAAAGCCCGCCTGAAAGAAGCAGCCGTAAGGAATCACTTGGAACGGTTGCAGGATTTACGCGACCATGAGGAAGAAGCCGGTATCAAAGGCAAAAAACTCTTCGGAGCGGTGGTTGGTATCGCGATAGATGATTTTGCAAGGAAAGTCGCGAAAGAAAACGGGTTGTACGTTGTGGAAATACACGAGGAAGAGGGCAAGCTGGACGTAGAAAAACCTGAGACGTGCCGGATATGGTAGATGGTTTTTCGGGCGTATGTTGGGGGCCGGTTCCGCGGAGACGTCAGAAAGTACGTAATTCATATTATTTAATATAATCCAAGGCTGGAAATTTACACAAAAGTTGGGACAGTCTCCAGTACTTATTTCAGTGGTTACCGGGGCCTCCTAGGACGAAAAGACAAACGGATAAGTAACCTCGGTCACGTCACCGGGTTTATCAATCTTTTCAAAATTCCAACTCTTCAGACGGGAAACCACGGTAGATTCAAGTTCGGAATCGTTCATCGTTGACCCCACCACTTGGGTGAAGATCACTTTGCCGAACTCGTCTATGGCGAACTTGACGGTGATCTGACCGGTAAGACCCGGCTTTTCACGCAAACGCTTGTTGTAGGCGTAACGCAATGCGGCCATGTTTTGCTCGACAACGCGCATGATGCTTGTAATGTCACGCCCGCCTTTCAGAGCACCGCCCTTATTTAGGAAGTCGTTGGATAACGCTTTCTCTTTGGCAATACTCAACATACTCATCTGTTCTTCAACGACTTTTTCTGCGAATACCTTGCTTATTATTGCAAAACGTGCGTTTTGAGGCGGCGCCTCATTTACTGAAGCGATACGGATTGTCAGGTTATCACTGATGTCGTCTGCTTTGACACCGTTGAATTTCACGGTTTTTTTTGTGTTTTCAAATAATATATCGTTAATGGTCACATAGAAAGATGGTGTCAAGCCAATTGTTTTGCGACCAATTGTCCGTCCCCTTTCGTTTACTAATTCGAAAACTACAGTAAAATTATATTCCTTTGATGTGAATGGGTTCGTGTTAGACATACCATCCTGTGGCCACCCGTCAAGCCCCCATTCACTTCTCCTATTTGTGGCATCCAAACCCGTCAATACCGCTTTAGCAGCCCCAAGAGACAGATACAACGCGTCAAACCATGCCATGTTAGCGCTCAGAATTATATCTATGCTGAGGTCAAGTGTTTCCTCTTGATAATCAATGTTGCTTTTCTGAATGGTTGTAGAATAGTACAGAGTATACGGCGGATCGGCGGCATCGATTATTTTGTAGAATGTTTCCTCTGTCTCTTTAAGTCTGGCTACCCATCTTTTCCGCCACGCTATATCATTACGCGCATCCGCGCCGATATTTCCTGTTGAAATATTAGCAGCCATTACAGAAGATCGATTCACCGCCTCTTTCAACGCCGGGTTAAAGCTCGCCGCTTGGTAATAGTAGCTGAGTGCCTCAACCTCCGTCCCCTGTCTCTGCGCGGTAACACCCTTGGCCAGCGCGGTCTGCGCAGATATTTGGTTCGCCTCCGCTGCCCCGGCAAGCTCTTGCCGCGCTTTGTCCGTCAGTTCCACACCCACCTTTTGAAGCAATTCAAGCGAAGCGCGGCGAATGCCTGTCAAATTGTCCAACTCCGCAAAGGTGAACGTTCCAGTGTACGCAGCGGCGACCATTTTATCGGTGGTGGCGGTGATGTTCATCTTAATATTGTAGCCCTTGGCCGTCTTGGTTATATTTCCGGTCAAGAAGTGGCTCGTAGGCGCCAAGCGCCCCAATACCACATCCTGCTTGGCCGCCGCCTTATCGTCGTAGGCCTCGGAAACAAGTTTGACGTATATATCGTCCAAACGCTCCCAGTCTAATATGGAGATGGCGGAGTAATTTGAAAAATTGCTGACAAACTCGCCCTGCACAAGCGCGGGTATATAGCTCTGATCTTTCGCGAGTCCGGTTGATTGCGGAACGTATATGGTAAGACTGATTCCCTTGCCGCCGTTGCCGGTGTAGTATTGTTGTTGCTGCGCTTGCGATGCGATTATCACAAACAACGATAATAAAAACATCCGTCTGAGTTGAGTAAAGAAATTCACGGCAATTCCTTTGATGAATAGTAAATGACTCTTTTGGTAACTTATGGCAGATTGCGTCTTATCCCACCACGTAGGTGCTCTGATCACCCGCAATCGAATGTTGCGTCTTCGCTAGAGACACCGCTCATATTGACCGTTGTTTTGTGTTGTGTCGCCTTGCCGGCAGTTCCAACATCGAATCTATCAACGGTATTAACCGCGTTGGCGACGTTAACATTTTTTTTGAGAAACGAGTGCATTTCGATGATGGTTTCTTCCATCCTAGCGGTAGTCTCTTCAATGACAAGTAGAGTAGCGACAAATCCGCCGTATACGATATCCACCAAAATACCGACTACTACCCCGATAAGTAAGCCGATAATACCTCCGGTTATCACTCCGGCAATAGCGCACCCTATCGGAATAATCCAAAACAAAACTACGACAAGTACACGAAATGCCCCTTTTACTAATTGCAACAAACCGCCACTAGAGCGCACATTCGGTTCGTCCAAATCATCCAAATCGTCCGTGTCAAACCTACTTGCGCTCATAAAAAGACCTAACATACCGCCTCCTTATTTTTGGTAAAAGTTATTAGAATTAATTATGTAAAAAACGTTTTTTCACCGACAGTAAACTTTGCCCGATTTGGAATCTCACCAAGCTATCTATCACACATTTACTGGCGCACGTCCTTAAGGCAACGCACAGACCTACCTATTTCCGCCGAGGCCCAGTAGGAGAAGTTCACGCGGTCGTCGTAGTAACTCATGCTTCGGACATGGGCGTCGCAACAGTTAGCACCTTCAGTAGCCGTCCACCAGATGCCAAAGACTCCGGCTCCGTCGAAACTGTCAATTAGACGATCTGCAGTGCCGCCAGGCAAGGCCGAAAATCCGTAATCGTCCGTGCCGTTTCCTCCTTCACCGTTACCGCGGTAGGACCAGCGCCAACCACTTGCCGATTTTAACCTCTTACCCGCATTATAACCTCCCACATTATCAACCAAAGTCTGCCACTCCTGGTCGCTCGGAATATGCCAACCCCCGGGACAAATCCCTTGATGGTTTTCATCGCTCCCGTTCCACTTACTGCTATTATAAGACGTACTTATACCCATAGCCGCCGACCAATCGTACAACCTGCCATACTTCGCGCAACTATCCGCACTATTATTATAACACCAAGAATTCGCCGTCTGATAATTAAGATTCTCCGCCATCCACGTCTGACTACCTATCGTTACTACTCTATACGGTGTTCCGTCTCTACTGTCTGTAAACATACCGTTCACGACCCCATCGCCACCGCCGTCGCCCATCCGACGCAACTTTATTCTCTGCACCGTGTTCCGCCCCGCCACCGGTCGGATCGTATACGTCGAGTCATCAAACCCATCCGCGCCTACGGTTACAGTCCAATCCCTAGCCGCCGCACCCTTCGCCAAACGCGAGGTTGGCGAGGAGTTTTCACTACCAAGCGTCACGCTTATATCCAACCCACCGCCGTCGTGAGTTAGGCGCGAGATAACGGCATTTCCATCCGTTCCTTTCACCGATAACAAGTAGACGCCAGTCGCGACATTCAAACGCGTTATCTTATTGCTTACCGCGCTCCCTGCCGATATTTTTTGGCGCAGTACCAGCTTTCCGTTCGCCTTACACAGCAAGACTTCCGCGTTTCCGTATGATTGCGTCGGTAAGTTGACGGTAACCTTTCCGTTGCGATTACTGATTATCGCCGGAACGTTGTACTGTCTTTGCGTCCCAAAGAACGACACGCCGTTAGTTTTCGGGACGGGGAGACGCATAATGGTTTCCTCGTTGGCGCTTACGTTAATTTGCACATCCAATGAACCGTCGTCAGGCACTGCCGTGACTGTGGCGTCTGCGTTAACTACGAACGGCACTAACGCCTCGTCCGTCTGCGCTAACGCGCCGGTCGAGAAAGCCGCTACCATAGCCGCTAATACTAGCGTCCGAACCGGTCGAGTGAACAATTTCATAAAAACTCCTTCCGTGAATGTTAATTAAAACAATAACGCCACCGAAGCAAGCGTCGGTGGCGACGATCCCACACATTAGTATATGGGGGGTTTGGGCAAACTCGGTAAACCCGCATTGCGCCTTTCCAAGTCCTCTGCCATCCATCTACGATCAGCATCCGTCAAATGGTATGTATTTCCCGGCGAGGGTTGCCCACAATATGGGCAAGAGACGGCGTTCGGGCTAACGCCTTTACCGCAAGCTCTGCAACTAACAACACCCATAATAATACCTCCTGTTTAAATGTTTAACAGCAAAAAACGGTTTATTCAAATAGAATGCTGTGCCATTGGTAACCGTAATCTTCAAGCGTTCTAAGGGTAGGGGCAAGCGTCCCGGAACACCGCGCCGAGCGTTATCGGCTCGCCGTGAGGTTTGTTTGGCGGTAGAAATATGCCTAAAAGAGATATATTTAGACGATAACCTAGTAAATAGTAGGATATTGCTTGTTGTAACTTGTTTAAAATCAACGACTTGCGCGTT
>Ga0268262_10007512_pt1 | contig 10140 bp, 8 predicted proteins | sample TergutNc150P3_FD_190354 | JGI IMG/M metagenome (GOLD analysis project Ga0268262, IMG submission 190354) | Nasutitermes corniger P3 segment gut microbial community from laboratory colony in Florida, USA - Nc150 P3 (SPAdes) (version 2) | ecosystem: Host-associated > Arthropoda: Insects > Digestive...
AAGGATTTTTGGCTTCTCATCGCCGGAAGTATTGTTAAATTTTTCGGTTTCCAGTTTTAAGGATTCAAAGTTCCGGTTGTTTTCCATGCTCATTTCGTTTACATGGTTTACCGAAATTTTTATCTGATTAATGCCCGTCAGTATCTCGTTCATGCCTTCTACGGCGTCCTGGCTTATTTTTATGAACTCGTCTGTTTCATTGACTAAACTTTCGCCCGATTCCGTCATGTCGTCAGAACCTTTTTTTACAGATGCTGTTATGTCCCGCAGGCGGCCGATGGAATCCAATATTTGCTTGCCGCCTACTTCCTGTTCTTCCATGGCGTTGCGGATATTCTGTTCATGCACCGAGACCGTTTTTACGCTTGAGTCTATAGCGCCGAAGCGCGCCAATACATCATTGGAAGATTTGGTAATGTTATCTATGGACGCCTTTATTTTTTTCAGCATTGTGGCGGTGGTTTTTGACTGTTTCCCGGATGATTCGGCAAGCTTGCGGATTTCATCGGCAACTACGGCAAAACCCTTGCCGGCTTCTCCGGCGTGCGCCGCTTCTATCGCGGCGTTCATCGAAAGTAAATTGGTCTGGCTCGCGATAGTGTTCATAACAGAGTTTATTTGCAGAAGCCCTTCGGAATCGTGGGCTATTTCCTGTATCTCCTGTACAACCAATTGGAGTCCCGTTTTACCGTTCTCGGACGCTTCCGTTAATTCGCCGACATTCTTTGAGTTTTCTATCAGCGTCTGGGTTACAGAATGAATGTTAGCCGTCATCTCTTCAATGGCGGAAGACGATCTGTCTACGCTTTCCGTTTGTTCCTGTATCAGCTTTTCAAGGTTGTCTATAATATTTTTTATATCCCCTACGGCCTTGCCCGCTTCTACCGCCCCGTTTTCCTGTTTGACCATTAAGTTTTCCATGTTGTCAAGGTGCGATGTAATTTCTTCAACAGCCGTAGAAGTTTCCGCCATATTAAGCGACAGTTCAAAACTGGTATGGTTAAGACCGTTGATTTTGTATTTTATCGTCCCGATTCCGCCGCCTAAATGTTCGCAAAACACGTTAACCATGCCGGCGACTGTGCCAAGCTCGTCTACGGAACAAATGGAAATTCGCTTTGTAAGATCTTTTTGTACGGAAGAAAGATTATCAAGCTGCGCTATTACGGAAGCGTAGGTCGCCCCCATGTTTTTTTTAAGCGTAAGGGCAAGGAATAAAATACAGATGAAGAAAATAATCAGCGGGAACATTATATATAACACGGCAGACCCTTTCAAAGAGTTCATAGATCCGCCTAAACGGTGAATACCCAGCATTGTAACGGAATATGTAAAAAGCAGGGTTACAAGGACTGCCGCCATAGGGACTATCCATGCCTTGGCTTCCAGGCGTTTTTCGCGGCAGTCGTTGGGGTATCTGGTAAAATTATGGGCAAGCAGGGTACGAGAGACAAGGCCGTCGCCGGCTACGTATACGAAAGTTCCCACCAGCATTCCAAAGGATAACGAGGCAAGAAACAGCGATCCTTTAATGGAAGGATCAACTCCCAGATAATTGCCAAGAAAAACAAGCCCCAGAAAAGCGGCGTGGGTAACCACATTAAGCGCGATTCTTTTTATCGGCACAGCCCCTAATTGTTTCAACCACAATAGATATTGGGTTTCGTCCAGTTTTTTAAAGTAATTATGATCGAAATTTTTCGCGCCGCGGCCAAGAATTATACAATACAGGACAATAAAAACAGCGGAGGGAATACCAAGGCGATAACGGAGGTGGTTAAAATCACTGCCAAAAAAAAGAAGAATCAAAAAATCGGCCGCCAGCATGGCTATTCCTGTTAAAAAAACAAGGAACAGAAAATTATATTTTTGGTTTTTAATATACCCTCCAAAATATTTTACTTGTTTTTACAATAAACTGAAAAATGCATAATGTCAATGATATTATAACCTGTTGTTTTTCTCGTTATTTAGGGCAATTTGCCGTCTTGTACACATTCCCGCTTTAATATATAATAGATTTTGTCAAAAAATTTGAAATTATAAGGGGTAAATCATGAGCAGGCACTATTATATCGCGGGAAACTGGAAAATGCATAAAACAAGGGCGCAGGCGGCAGACCTTGCGCAGGCCCTTGTAACGGCGCTAAAAGACGGTAAGCACGAATACCTTATCGCTCCTTCTTTTACATGCCTTGAGACCGTATCCGCCATTGTAGAAGGCACCAATATCCGGCTTGGAGCGCAGAACTGCGCTCCCGAAGAAGAGGGCGCCCATACCGGGGAAGTTTCGGTATTACAGTTGAAAGACCTTGGGGTGCAGACAATCATTCTTGGTCACAGCGAAAGGCGGCACAATTACAAGGAAGACAACGCGCTTATCAATAAGAAGGTTAAACTTGCCCTAAAGCACGGATTCGAGGTAATCCTTTGCATTGGGGAACTTTTGGAAGAACGCGAGGCGGGCAAGGTTGAAGAAGTTTGCGAAAGGCAGACCGTTAAAGGGCTTGAAGGAGTCAGCGCCGACGCTTTGTCGAATATTGTTATAGCTTACGAGCCTGTATGGGCGATTGGAACCGGAAAAACCGCCACGCCGCAGGATGCCGAGTCTGTCCACGCCTTTGTACGCAAGGTAATAGGAAAGCTTTACGGCGAAGACGCCGCAAAAAAAATTATTATTCAATACGGCGGCTCCGTAAAGCCGGATAACGCCGCCCAGCTTATGGCGATGGAAAATATAGACGGCGCGCTTGTCGGCGGCGCTTCTTTAAAGACGGACACCTTCGTACCAATTGCCAAATTTTCCTGATTAAACGTAGGTTTGCGGCGATAGGGCAGTCATGAGTGTTTTTTGTTTATTGTGGGTTCCCTTTTTCTTTTTGTTCAGGAGGACATTTGCAGGCGGCGGAGGCGGCGGGGTATGGGCTCTGCTGTTGGGCAGCATTACCGCGATACTCCAATTTTTTCTTGGCTACATGATAAGCCCGGGAGGTTTTGGATTCTCGCGCTGGCTCTTTGGTTTTATAGAAATTGTAAGTTTGCCCGTACTTACGCCCCTGATTTTATACGCTCTTCTGTATTTTCTCCGGGGAGTTTCCGGTTCCGCCGACTTTGCCGACTTCGCCCTTTTATGGCTAATACCCGTCGGCGCATTACGCGCAATCGGCTGGGGCCCCACTAACGATGTAATTTTGCTTGTATCCGTGCCCCTGCTTTGGACGGCGCTTGCCGTTGGAATTCCCTTCTTTATAAACTTAACCGCAAACAATTTTCGCTGGTATACGCTTATTCTTTCTGTTCTTTGCGTTCTAATATTGCCCTTATCCGCCGCGACCTGCTACTGGGCGTTCTTCTCACAGCAAACATGGCTGGGATTTTTAATGTTGTTTGTTACGCATATTCCGCTTGGGTTGTCGTTTGTGTTTGAGAGATAGATGTATGCCTGATAGCAAGATGTATGCCTGAAGATTTTTCTTAGGAAAGGCAGGGCAGGCTGTTTATAGAATAAGTTCGCTTTATATAAAAGCCGACTTACGCAAACCCCTGCCGGTGATTTGGTGCCGTGGCACTGTCTTCGCACGCTTTGGCGTGGCATGATAGGCGATCCACGTCAATATCACCGGCAAGGCTTCGCGTAAGCCCGGGCTTTTTACCTATTAACGGTTTTATTAGTTGTTATTGATAAACAGCCTGCCCTGCCTTTCCTAACAAGTATTTTTCTGGGCATACATCTCTAGGGCGGTGGGGGATAGTAGTTTGTGGTAGTGCCAGACGTGATTTTTTGGTGACTGACACCAGGGTACGGGTGACTGACACTAGGCGTGGTCTATGTTTTTCCCTCCGATAATCTGGTATAATGTTTTTTTATATTCACACCTAAAAGGCAGGTACCTATGAGAAAAGCGATTATCGCCGTATTGTTTTCGGTTGTTATTTTTATGTCCTGTTCTTCCAATGAGTCCGCTTCCGAACCCGTAGTTTATGTCAGCGGTTCTTATGCGGACAACGGACAAAGAAAGGCCTGTTACTGGATAAACGGAGAACGCCATGAGCTTGACGGCGTTTCCGCCGACTCTATAACCGCCGTTAAAGGCAAGGTCTACGCCGCAGGGTATTACAAAGAAGATGAAGCTTTTAAAGGTTGTTACTGGGTTGACGGCGCTCGCTATGACCTTCCCGGTATCCTTTTTTTCTCCCTTCATCGAGATTTTATAACAGGAGGCATTTTTGTTGATAAAGGAAACGTATATGTTTCCGGCTCTACCGATGACGGTAGCCGTTATTGGATTAACGGCGTTATTCAAAATCCACCTTCTGACGGAATAATGTGTAATATTTTTGTCAAAAATGGCAACGTGTATATTCCCGGATATTATTCCAAAGGCTCCATCGTAAAAGCTTGTTACTGGGTTAACGGAAAGCGCCATGAACTTTCCGGCTCTGATAATTTTGTCGCAAATACTGTTATTGTTGAAAATAATAAGGTTTATGTCGCAGCCATTCCGGATTGGATTCTTGGTTCCATATTCGATGAAACTAACAGAACATCTTGTTATTGGACGGACGGAAAACAAAGTTATTTTTCTAATCTCTATTACGCGTTTGTTGTTTCCGATGGTGATGTTTTTATAGCATATCAAGAAGGTTTGTCTAAAAACGGTGAATTCTACAAAGAATATAATGTTGGCAGCTATAAAACTTTGGCTGTCAAAAATGGTAAGACATACATTATCGATGTTGATAATTCTGCCTATGAAGGTTATTGGATAGACAATAAATTTTATCCCCTTGACGGCGTCGCAACCTCGATCTTCGTGGAATAAAGTTTTCACCTTGTCGATAACCTTCATCATACTCCCCGTTAAAAATCCAAACTTAACCCCATTCTGTCGGACAACCAAGTTCACGCCCAGTGTAAGTCACCCGTACCGTGGTGTCAGTCACCCAAAAAATATGTCTGGCACTCGGCGGGGCAATGCAAACGGTGTCTGGTACCCAAATTCACAGGCACCAGTTTTTCAATGCTTGATATTAAAATTGTGTCTCTCTGATTAATAAGATTGAAACTTAAATTTTATTTTTCAAATCACGGTAAAAATTTTCATGCGAGCCGCATGCAAGCAATGTAAGCTTATCGTTTGCACCATCATACTCATAAGCGAGCAGGGTAAGCTTTTTTACCATGTGGAATTTGTATACCTTAACGCCGTTTAAATCTCCTTTTTTCATTTCACCGATATTAACATCTTTGGCAACCGCGCGCACAGCTTCGTCCAAATCTTTTTTTTCATTATTACTAAGCCGCTTGAGGAATTTTAAAAAAGAGGGATAATGTTCTATTTCCAATTTTTACCCGAAAATATAAGGTATAGGTTTTTCTGTTTTCATTTCTTCCCGCGCTTCCAGTATTTTTTTTATTAACTCATAAGAAAGGTCAGGATTTTCCTCGGCGATTTTTCCTATTTTTGCCCAATGTTCTATCTGTTTTGGAACCGAACGGGAATTAACAGGCGCATATTTTCCGGCTGTGCGTACAATATCTTTCGAAAGCCTAACGGCAGTACTGCTCATAATTTTCTTCTTTTGTTGCATATAGTTACATAATGCAACATTTTGCAACAAAAGTCAAGTGAATTCCTTAGGCATACATCTTTTTTCTTAGCGGAGTAAACCCTCAATCTCTTCCATAGGCAGTCCTGTGATTTTTTGTACAAATTCAGTAGTAGACCCTTCTGTAAACAGATTTTTTGCGATTATTAATTTTTCTCTTTCCATGCCTTTTTCAAGTCCTTCCTCAATGCCGTCCTCACGCCCTTCTTCGCGGGCGACTTCCAACGCGTCATCCCAATTCCATTCTGTAAAAAGCATGTTAAATACCTCCGAGCTGTGTTCTTGCAAATATTTCTTCAGTATGTTTCTCTTTTTACAATATTTTATCGTATTTTTTACCGCTTTATCAAGTGATAATCTTTTTTTCAGGTATTCCCTGATTTTTTCAATAAAAATACTGTAATTTTCAAGGGTTTTACATTTCTTTAGTATTTCAGAATTATGTCCTTGATTAATGTTATATACTTTCGCTGTCAATTCAAGGGGTATTGTATCTGTTAATTTTAAGCCTTCTATACCTTTGAAAGCGGCGTAAAGTCTTAGTTCTTTATATTCAGGATACTTGTTCTTACCGTTGTATAAAACAATAAATTCAGGGCATGGGATTTTCTCGAGTGCGGGAAAATATTTTTTCTTTTTCTCTTTTTTTTGTGAGCGACACAAGCGTGTTTGGCACCATGTGTGAAAACCGTTAAAATAAATCAGGACATACCCGGTGTCAGTTACCGAAAAATCACATCCGGCGCTCTCTTGGAGGTTTTTTGACGAAAAGAAATAATTCCAATTATCATAAATTATTATTTCTCGTCTTGATTTTATCGCTGGCGGTTTTCTCATGTAAACGCAATAAAAACTCAGAGCGCAATGGTACAGGAGGCGGCGTATCGGTATCAGGAACAAGCGGCGATTATCATGAACAGGAACAAGAACAGGGACAATACGATGATGAAAGCGATTTTGAAGTAAAGATAATAGATGGAATATTTAGAGACTCGGTTATCATTGAAGGTTATAAAGGCAATAAAGAAATAGTACACATTCCTTCACGGATAGATTCTTTTTCTGTTAATATTATCGGGGAAAAAGCGTTTTCCAATAAAAAAATGACAAGCGTTATTATTCCTGACAGTGTTACATTTCTTGGAAGACATTCGTTTTCAAACAATAAACTTAAAAGCGTTACAATTGGAAATGGCGTTACGGAAATCGGAATATATGCATTTGTTAATAATGAACTTAAAAATGTAATAATCGGTAAAAATGTTTCTGTTATTAAAGCGGAAGCTTTTATAAATAATCCCATTGAAAGCATAACTATTCCCCGCGGCGTAAATCTTAATAACGAAGTGGATTCAATGTCATTCCCACATGATTTTGATAAATTTTATAATGATAACTGGAAAAAAGCGGGTACTTACCTCCGGGACGGCAAAAGCTGGAAAATGAAAAAATGAAATTTCGCGCGAGTTTGCGGTATTACTGCTTATACTGCGCCAGACAAAGCTCGTAGTACCTGCCCCGCCTTGCCATCAGTTCCTCGTGCGTGCCGCTTTCCACAATTTGACCGTCGTTTACAAACATTATCTGGGTGCAGTTGCGTATCGTGGAAAGCCTGTGGGCGATAATAAACGATGTGCGTCCTTTCATCAATGTTTGGATTCCCTGCTGAACAAGCTGTTCCGTGCCTGTGTCGATACTGCTTGTGGCTTCGTCCAGAATAAGAATTCGCGGGTTGGAAATGAGGGTGCGCGTAAAAGCCAAAAGCTGTCTTTCGCCCGCGGAGATGCCGCTTCCGCGCTCGGTGATGTGGGTATTATAGCCGTCCGGCAGTTTTTCTATAAAATGATTGGCTCCTATTAAGCTTGCTGCGGCGCGGATTTCTTCGTCCGTGGCGTCAAGTTTCCCGTAACGGATATTGTCGGCGATTGTTCCCGTGAATAAAAAACTGTCCTGAAGCATTATCCCCATCTGGCTTCTTAGGGAGCGCAGTGTAACCTTCATTATGTCCTGCCCATCGATTAAAACCTGTCCTTCCTCAATATTGTAGAAACGCGAAAGCAGGTTTACGATTGTGGTTTTTCCGGCTCCCGTTGGCCCTACAATGGCTATGCTTTGTCCGGGGTGTCCGTTAAAACTGACATTGTTCAGTATCTTTTGGACTCCGTCATAACTGAAACTTACGTTTCTGAACTCAACATGCCCGCGCACAAAAGGAAATTCCACGGCGTTGGGAATGTCCTGAATTGTTACGGGTTCCGCTATTGTGTCGAAAATTCTGTCAAGGTACGCCATCGCGGTTATAAAAGTATTGTAAATGTTGGCGAGATTAATAATCGGCTGCCAGAAACGCCACGCGTAGTTTCCCATAACGAGTAACATTCCGAAACTTGCCATCGGGTTCATCCAGTAAACGCCCATAATGTACACAAAAGACCATACAAGCTGGCTGATAGATTCAGTGGAAAACCATACCGTGTTGGAAATATAGATCGCCTTCATCCATACATTGTTGCGCTCGTCCGCAAGGTCGTTCATTATTTCAAGATTTTTATCCTGCCTGTCAAAGGCTTGCGTAACCCTTACCCCGTCTATGGATTCCTGGATATAGGCGTTTATATTCGAGCCTTTATTTGAAACAGCCTGCCATGCCCTGCGCTGGGCGGGCTTTATCGTCCAGATAAAAAGGGCGAGCAGGGGAAGGCCGATAACCGTAACCGTAGCGAGATGCGGATCTACCTTGTACATAAAAAAGATAATAAAGAAGATGTTCAGTACTTCTATTACAAAGTTGATGATTCCGTTGGAAAGCGCGTCCGACACGCTGTTTACATAAGGAACTACGCGTACAAATATTTTTCCGTGCGGGCGGGAGTCAAAAAAACTAAAAGATAATTTTTGCAGGTGCGAAAACAAGTCCTGGCGTATGTCATGGATAATGCCGGCCCCCGCCTTTGCTACAAGTATGTTGCGCACGGCGCTTAACGCTACGCTTATAACAATCGACGCAGCAAGGTACGCGCCCATTAAAAGAAGCTGGCGCATGTCTTTATTTGGAACGGCTTCGTCCAGCGCCGTTTTAATAAACAAAGGCCCTATAAGGCCAGAAATCGAGGCAAGGATACTGAAAACTAACGAAAGCCTTAAATGGCCCTTTGCTTTTATAAGGTAGCCGAGAACGCGCTTTACGTTAAACAGGCTTACCTTTTCGTCAAGGTATTCGTCCATGTCGTAGCGGTTCTTTTCTTTGGAGGTTTTCTGTTCGCGCTTTTTACTGAAGAAGCTCATTGGCGGGTTCCCTCCAAAGCGTCAAGCCCGGCGTTATACTGAAGCGACCAAATATGATAATAAAAACCCTTCATCGCAAGCAGTTCATCGTGGGTTCCCCTTTCTATGATTCTTCCCTTGTCCATGACAAGAATTAAATCTGCCTTTCTGAACGATGAAATCCTTTGCGCGATAATTATCTTTGTGCATGGGAATTCAAGTTTTTCAAGATGTTCCTGAATATACTGTTCCGTCTCGCTGTCTACCGCGGACGTTGTGTCGTCTAACACAAGAACCGCAGGTTCTATGGCAAGCGCCCTGGCGAGGGCGATCCTCTGCCTCTGCCCGCCTGAAATCCCGACTCCGCGCTCTCCCACCAATGTGTCATAGCCGTCAGGCATTTTATTGATAAAATTATCCGCGTCGGACTGTACGGCGCGCTTTTTAATGTCAGTATCGTCCAGTTCCGGTCTGCCGTAGGAAATATTGCCTTTTACGGAATCTGAAAATAAAAACACGTCCTGCATGGCAAGCCCTATTTTCCGTCTTAATGATGATAACGTGTAACGCCTTATATCCACGCCGTCCAAAAGAACCGCGCCGTAATCGGGCTCATAAAAACGCACAAGGAGGTTTACAAGCGAAGTTTTTCCGGATCCCGTGCTTCCGAGTATGCCTACAGTGGAATCCGCTTGCGCGATAAAATTAATATCTTCAAGAATTGTATTTCCATTAATAGTAAGTTTTATATCCCTAAATTCGATCTTTCCGGCGGGTCTTTGCGTAAGCTGTACAGCTCCGGACATATCGCTTATTCCTTTGGGCGTTTCTACAACTTCGCGGATCATCTGTCCGGCGGAAGTGTAGCGTTCAAGATCGGCAAGAAGGGGACCTAACATCCACATAGGCATGGAAAGCGCCCATGTAAGCGACGAGAACGCCATATATTCGCCGGGCGTCATCCAGCCCTTGATTAAGAAGAAGCCGCCGGCTACAAGCATTATTACCATGAGAAGCTGGCTTGCGGTTTCAAGGAGCGGCTGGTACTTTGCGGCTATAAGGGCGTTTTCACAGCTTATATCCCTGAATTCGGCGTTTTGTTTTTCAACTTTTTCTTTTTCGTGTTCTTCGCGCGCAAAGGCTTTTACCACGCGGTTGCCGTCGATATTTTCCGTAACGGCGGTTCCAAGATCCGTAAGTTTCTGCCGCAGTAATAAAAAACGAGGCCTGATTTTTTTTACAAACCTGCTGCTGATATACAGAATA
>Ga0268262_10007513_pt1 | contig 10137 bp, 5 predicted proteins | sample TergutNc150P3_FD_190354 | JGI IMG/M metagenome (GOLD analysis project Ga0268262, IMG submission 190354) | Nasutitermes corniger P3 segment gut microbial community from laboratory colony in Florida, USA - Nc150 P3 (SPAdes) (version 2) | ecosystem: Host-associated > Arthropoda: Insects > Digestive...
CCTGACCCGTGTTTGGCAAGGGTTACAGCGGCGTTTGAAAGTTTACGATAAATGGGGCAGGGGGGATTAATAACCGTCAGACATCGTGCGGTTTACGTCACGCTGATAGAGTTCCTGATATACAAGGTTGCGGGTTTTAAGCTTTTCTTTTACTTCACGGGTGAAGGGCATGTAGCGCCAGAATGTGCCGCGCACGTCCTTTTCGAGTTTCTGTATGCCTTCCGCTTCTTTTGTCATCCACAGGATATAATCGCGGATAAAATATTCCTTAATGTCGCCTTTCAGTTTTTGAGCCTGAAACCACTGGTAATAGTTCCCCGTAAGGCCTTCTTCCATCCAGTAAAACGAGGCTTTCTCTTTCGCCACTTGCCAGCGAAGGTCGGCGACTGCGGTTAGAACCGCCAGATACAGGTTCTTTGGGTACATGGGGATTATTATACGGCCGCGGCTTGTGGCGCGGTTGAAGCGGTCAAAGGGCTCCCAGCAAAAGCCAAGATCGCCGTAGGTGGGTATCAACAGGACATAGGGCACTATGCGGTTAAGTTTGTTTTTGTAGATGCGGCAGAAGGCTTCAGCGTCAACGCTTTCTATCTTTGCCATCATGAGGATAACGTTCTCACGAACACCGACTTCGTTGGGGCCTGAGTGAAAATACTCGCCTGTAAGAACAGGAAAGTGATTCCCTTGCCGTCCGCAGGTCATCTTTGCCATTTGCCGTATTGTGTCAAACTCAGCGTCAATAGCGCCGATGTCCACAGTAACAGCGCCGCCTTCCGCTTCAAGTTTTGCGGCTAACACGCGGACGTCTTCTTCCGCAACGTTGTAGTCCTTTAAGCTAGATTGCATATCGTGATCGTTCTTCAGCAAGTCTTTGAGCAGTGTTTGGACTTCGCCGATAGAGGCTTTTTGTCTTTCGTTCAAACAGTCGCTTAGCTCATCCATTTCACGCATGGAGCCGTGTTCAAAAACAGACTCCAGCCTGTCTCTTATAACTCTTTCAATCTCGTGCCGTTCCCTGTCTTTCTGTTTAAGGATAGACCTTGCGCCGTCAAGTTTGCCGTTGGCCTTTTCCAGCAACTGCTGAAACTTAGACTGCGTATTGCCTCTGGATACTCTTACTTCGTCTGTGGAAGACGGACGCATTTTGCTTGTTCCTACTGCATTAAGCCATTCGTCCATGTAATAAACCGGCTGTTCCAGTACATTTTCAACTACTACTTTGCCGAAATATTCCCTTGTTTCCGCATTAATAAACGTAGGATGTAAAAGGGCAAAACGCAGCAGGAACTTTTTGGGGGCAGGCATTTTCCCTGTTGCCTTCCTTGCGACATTAAGAAGAAACTCCCAATACGGTGTGATAAATTGCTGACGGAAAACGCTGCGATCTTTCGGGTCTTTTGCCGTAAGGTACTTTTGCAGAATACCATGCACCCTTTGAGCTATATCCCCTTCGTTGGAAAGGGCGGTTTTATAGTAATTGGGATCGTTAAAGTAATCATGCGGCTTGTCTTCAAAACGCTTGGTTACCGCAGGAAATCCGCTGAGAGAAAGGTCAACGCTGTCCGCTGAGGGTTCTTTAATATCCTTGGTATCTTTTGCGTCTCCAAAAATATCGTTAAAATCGGGAAGCGGACCGCCGGCGTCACCAGCTGTTCCGAGCAATGCGGCAAGTTCAGGGTCCATTTCTTCTTGATTATTATTTGCTGCCATTAATTATATGATAAAATGTTTAGAGGTTGATGTCAAGAAATCATTTATTTACTGTTAAATTAATTATAATAAAAGCGCATCCAAATCAATCTCGCCTGCAATGCAGGAGATTGTAACGCCCCAGTTTTCAAGTACCATTGGGTTTATTTCGCCAAAAATGCCTATACGTTTTCCGTTGTAAATAATTGCCGCCGCTCTGCCGGAAATAAAGCGGGAATCATCCGCTTCTTCCACGTTATATTCGCGGGAAAGATAATAAAAAAGCGTTTGAAGTTCAGCAGCGGCTGAATTGAAATTAGCGTCCGCTCCAGCGTGAAGAAATCCGGCAAATTGACGGGTGGTACTCCTGTAATTTTCAGTATCATCAAGCCATGCGACTTTGCCGACTTCAAAAATTTTGTGTGGATAAACAGAACGTCCCGAGATAGATTCACTAGCCATTAGAGAGGCAATAATGGAATTGCGTACATATTCGTAATTTTCCGTCATAGGGTTAGAGATACGGATTAATTTATCATTACTGCTGTTGGCAGCCAGACACATATTTTCCGCTAAATCCCTGTGAGAGCCAAGATAATTGTATATCATTTCCTGATAACCCATACCGATAAGCAGTTCTTTAACCTGCCTGCTGAACAGGGTAATAGGTAAAAGCCGCCCGATTGTAAAATCGGATGGACGCTCAGGTTTGAAGGAGCCAAGCGAGCGGCCAATCATTACATCTTCAGAAACATCCGCCGCATGAAGAAAATCGTTCCTGTATTCGGGGGGCCAAGCGTATACACCTTCGGTTTCACCGGTTTGTCCCAATTCCGCCGCTCTTGCTTCTTCCGCTTTAACGCCCATCCGTTGAAGAGCCTGCACACATTCATCGGCGGATAATTTTTCTCCCAAGAATTTTTCTATTCTTGATAACGAACAAAAAACCGGTTTCTGAAAATAATACGGGAAAACCACATTCCTGCCGAAAGGCGTATCAAATTCATACTCAACCTCCGCAGGTTCAATAGTAAAACCATTATCCGAAAGATCGCACGCTACTATTGAAACAGCCAGAGTGACCGATGCCATGTCTGTTCCGGTAAGTTCTACAAAAATTTCACTGTCTCCGACCTGTACCGCGCCCAAATCATTGGAATTGATGATTGGTGGATAGGAGAGAATAAACTCCTGCGAATCCAGCAACAACGGGTGGACTGGTTCATGTTCCAGAATAAATGCGTATTCCCTGCCTTTCGGGTGCTGTTTTAAAATTTCCCGAAGCGTCAGCGGACAATCCCATTGGAGCGGTACAAAAGAAACAGAATCTGGGTCTACACCTCTGTAAATGATAGGCCACTTAATCAAAGAAATACGGTAAAGCCCCATTGATATGCTGCGCCGTTTCTGCCCGAAATTCCAGGCAAGTTTCTCCTGAGTTTGGATCATATCCCTAAGCATCTGGTCTGTAATCGCCTTGCCTCTTGCAACAAAACCCGCAAGATACGGACGCACCTTTTTAACGCTTTTCTCAACTTTTACCTTATGCTTGGTTTTTTTTATATCGCCCTGCCTGGAAAAAAAACCGTACTCGGGTATTTTCCCGTCGTTATAAACCTTAAGCTGACGGGCGCACCCGGCTGTTCCCCAAAGATCAGGCCGGTTTGTATCGTTAAGTTCTATTTTTAAGATTCGTTCATTTACCGGAAGATTTTTATCGCTGTCTTCGTCCAGTTCGGCCTTAGCGGAAGCAAGAACTTCTTCAAATTCATCCCTGCTTTTCCAGCCTCCGGGCCTTCCTGCGAGCGTATAAAAAATTTCTTCGTTTACTTCAATTTTTGGCATATTCGACATTATACTTATAATGAATATTTAAAACAAGCAGCATGGCGAATGTGTTACAGCATAAAATTAGTTCTTTTCAGGTAGGTTTATGGGATTTTCATATGGAAACTGATAACAGATTAAAGCTGACAGGAGTTATTACAGACTTCGTAATATGGGATGATACCATAAATTTATATGCTTCAAAATTCCACGAAAAATTTAATGTATTCCCTAATATAATGCTTGCTAATGAATATACATATAAAAAAATCGATCTATACGCACAAAAACACCCTGAACGAATAATAGACCCAACCGGAGAAAATGATATTGAAACAAGCAGTATATCGTATCAAGGATTAAGCGCCTTTACAGCCGAGGAATATGCGCTTGATTTTTGTTTAAGCTATGAAACAGCCGATGGTTCATTTATACTGATTTTTGATGAAACCCCCGATTTTGACGGTGAGCCGGAACCGCTGCCGGCAGAAGACGAAGAAAAGCCAAAGTTTTATTTATTTAAGAAATCAGCTTAAAAAAATAGAAACGCCTGTTGGTTAATTTATTATGAAGACGATGTTATCACCTAAAACAACTTTCTCAAATATGAGCGGTCATAATTGTAACCATTACTCAGCGGGTGTCGTCTAAATACAAAATTCATTTATCTTTATAATTGCTCCAATCCAGCGTAAAAATATCGTTTACCATTTCTTTTAAATCATAATACCATTGTTTTTTTTCTTTGTTTGCATTAAAGCGTTCCCATACTTTATCGCCGATTATTTGTAAGTCGGTATACATACTTCGTATATTTGAGAGTTTATCAGCACAGCATTACTTTATGGTGGTTGTCACTTGAATATGTACACTGAATTTTGCTAGTAGACACTTAAGCGTTTACCGATTTATATTAAAACCGTTTTCTATAAGATATAGAATATTCAAATTATATCTTTCTCCTTGATAATAATATTAGCTTATAAAATATTTATTTTTCAAAATCAAATGTTAACTGATTTACTTTCATATCAAATTTACTCGCAATTTCTTGTTTTGTTTTAATATCAATATGATGTAAATCAGTATATTCTTTTATTAAATTTCTCATAATATATTTTATTGTATCAGGATATTTTTTATATTGCTTATGCGCTTCATTAATGGGTAACCCTTTATTATACCACATCTCACATTGATAGTATACACAATATGCAAATGGATTATCTATTTCATTTACAATCTCTGGAATAATTTGTTTAAGAAGGCTTTGTGAACCCAATGCTTTAGCACTCATAACAATAGTCGAATATATTGCCATTAAATTATAATAAAGATAATATTTTTGTGCAGATACCATTATTTCCTCTCGAGATAACGAATTATCAAGATTATAAATACAATTCGCTACATATTTTATAAATTCATCTTTATTATTTTTAAATTCAATAAGGCACATATTACATATTCTTCTGTACGCATTTAAAGCATTTAAAAAACATTCTTTTACATGTACAATTTTTATTTCATCACCATGATTTTTTAATATATGTCCCATAACCTCAATTGTTCGAATAGCTCTTTTAATTCTCTTTACAATTTTATTACTATTTTCCATTTCATCATCTTTTTTTAATATTTCATTGTTTTCATCATCATTATTATCGTTGAATAACAACAAATTTTTCCTGTTTTCTTCTGATTTATCATAAGCTTCAATTATTTCGTTATTAATACTTATAGCAAAATTATCAATATGCTTAACTTCTTCCTTATCCAAATTTATTTCTTCATATTCATCATATAAGAGCATTATATTCAATAAAACTTCTTCTATCAAAGTAATATTTTTACAATGATGTATAATAAATATCCCTATATATGCATTTGATTGTAAATCTAAATTATTATAAATATATTCTATATAATGTTTAACATTTTCATCAGTAATATTTTCAGACATATATTTTGCAACAAAATAATGATATAAATATTGAGCATAAAAAGAAAATTGATTTATTGTATTTCTAAAAAATAAATGTGATTTTTCCATTTTTTTAATAAAAAAACTACGTTCAAAAGGCATATTGTATGTTTTTGAATAATGATCAAAAAAATCTTCTAGCATTTCATCAGATAGTGAAGATATTTTTTTTTGAAATAAATAAAAAGCAATATGAGATAGAATATTTAAAAATGCACCTATTAAATTTTCTGAAATATTCATTTTCTTTAATGAAATATAGATAAGTGCTTGATAACAATGACCTTTTGATGTTAAATCACCATTTAACGGAACGAAATTTTCTGATGTTGCTAAAACAGTTAATAAATAAAAAGGGGTATATGGTATAATACCTTTAATAAAGGTATTATCTAGATATTCAGATAATTCATCGCTACGTTTATAATTTATATTATCAGAACCGATGTAATTAATCCATTTCATTATTAATTCATTACGCTTCAAATGACCAAATTCTCTAATTTTATATTCCTTGAAAGTAACAGTTCTTTTTTTCTTTTCAAAGGATTCTAAAAAAAGCAAATCAACGAAAAGAATCGCATAACAATTTTTTTTATCAAGTATATATTTTATGTACATTTTTTGTTGTTCATCATTAAGAAGATGAAAATCATCTATTATTAATGCTAATATAATATTGTCAAAATAACCATCAGATTTTTTATTATATTGTTTTAATAATGCTTCAATAATTTTATTATTTATATTCCCTTTTTCATCAAAATGTATTTTTAAATAGAGTGGAACATACTCACACGACTCATATATCATATTAAAATATTTCTTGCATAATGATGTCTTTCCAGTTTGATCTCCACCTGAAATAATTAGGTTAAAAGGATTTTTAATAAATTTATTTATCATATCATCAGAAAGTATTTTTTTTGGTTCATTCTGTTCTGGACTATCAACTCTTAATTCTGGAAAAACGTAAAATGTATTTAAATTACTATTACACCCATTAACTTCGTATACAAAATCTGATGCAATTAGTATATTTTGAAAATCATTATTTATAACGAAATCCTTATTCTTTAATATCATTTCTAGTTCTGGTAAACTATTAATATTATTTGTATTTAAATATATCAAGCTTGTAAATTTTTTAACTTGAAACCCATAACGTCTATAATTATTAGGAATAAAGAAATCCATACTTAATAAATTTTGATAAAATTCAGATGAAATTCCAAAAACAAAATGATTGTCGTTTTTATCTAGTAATTCTTTTAAGCATTTTGCATCTAAATATCTTGCAGCCGTATTAATTCCTTCACCAATGAAATTGGGGATATTACTATTTGAAATATTTTCAGTTTTCTCATATTTCCCAATATGAACAATACCACGAAAACATATTTCTGTAATTCCTTCTGCTTCTTTTTGAATGTTTTCAATACCAACTAGAATGTTTTCATAATCACCAGTATCTATTAAAATATAACACCCATCGCCAGTATCTAAAATTTCTTTACGGTTAAAAATACGAATTTCTTTAGTTGCATTATTTATAATTTCAATTAGTTTTCTCCTCTGTTCTTTCATTTCATTAGCTTTTTCATTTTGTGAATAGTCTTTTATATCTAATCCAATAATTACTCCAAACATAGTTTTATCCCTCCACTACCTTAATCTCATCATTAGTCAAATTGTACAGTTGATACACCGCTGTATCTATTGCCTTGTCCACACTGTCAATCTGCTTGGAAATCATCGTTTTTAACTGTTGATTTGGTTCGGCGGCTTCTTTTTTTTTGAGATCAAGCATTTTGTCTACAAGCAAAATAAGATCATCATGTTTGGTTTTTTCGGTTGTTTTTACAATAGGAATACCCAGTAATGGTTCTTTATCAACTTGTAACTGCTCGCCTTGCTTTTTCCCTTTATGGTATAACCAGAAATAAATCAAATTGGAATTTAGAATCGCTGTTAAATATTTTAAGTTTATATCGTCGGGCTTTATGACAAAATAAGTTTGTGAAACATAACACGGAAATTCAGTATAGGTAAAATAAGGCCTCGGCGTTTTTCGCAAGGATATTATCTTAGTACCTTCAAAAAATGACTGCTCACGCGCCCTATGCAATCCATATGGGGCAAAATCGGAAGTTATTACTTTTTTGAATTTATCAAGATGTGTTTTTATATTGGGATATTCTTTGATTTTATTTCTGACATTTATATCAGAATAAATTACCCATAAAAAATTATTCGGATTTCCGTAAAAACGATGTAATTCATTCGTTGTATAATATGGTTTAATTACGGAGAATTCCTTTTTTGGTAGTTTTAACCGTTTCTTTTCTTTATCATTAATTATAAAAATTCCATCGCCTTTTTTTATGGAATCATTTTTCAAAATATCCAAATGTTTATCGATTATATAATCCTGAGGACAAACAATTCCTTGTGCGACATTTTTATTTGTTAGAAAATAATTACCTGAATTCTTAACCTTTTCTAAAACACCGTCCAACGAAGAATTAATAAATGTTATTAGTTGATTTTGCATTAAATCGGGATTTATTGTTACATTAAAAGATTGTATTTTATCGTCTTTTTGATTTTTCAAGAGAGTAGTCGTTAATTCATCAATGAGTATATTCTTATTATTCAATTTATTGTATAAAAAATTATAAGAGTGTAAAGGTTCCTCTTTCTCAAGAATAAATACCATTGTCTGAATACTTGCATCACGAAATACCATATAATCAGAAAAATCAAAATATTTTTTTATAATAGATTCCTTTATTAATTTATTACGAAGTATTGATGCCCCAGAATTGGTAATCCAGTTATTGGGGGCAATAAATCCAAGTAAGCCATTTTTCTGTAATTTATCAATCCCAAGACATACAAAGAAATACCATAAATCCATTTTCCCTTCATAGTATTTACTCATATATGACTTTTTAATATCTTCAAAAATACTTTTGTCCGTATATTCCTTCACATACGGCGGATTCCCAATTACTACATCAAAGCCGCCGTTCTTAAAAATCTCTTCAAATCCGTCCTTTCCATCCCAATCAAAACAATTTACTTTTATTCTATCATCATCTGTAAGTTCAAGAGCAAGCTGGTTGTAAAAATCCGTTCCAATAAGGCTGTTACCGCATTTGATATTATCTTCGAGAGAAGGAAGAAGCGTTATATCCAAATATTTAAAAAGCTGTTCTGAACTTTCCCTACTTTCGTTTTCCAGCAATTTTAAATATAAAGATAGTTTTGTTACTTCAACCGCCTGATTATCAATATCAACACCAAAAATAGAACTGCACAGGATACGCTGTTTTTCATCTATTGTCAGTTTATAAGTATTATGACCTGCCTCGAATATTTTTTTGTTTTTCAAAGAAGTTTTTATATTTTTATCCTGTGTATAGTAATCAAGATGATAATTCAACAAGTATTGATACGCGCCAACAAGGAAAGAACCTGAACCGCAAGCGGGATCACAGATTTTTATTGCAGCTATTTCTTCAGGTTTTTTATTTTGTATTTTCTCGCCGACCGTATTTTTAACGATGTAATCAACAATATACTGCGGTGTGTAATAAACGCCGCCCGCTTTTTTTACTTCGGGTTTTTCTTCAACAACTGCGGTATGGGTATCGCCTTTAACTGTGCGGAAACGAATCGTATTGCCAAGAAAACGCTCGTAAATACTGCCTAGAATTTCAATGGGCAATACGGAAAATTCATAAGGACATTCAGGGTAATACAGATTGACAATAATGTTAGACAGTACCTTATCTTCAATAATTACTTTTTCTATCCAGTCGATGTATGCGAAAAGACCTGAATTATATTTGACGTTAGCTTTTGTAAAGAGCAAGTTTAATTTTTCGTATATGTTTGATGTCTTTGCAACGGTCAGCAGGATGTTTTCATCTTCAATGCCTCTGTCTTCGGCAATTCGCAAAAATACAATACGGTCAATGATTTTTTGTACTACGGTATTCAGGTTGTAAACAGACAGATTGGGGTTGTTCTTGGCGATGTTTTTCGCCAATACTATACGCCATTCTTCGACAAGCGCAAGCAACTCTGTATCTACTTCCGATGTGCCTTTTTTATTTTTATTTTCTATGACATATTTGTCAAAACTGCCTTTATTAATGGCATCTTTTGAAAATGTTTTGTATAAAAAATCAAATTTCTGTTCGTATTCTTTGAATGTAAAATAATCAATACGGGCTACGCTTGCTTTATCATTTTTATCAGGCTTTATCCGTGTGTCATATATGGCAAATTCTTCAAAATTGGTTAAAATTGAAAGCGGTAATTTAGCGGTGTATGCATAACGGCGTATCTGGTAGGCGGGTTCGGCGGCATCCCTGATATTAACCGATGGCTTTTTTGCTTCAACAAAAAACTTTCTTGCTCCGCCTATTCGGAAACTGTAATCAGGGGCTTTTTGAGTGCCGTCTATTTTTACCTTGTCTTCCCTGACAACGTCACGGTAACTTTCCGAATATGCCTGATTATTTGCAACATCCCAATCAAGCAAGGTAAAAAACTTGTCTATAAAGTCGGTTCTGGTGTTGGACTCGTCATATTGACCGCTTTTATACTCGGCGATATTGGCTGAA
>Ga0268262_10007515_pt1 | contig 10134 bp, 12 predicted proteins | sample TergutNc150P3_FD_190354 | JGI IMG/M metagenome (GOLD analysis project Ga0268262, IMG submission 190354) | Nasutitermes corniger P3 segment gut microbial community from laboratory colony in Florida, USA - Nc150 P3 (SPAdes) (version 2) | ecosystem: Host-associated > Arthropoda: Insects >...
ATTTTCCGTATTTAGAATTTTTATTGTCCCGTTTCATTTCTTCCAAGAATTTCATATTCTCTATTATCTGTGGAATATGAGCCAAAGACTTTTGATATATTTCTCCATCTCCAAAATGTCCAGCTAATTTTCCGCCTGATTCTCGGCTTATAGTGATTTTCTCTCCTATGTCAATGTTAGTATAGATTTTATTTTCTCCTTTGTCATTCAAACGCAATTTATCAATGATAAAGTCTTTTATTGATTTCACATTATTCAATTCATACTTCCCATTATATGCCTCACCCGCAAGCTCTATTTCGCCTGCGTGTATAATGCTGTCTATGCGTTCTTCAAGGGTCACGTATTTTGAATTTAGAATATTCTCGTAATACCCGCTATGTACTTATTCTGCAAATTTTCACATTTTATATATTAACAATATGGATGATATTCAACACGACCAAAATTTGATGTTGGTTTATGCCACAGAAGGCTATGCCATGAGGCATGGTATGAAAATTTTATCTAAATTGAGGAATTAACTAGTGAATTTTAATGAGGTAGTATTTCTAATAATTGGTTCAATTGTGTTTTTTCTTCTTTTGCGAGCACAATTTAAAGATTGGAAACGAACTAGAGATCGGATTACTTTTTTTCATAAAAAAGCTTTTATTATATCTTTTGTATTCGTCTTTTTACCATTTTTTATAGGACTTCTACTTCAAGAATTAGATAGTGGTTCTTGGGATGTAGTAACAATTGTATTTATAACCCTTGGTTGTTCTAGTATTTCACTTGTTTGTTATAGAATTTTATGGGGTCTATTAGACGACCCCAAACAACCCGATGGAAATGCTGCTTTTGAAACTTACGCACGAATTGTGCTTACAACTCCTCAGATTTCAGGAACAAAGTATAAAAAAGCTAAATATGAAATGGAACAATATATGGCTAAACACGGTATAGTAAATGTTAGAATAGAAGAAGGTCTTCTAGGAGATATGTATTTAACGTTTGAATCACCCGAAGCTAAAGCAAGGTACTTTAAAAATCCTTGTGGGTTCCAATCAGGAGATGATTGGCTTTTGTAAGGAGATGTATATCGTTTATAAGCTCAAGGCTCACTAAGCATAATAACATACACTTTATCCTTGTCAAGTTTTTCCTCAAATTTATACAATTTAACATTACCTTTCCATTCTTTATGGTTCTTGATAAGATTATTTATCGCCTCTTCTGCTTTTTCATACTTGTAAATACCTAGAAATTTGTAATAATCTTGATGATCTATTTTTGATTTTATTTTATTATTAATAAGAAATTTTATATCTTTTACGATACCTTCCTGCTGGCGTGAACCAAATTTACTGCCATCGTTAATTGGCTTACTGCATTTTACTTCTGCTATGAATTTGACTTTTCCTGTATATTCGATATCATATCCATTTGCATTTGATGATTTTCTTTCTATATCTTCTTTTATTTTTTCTTCCTCTGATTTCAATTCTGGTAACATCTTAACAATTTCATCAACAAGCAGCAAAGATACTTTATATGTTGCAATATTATTTACATCTTTGATAGCGTTTTTTAAATCTATGCATTCTTTAAACGATAATTCTACGTCATCAAATTTCACATTTTCTGCATTTCTGTTTTTGAAAAATTCAATCCAAAATTCTTTAAATTTTTTTGACAGAATTTTTCCTCTATCGCTATTATTCATCATATAAAACTCCTTATCTTTCTCCCTACATACTTTCTTTGTTATGTTGGTGATGGAATCTTGCCGAACCTGTTCTGTCAATTTTACAGCTTCTGTTCTTATTACTTTTAAACATATTTTATTTTTACTTATTATTTCTACTTTAATCTTTCCCATAGGTTGAGAATGTTCTTTAAACCATTTTTTTAAATTTTTGCTACCCATAATTCTTGGAGTTTCATTTTTATTTGCAGTTCGATTGATTTTTCCAATAATTGGCTTCGGATTATTTTCACATAATATTTCTATATCTTCATCGTTTGAGCCAAAATACTTCTCATAATTAACGCTTATGTTAAAAAAACCGCTATTATAATACGTCTTTTCTACAGTTAAAATAAAAGAAGGATTATCCATAATAATAAAATGTAGAAATATGGTATATTTTGCAAATTACCAACCCACGAATGGTGGCTTGTCTTCTTGCCATTTTCTAATAACAGCCATATTTATATAATTTACTATATTATACTGAACAAATGTTCAGGTATAATATGGAACTTTTACAAAAATTGGAAATTCTTGCTGGTGCGGCAAAGTATGATGTGTCTTGTTCCTCCAGTGGAGGCTCAAGAACAACGCAAAGGGGAGGTTTTGGGAACTCCTGCCCCGCAGGGGTGTGCCACTCCTTCACAGAAGATGGGCGGTGCATTTCGTTGCTTAAAATTTTGCTGACAAACGTGTGCCTTTACGACTGCGCATATTGCGCAAACCGCAAAAGCAACGATGTTCCAAGAGCCACATTCAAGGTAGAAGAAGTTGTCAAATTGACAATTGAATTTTACAAAAGAAATTATATAGAGGGCTTGTTTTTGAGTTCGGGGGTTATCAAAAATCCCGATTATACAATGGAGGCTTTGCTCAGAGTTGCAAAAAGTTTGCGCGAGGAACATAAATTCGGCGGCTACATTCACCTAAAAGCCATTCCAGGCGCAAGCCAAGATTTAATAACCTTGGCGGGCTATTACGCAGACAGAATGAGCGTGAACATTGAAATTCCCTCCGAGCCATCTCTAAAAATGCTTGCCCCCGATAAAGATTTTGAATCCGTTTATTCACCTATGAACCGCCTGCGAACAAAAATTTTGGAGCACAAGGGAAACTTAAAACGGAGGGGATTGAAAAAATTTGTTCCCGCTGGGCAAAGCACTCAGATGATTGTGGGGGCAAGCCCAGAAAATGATTTGAACATAATAACCCTTGCCGCAAGTCTTTACAAAACGCAGGAATTGAAACGGGTTTATTATTCGGGCTATATTCCGCTAAATGAAGATGGGCGTTTGCCTGTTATCTCTGCGCCGCCACTGAAAAGGGAAAACCGCCTTTACCAAGCGGATTGGCTAATGCGTTTTTACGGTTTTAGCTACGATGAAATTTTGGATAAAAACAACCCTTGGTTAGACTTGGAATTTGACCCAAAAATGGCATGGGCTTTAAGGCATCCGGAATTTTTCCCCATAGATTTGGACTGCGCAAGCTACGAGGAAATTTTGCGTGTTCCGGGTGTAGGGGTGAAAAGCGCGAAATTCATTGTGCATAGCCGCAAATTCGGCAAAATTCGTTTGGAACATTTAAAGAAAATGGGCGTTGCATTGAAAAGGGCAAAATTTTTTATTGCAAACTCAGATGTGCCAAACAAATGGCAAAAATTATATCCTGAGCAGGTTAGGACTCTCTTCTAATGACCCTACTAACCGAACAATCCTTTGAAGGCTTTTTAAGCGCAGTGTTTGAAACATTCAGACTAAAACTACACGTACAGAGAATTGTCGCAGAAGAGATTTACCTTCCGCAAATGTTTGAGGATACTCACTCAATTACAACAAACCCAGAAAACGCCGCAAGAGTATGGAAAGGTATTCAAAAAAATGCAGGCAAAAATACCACATTCATGGTGCAGGCGGCTTATCTTTCTGAACTTCCAGAAATGGAAATTTCGCTATGGGAATATGTAAAGGGAATTTTCACAAATCCAGAACAGGCACAAAATACGCTTGAACCGCACACATTTGCGGTTTTTCAAACTGCGAACAAGGTTAGAAAAGAAGCGCACGATATAAAAGGCTTTGTACGTTTTCAAAAAGCGGAAAATGATTTGATGGTTGCGGTGATTGAGCCAACCTATAATATTGTAAATTTGCTCGCAGAGCATTTTGCAAACAGATTCCCGAATATGCAATGGATGATTGTCGATGTTAAAAGAGGGCTTGGCATTCACTATGATTGCAGAGATGTTTACGAAATATGCGGCAAGGCTGCGGAGATTCCTAAAATAGATGATGAGTTTTCTGCGCTTTGGAAGGGTTATTATAAGTTTGCAAATATAAAGGAGCGGAAAAATCCAAGGCTCCAAAGGAGATGCTTACCCGTTAAATACTGGAAGCACTTAACGGAGATGGGTGGGTAGAAATTGGATTCATTTTTTTTTGTCAGCTTTTTGTTTTTTGTTCTTATGCTCTTTGTTAAATTTAGCGTATTTACCACCACCACAAGTTTCATAAGTTTTTTTAGCTTGGTCTATTTGTTCCTGATTGTCAAAATCCTTTTTTTTACACTCAAGAACCAAATCGCCTTCTTTATTATAAGCATTTAAAACGTCATTTTCACAAACAACACGACAGCCTTTATTTGACGAACCTATTTTTTTACCTTTGTCTTTTTTTTCAGCAAAAGCAGAAGAAGCGAGCAAAAGAGCCAAAGCGAGGATTAAAGGGAGTTTTTTCATATATATAAATATACATTATTTTTGGGCAGTCGGTAAGGGTTCAAAAGATTTTTTTTATAGGGTTAGAAATTCATTGTCTTTTAGTAAAAATTGTAAATTGGTTTCATTTTTTTCTGAATTTAGGATTGTTCGCAACTCCAAGCGAATACTATCCCTTTGCATAACAGTTGTGAATTGGTTTCATTTTTCTAAATTTAGGATTGTTCGCAACGAGGAAGCCTTGACAAAGTTCGAGGCTGAGGTTGTGAATTGGTTTCATTTTTCTAAATTTAGGATTGTTCGCAACAGTTCCACCCCGAGCTAGCATCTTCAACTCGTTGTGAATTGGTTTCATTTTTCTAAATTTAGGATTGTTCGCAACAGTTCCACCCCGAGCTAGCATCTTCAACTCGTTGTGAATTGGTTTCATTTTTCTAAATTTAGGATTGTTCGCAACATATAATAGACGGCAACGTCTATGATGTTGGTTGTGAATTGGTTTCATTTTTCTAAATTTAGGATTGTTCGCAACTATAGAAACGTTCAGAACAAAGCAACAGGCGTTGTGAATTGGTTTCATTTTTCTAAATTTAGGATTGTTCGCAACAAGGAAGGAAAACTATGCCACCAGCCGAAGGTTGTGAATTGGTTTCATTTTTCTAAATTTAGGATTGTTCGCAACTCAGAACCGGAAGAACCGCCACCACCAGTTGTTGTGAATTGGTTTCATTTTTCTAAATTTAGGATTGTTCGCAACAAGAGCTGCCAAGTCTTAAAAAGAAAATGGGTTGTGAATTGGTTTCATTTTTCTAAATTTAGGATTGTTCGCAACAGACCCGTGTATTCAATGTTCACATCCATCGTTGTGAATTGGTTTCATTTTTCTAAATTTAGGATTGTTCGCAACTCTGATTTTTTCAGTTTCTGCACTTATGTAGTTGTGAATTGGTTTCATTTTTCTAAATTTAGGATTGTTCGCAACTGGATAAAATAACCTGCGTGGCGTGTTTGGGTTGTGAATTGGTTTCATTTTTCTAAATTTAGGATTGTTCGCAACTAAGCGAATAATTTTAATTTATGCGCCGCAGTTGTGAATTGGTTTCATTTTTCTAAATTTAGGATTGTTCGCAACGGCGATGCGCCAGCAACAACTCAACCACCAGTTGTGAATTGGTTTCATTTTTCTAAATTTAGGATTGTTCGCAACAAACCAAAAGCAAAAAAACAAAACGCATAAGTTGTGAATTGGTTTCATTTTTCTAAATTTAGGATTGTTCGCAACGTTTTAATTGCCAATATAGCTGCAACGCTTGTTGTGAATTGGTTTCATTTTTCTAAATTTAGGATTGTTCGCAACACAGCAGAATTTATATTACGAATACAATTAGTTGTGAATTGGTTTCATTTTTCTAAATTTAGGATTGTTCGCAACTCAACGCCGCTTCTATCATAGCGAATACTCGTTGTGAATTGGTTTCATTTTTCTAAATTTAGGATTGTTCGCAACAATTCTATCTTTTTCATCTTGCACCTTCTAGTTGTGAATTGGTTTCATTTTTCTAAATTTAGGATTGTTCGCAACTTGAGAACATAGACAAACGCAGACCGCTTGGTTGTGAATTGGTTTCATTTTTCTAAATTTAGGATTGTTCGCAACTTCCGAGCTTCGGTACGACAGCACAGGATTGTTGTGAATTGGTTTCATTTTTCTAAATTTAGGATTGTTCGCAACAATGCAGGCGAGGGATTGCGCACGGGTCGCGTTGTGAATTGGTTTCATTTTTCTAAATTTAGGATTGTTCGCAACAATTCTATCTTTTTCATCTTGCACCTTCTAGTTGTGAATTGGTTTCATTTTTCTAAATTTAGGATTGTTCGCAACACAGCAGAATTTATATTACGAATACAATTAGTTGTGAATTGGTTTCATTTTTCTAAATTTAGGATTGTTCGCAACGTTGTAGCCGCCTCAAAGAACTCGTCACGGGTTGTGAATTGGTTTCATTTTTCTAAATTTAGGATTGTTCGCAACCCGATTGCGGCGCGGTTCATTACGAATTGAGTTGTGAATTGGTTTCATTTTTCTAAATTTAGGATTGTTCGCAACCAAGAGGACACAATGGCAACAGAAGCAACAGTTGTGAATTGGTTTCATTTTTCTAAATTTAGGATTGTTCGCAACAGAACAGCGGCTCGGTGGCGGCAACCGCCGGTTGTGAATTGGTTTCATTTTTCTAAATTTAGGATTGTTCGCAACGACAAAGACAGGCAAGCGGTGCAAAGAATAGTTGTGAATTGGTTTCATTTTTCTAAATTTAGGATTGTTCGCAACACAAAAATATGGCATAGTTTTTGAAAGCCCGTTGTGAATTGGTTTCATTTTTCTAAATTTAGGATTGTTCGCAACTCACCCACGCCGGTATAATTGCCATCACCGGTTGTGAATTGGTTTCATTTTTCTAAATTTAGGATTGTTCGCAACTGCCATACCGTTCCAATACGAAGGGAACAAGTTGTGAATTGGTTTCATTTTTCTAAATTTAGGATTGTTCGCAACACTTCGTTAGTTAAACATATACAGGGTAGGGTTGTGAATTGGTTTCATTTTTCTAAATTTAGGATTGTTCGCAACGCTGTGCTAAGATTTTTGCACCCTCGCCTAGTTGTGAATTGGTTTCATTTTTCTAAATTTAGGATTGTTCGCAACGGGCAAGTCAAACAGCCCTCAGGAACATCAGTTGTGAATTGGTTTCATTTTTCTAAATTTAGGATTGTTCGCAACGACCACACGGCAGGCAATAGCTATTTTTGGTTGTGAATTGGTTTCATTTTTCTAAATTTAGGATTGTTCGCAACTGCCATACCGTTCCAATACGAAGGGAACAAGTTGTGAATTGGTTTCATTTTTCTAAATTTAGGATTGTTCGCAACGCTGTGCTAAGATTTTTGCACCCTCGCCTAGTTGTGAATTGGTTTCATTTTTCTAAATTTAGGATTGTTCGCAACGGGCAAGTCAAACAGCCCTCAGGAACATCAGTTGTGAATTGGTTTCATTTTTCTAAATTTAGGATTGTTCGCAACGACCACACGGCAGGCAATAGCTATTTTTGGTTGTGAATTGGTTTCATTTTTCTAAATTTAGGATTGTTCGCAACCTGACGATCAAGAATACGGCGAGCTAAGGAGTTGTGAATTGGTTTCATTTTTCTAAATTTAGGATTGTTCGCAACGAAAGCAAACGAGACATAGTGAAATTGCCAGTTGTGAATTGGTTTCATTTTTCTAAATTTAGGATTGTTCGCAACACGACTTTGTTATTTAACTCGGCAAATCTAGTTGTGAATTGGTTTCATTTTTCTAAATTTAGGATTGTTCGCAACAGAAATTACATTGCGTTAAACTTAATGCCAGTTGTGAATTGGTTTCATTTTTCTAAATTTAGGATTGTTCGCAACTCTATAGATATTCTCCCAGGAGCCAAGATTGTTGTGAATTGGTTTCATTTTTCTAAATTTAGGATTGTTCGCAACCAAAAATATTGCTAGTGCTTTATATTGTGAGTTGTGAATTGGTTTCATTTTTCTAAATTTAGGATTGTTCGCAACCTTGCGCTTTGATTAAATGCCATTATTGAAGTTGTGAATTGGTTTCATTTTTCTAAATTTAGGATTGTTCGCAACTCACCCACGCCGGTATAATTGCCATCACCGGTTGTGAATTGGTTTCATTTTTCTAAATTTAGGATTGTTCGCAACTTATAGATATTCTCCCAAGAACCGAGATTGTTGTGAATTGGTTTCATTTTTCTAAATTTAGGATTGTTCGCAACGAAGTTTATGGGGTTTTGTATTGACTACAAGTTGTGAATTGGTTTCATTTTTCTAAATTTAGGATTGTTCGCAACCAACGAGCTGCAAGCAAGCGCGGTGGTTGTGTTGTGAATTGGTTTCATTTTTCTAAATTTAGGATTGTTCGCAACCTTGTTCTGGCTGCTTACGAAGCCAAAATGGTTGTGAATTGGTTTCATTTTTCTAAATTTAGGATTGTTCGCAACCCGCAAGCAGTGAGGGTGAAAGTCGCAATAGTTGTGAATTGGTTTCATTTTTCTAAATTTAGGATTGTTCGCAACTCATTTGATGTGATAGTGAAAAAGTAGCAAGTTGTGAATTGGTTTCATTTTTCTAAATTTAGGATTGTTCGCAACATTATGCTTGTAACTGCCCTAATTAGAGCCACTTACAGAGGCTCTTAGAAATGAGGAAAAGGCGGATTTTAAGGAAACTTGGAATCCGCTTTTTGTTTTTTATGATTTAAAAAGACCTTGCAGCGGAGGGTCTAAGAAAGTTTATTGGGTGCGGAAACAAAGGAAGGCGACCCGTTGCCAGGCCGCCTTGAAGTTTTCACAACGGAATAATCCTTATTGTGAATTGGTTTCATTTGTTATAAATATAAAAAAATAAATTATCTTAAAATTTATTAGGAGTGTAGAATTTTCACTTTTTATATATTAACAATATGGATGATATTCAACACGACCAAAATTTGATGTTGGTTTATGCCACAGAAGGCTATGCCAAGAGGCATGGCATTTCTGAAAAAGAGGCTTTTGGCATTTTTAAAGAATATGGCATAAGCGATTATTTCCGCAAATACTACGGCATTTTGCACACTCAAGATTTTGACGAGGATGTATTTTTTGCGGAAGATTTGGTAGAAAGGGCTAAGGAAAAATCTTTGCAGGAAACGGATAAATGATTTTATATCACGGCTCAAATTGCGAGTTTGATGTAATATCTTTGGAAAAATCTAAAAACAACAGAGATTTTGGCAGAGGCTTTTATACAACAACTTTGGAGGAGCAAGCAAGAGAATGGGCGGAGATTTTATTTTTACGTTCGCTGAAAGGTTCTGCATTTCTATATGAATTTGAATCGCAAGACTTTACGGATTTAAATGTTAAAACTTTTCCCGAATATAATTTAGAGTGGTTAAATTTTGTTAGAGAAAATAGAATTCATGGCGGAATTCAGCATACTTATGACGTAGTTAAAGGTCCTGTTGCAAATGATAGGACAAGAGAAACTATTGCTCAATACTTGTCTGGAGCTTACGATGCGGAATATACTATAAAAAAATTGTCTTATATGAAATCTAATTATCAAATTTCTTTTCACACAGAAAGATCGCTTGTAAAATTAAGGCTTTTGAGGGTAAGCAAATGGAATGTGTGAAAGACAAATATATTTACAAAGGCAAAGATATTTCGTTTCTGGTAATCAGAAAAATAGAGCAAGTTGTTTCTTTAATTGCGGAGAAAGAGAAAAAAAACTTTGAAGAGGCATATTCAGATTTTTTAAATTCTGAGGTATATAAGAGTTTGCAGAATACGAGTACGCTTATGTGGTTTGAAAATGCGGAGTTTATTGTTGGGGAGTGCTATTATTCCCCCATTGTCCCTAATCATTAATCCAGTCTCCATCAGAACTGCCATCTGAATCACCATACCCATTATAAGCGTCCCAAGCAGATTCAACTTCTGCTTTATTCTCTGCTTCCCAATCTCTTTTTGCTTCTTTAATACAATCGGAACATAAGTATTCGCCATCATATTCCATCAAAGGACCTGAATTACCACAAGGACATTCTTCTTCATCTTTTGTTATCATAATTTTAAAACTCCTCT
>Ga0268262_10007516_pt1 | contig 10134 bp, 8 predicted proteins | sample TergutNc150P3_FD_190354 | JGI IMG/M metagenome (GOLD analysis project Ga0268262, IMG submission 190354) | Nasutitermes corniger P3 segment gut microbial community from laboratory colony in Florida, USA - Nc150 P3 (SPAdes) (version 2) | ecosystem: Host-associated > Arthropoda: Insects > Digestive...
GGGCGGCCGCAAAAATTGGAATACTTCCTGTCACGGTATGACCAGAAGCGCTGTCTTCTTACAGCCGCGGCAAGCCGTGGGGTATTAAACCGTATAGGCTTCGCCGTAAAATAAATAGCCGTTCCCGTTTGTAGCCATCAGCTCCCGCAGCTCGCCCATCACTTGCGGCGGTATCGGGATGTTGCGCCTGTCTTTCGTCTTCGTGTCACGGTAGCCGAATTTATCGTACTGCTTGTAAACCTCGATGTGGGATTCCTGCACGTTTTCCCCGCGCAGGCCCAGCACCTCTCCGGCCCTCATGCCCGTAAGCGCTGCCAGTTTGTTCCCCAGACAGGCGATCAAATCGTTATCCCATACCTTTTGCCAATCCTTCACAAACAAAGCCTTGAATTCGTCCTGGGTAATTATCTTAAGGGGCTTCCGATCATTATTAAGCAAAATTACATCCCCTGTCGGGTCGGCTGGAATGACTTTTTTCTTTGCGGCCCAATTCATCATTACCCTGAAAATCGCGAAGATGCCGTTCGTGTAGGTGTTCTTGTATCCTTTGCCGACCATATAGTCAAACCACTTCTCGATCTCCTCTTGGGTAATGGCGTCCATTTTCATTTTCCCGAAATAAGGCAGAAGCTGGTTTACTACCACCATTTTGCCCCTCTTTGCGTAGGCTTGGGTCAGATTAAACCGCTTGCCACGCTCCTTCAGGTATGGGCAGCTGTCCCACTCCCACCAGCCTTCGGCGAACTCGGCGAATGTCGGCATAGCGCCAAGGCCAGGAAGGAGCTTCCCCTTCCTGTTAAGCGCGTTGCAGTAATTCTTTGCTGCTGTCTTGCTCGCCTGCCCCGTAGACCACGGCCCCCGCCTTTTCCCGCTTTCGTCATAGGCGTAGTAGTAAACCACCTTCTTCCCCGAAGGGACGGCCCTTGAAAACACCGTAAAATCGTTGTGCATAGCACTCCCCCGCATTTTTTGGAAAATTGATGTCATCATAGATAACACCGGTTTTCCCTTGTTTCAGGCATACCGAACCAGCGACGCTAATTCTTTGTATTGCAAGAAATTACGCGAAGGGATACCGAAAGGAAATAGGCAAAGTGCGCAACCCGCAAAACCTTTGGAATTCCCCGCCGGAGCAAACGTGCGAAAAAAGGTTAGCCCCAAAGTGCAAAAGAGCCTGACCACTGATTTGAATAGACATTGATTTATATATTACTTTATGAATCAGTGGTCAGGCGGTTGCAAAGGCGAATTCTACAAGCGTTTCCGCCTCGCCCGCAACGCCCTCTTAGGCTGGTTTATACTGCTATAAAGAAGATGCTGTTGTCCTGTTACTGCCCTTTACTGAATCACCTTAAAAGTATACTTTATTTTTATGTTCAGCAATGAAATCAGAAGGATGCTCATACAGGTAATCAGCTCCTGGCAGGTAATTGCGGTGACTGTCGTTCTGATTATTTATATATCTGTTGTAAATTACGTGGCCAGGATATACAACCGAAAAACCCGAAGTTCCCTCCCTTTAGTCCCAAATGACAAAAAGAAAGATAAAAAGTCTAAAGCCGCTGCTTCTCCGGTAACCGACGAATTGGATTTGGGAGAAGATAGTAAAAAATAAGCGGGAACCTCAAAAAACTGAAGTTTTTAGAAATATCCATTTGTTTTTCAAAGCAAAACCGCTTTTCCATGCAGTATATGTTTGAATGACAGATGACCCCGTTACCAATGCGGCAAAAAACCTGTTCGGTTTTTCTTACCTCTTCCCATACCAGCGGCTGGTAATTGCGAATATCCTGGAGGCCGCCGCTGCCGCAGGCATTGACATTCACTGGCCTTCCGATGGGCCTTTGGCAGAGACCAGCGGTGATTGCGCTTCTGACTATTCCGACAGAGAGAGTTTGGGAAGGCAAATTGTCATTCTTCCTACAGGCGCGGGAAAGTCCCTGTGTTTCCAGCTCCCTGCCATGCTTATGAAAGGCCCTACCTTGGTCATCTACCCCATCCTGGGATTGATGGCGGATCAGGAGCGCCGCCTTTCAGAAAAGGGATTTTCGCCCGTTACCCTCAGGGGCGGCCAAAGCAAGGAAGAGCGGGATGAGATTTGGAAAAAGCTGCGTACCGGAGAGAGCAAATTTATTATCGCCAATCCGGAGGTTCTGCTTACTCCCCCTGTTTTGTCCCGTCTAAAAGAAATCAACATTATCCACATTGTGATTGATGAAGCCCACTGCGTATGCGAATGGGGAGAAAGCTTTAGGCCCTCTTACCTTGAAATCCGTAAAATAATTGAGGCCGCCGCCTCTCCCCTTGTTACAGCCTTTACGGCAACCGCCGGTACTGCCGTACTGGACAAAATTGAGGAGTATATTTTTGGCGGCCCTGTTTGCCGTGTCATCGGAAACCCGGATCGCAAAAACATAAACTACGCCGCGAGAGGCTGCATGCTGCGAAACCTGGCGGTAAGAGACCTTGTTTTGATGAACCAGAGACCGGCAATAGTATTCTGTTCGTCCAGGCAGGGAACCGAAGACCTTGCCCTCTATCTTAGAATCGAAACAGCCGAGCGGGTTTTGCCCTGGCACAGGGAAATTCGCTTTTACCACGCGGGGTTAAGCAGGGAGGAAAAGAAGGAGACCGAAGCCTGGTTTTTATACAACAAAGACGCAGTGCTGGTTGCAACATGTGCTTTCGGTCTAGGCATTGATAAGGCGGACATCCGTACCGTGATACACCGGGATTGCCCACCCTCGATAGAAGCATACCTGCAGGAATCCGGAAGGGCAGGCCGTGACGGCGAGCCTTCCAGAGCGTTCCTGCTTTGGGGGCCGGACGATGACAGAAGTTTATCTAGGGCGAAAACCGAAACTGACAAGAAGCGAATCTCAAGCCTTTTGGCCTATGCCAGAGATACAGGAAAATGTAGACGAGAAACGCTTTTGGATCTCCTGGATTACGATGGCGAAAGAGACAGCCCCGGTTTCTCCTGCTGCGATGTTTGCGATGGCCTGCCGCAAACGCGGCTACGGGAAGAACACAGCCTGCTGGATTTTTTCCGCAGAAACAAAAGGTGTTACTCGCCAACGGAAGCCGCCAAAGTCCTTGCTTGTTCAGAAAGCATCCGCTGGAGCGAAGGGGATGCAGGCGAAGCGATTGATTACCTTATCAATGCTGGGAAGATTATAAAGGTGAACAATCCGCTGTGGAGGAATAGGCTGACAATATTAAATCCTGATTTATCTTTATAAAAAAGCCTTGTCCGCCTGATTTGAAAACCAGTTAAAAAGCGCCTCCGAGCGGTTTGCGAAAGAATTGCCTATTCGCTCTTTCATACCGGGAAGGGAAACCGCCTTTGACATCGAGACAATGTAGACAAGGAGGTAATTTCCGGCATCCATGACAGCCGCGACAGACTGGAGCTGGTTCTTGCCGATGGCCGGGATGATACCGTAACTTAATGATGTTAGATTCTGCTGAATGAAGAAAAAGGCTCCAGGTTCTGAATAATAATCGTACTGATAAATGTTGTCGCCAAAGGTTGAATCTTTCTGGCGGGCCTGGATAGTGAGTCTTGCCGGGGGCCGCGAATACACCGGATCGGGAAGGGGCTTTTTTGTTGACTGCCCGTCAATAACCGATGAAGTTTCGTAAAAAGTCCTCATTGTGCCACGGCTTGCCGAGTAATATTGAAGCCCGGCAAGGGTACTCAGCGCCAAAATGCCGTTGTAAAGCCTTGCCTCTTCCTCGGCGCTCCAGGCTTCTTTTTTTGCGTTCCCCGGTTTATCATAAACAAAAAGGGTTTCTACCATTACGCTGGGTTCAAGGTCGCGGCGTATGGCATCAACAAGGGTAATTAAAGAGCGGCGCTGCGGGACAAACTTGGGTTGGACTTCGTTGAACTGAGAGAGAATAAGCTTTTCTCCCGCCAACAAGGCGGCAACTTTTTCTTGGCCGATTAGGTTTTCGATTAAAGCTGTACTGTTTTGACCATAGACTCCGGGGCTGCAAAGAAAAGCCAATGTTGCGGCAAATACAAAGCCCCGGATTATCCCGCGATTCATGTCAACTGCGGCCAAGCCCGCGGTAAAAAACCCTCACCTGCTTGTAAAGCCCTTCGCCTTCGCTCTTGGTTTCCACATCGGCAATGTCGTTCAGCGTAGTGTGAATAAGCCTTCGGTCAAAGGGGTTCATGGGTTCCAATAGAACCGAGCCCCTGTTTTCACGAACGCGATCGGCAACCGTATAAGCCAGACGCACCAGGGATTCCTCGCGGCGGATGCGGTAATTTTCGCTGTCCAAAATAACCCGCATATCTTCGCGCCCCTTGCGTCCGGCATAAATGTTGGCCAGAAGCTGAAGGGCGTCAAGATTTTTTCCCTTCTTCCCGATTAGGATAGATGAATCCCCCGATTCAATCTTTAACCCAATCTTGTGTTCTTCGCGGAAAAGAACCATGACCTTTCCGTAATAACCCATCCGTTCAATAAGGCCTTCCAGGAAATCGATCAACTGCTTTTCAAATTCATTTTTGGGCTCAGGGTCTCCGAATACACTGTGGCTTACCTGTTTTTGGCCGTTTGGTTGTTTGACGCCAAAGTTAGTTTTGTTGCCGTCATTCGCGAGCATGCTCTTCGGTTCCGCTTGCGGGCTCTTCGGGTCCGAAACAGCGCTTCGTTCCAGGTGGTTTGTGTGAACCTTGATTTTTACAAAGCCTTTTTTGAACAAACTCGAACGCTGGGTCTCAACAATCTCAACATCAAAATCGTCTGTTTTAAGACCCAATTCTTCCGCCGCCCGATCTATCGCTTCTTTTTCGGTGCGGCCTTCAAATTCATATACCATAAATATTCTCCATTTACTTTTTCCTTTTCTTTCTTGGTATGTTTGGGGCAATCACAGGCTTTGGCCCCGTTTCCGCTACGACGGCTTTTTTCTGAAGAATGAACTTGTTGATGATCACCTGCTGCGCCAGAGTTAAGACGTTTGACATAATCCAGTAAATGAGAAGCCCTGAGGGCACATCGTACAGGATAAAGAAAAACGCTATCGGCATGAAATACAGCATAATTTTCATCTGCGAATTTCCCTGCTGATCCGGCGTCTGGGTTACCTTGCCATAAAGAAGCTGAGAGCCGACATAGATGAAGGGCAAAAGCCTTATTGCCGTCCACCCCAAAAGCGGCAGTTTAAAGCCGTTTGGAAAATTGTATATCGCTTCCGGCGCTGAAAGATCCGGAATCCACCCTGGAATAAACATTGCGCCGCGAAGATCAAAATGGTTGTTAAAGAGATTGTACATGGCAAAAAAGATGGGTATCTGAATGATCATTGGCAGGCAGCCAGAAAGAGGATTGTAGCCTTCTTTCTTATAAAACTCCGCCATTTCGGCGTTCATCTTCTGGGGGTTGTCCTTATACTTGGTCTGTATCTCTTTGATCTTTGGAGACAAGGCCTGCATACGCAAAGTCGATTCGGAGCCCTTCTTGGTGAGGGGAAACATCAGGAGCCTGACAAGCAGCGTAAGAAGAATAATGGCAACCCCGTAATTGGGAATGATTTTATAGAAGATTTGCAAAAGCCATTTCAGCAATTTTTCCAATGGGGCAAGGAAACCCTTGGAGTTGGCAATTTCGAAAAGGTCGGTATCAAAGAGCTTAAAGCCGTTGTCTCCCCGGTTGTAAGTGCTGAGGGTTTCCTGGTTTTTGGGCCCCAGGTAAAAGTGGTACTTGTCCTCCAGCCGGGAAGAGTTGAAGGCAGGCCGGGAAATGTAAAGCCTTGAGGCATTGGGAATTCCGCCTTGCGGCGAAGCGGAAAACGCAAGCGAATATTGATTAGCATAGGGCAGGGCGATAAGGGCAAAATACTTTCCTGTAATAGCCGCCCAGGCTGGCTGGCTTTCAATAATTAAGGGCTCCCTTTCATTTACCTTTTCTGTTTTTAATTTAGCCTTATAGGTCATATACCTGCGGTATTCGTAACGCTGGTCAAGCTTTTCAAACCCAGGCCCAATTTGCGGGCCAAAAGCCAGGGTATAAGCCGCGCCCCGGAAATTAAAAGAATCTGACGAGTTTCCGCCGTTTAAGCCAACTGTAAGCTCAAACATATATTCGCCGGGTTTGAATTCGTAGCGCTTTAGCAGGGTGAAACTTCCGCCTGACGGGTTGAGAAAATCCCTTGAAAACTCAACGATAAGATTGGAAATTCGCCTGACACGGAAATTGCTGTTAATGGGCATTACCCTCTTTGCTATTACGTCTTCCATGTTCCCAAGCGCTACTGAAAAAGCCTGGCTTCCGGAGCTCCCAGCGAAAATCATTTCCACCGGTTCCCCGTGATCCAGGTGGTTCTTAAGTTTGAAAGAAATTATGTCTCCGCCTGCGTTGCTAAGTACCACTCTTAACAGGTCGGTCTCCACAACGACAGTTTCCTCTCTTATTTCCTCTGCGGCGGCCTCTGGGATAGAAGAAACTTGCGTGGCTTGAGGCTCGTCAATCCTTTCCGTGGCAGGGGCCGACGCTGGGCTTTCCGCGCTCGTAACAGGGCTCTGGGAGGTCTGTTCGGAAGGCGGCTTGGGTGGTGGAGGGGGGTAAAGTACGGACTGCAGCCACAAAAATCCGACCATGACCCCCAAGGATAGCACTATTGCAAGTAGCGTTCGTTTTTCCATTTATTGTCCTTTTTATGGAAGCGGATCGTATCCGCCCGGATGAAAGGGATGACAGCGAATTAAGCGCTTAAAGGCCATAAAAAGCCCTTTGAAAATCCCGTATTTTTGTACCGCTTCGTATGCGTACTCGGAACAGGTAGGTACATACCTGCAACATGGCGGATGATACGGCGAAATCGCGTACTGATAGAAACGAATAGACTTGGAAACAAATAAAAGCGCCAGTTTTCGCATAGGTACCACTCAGGTATTTAGCAAACCCGCCTTTAAGAATAACGTCCGCAACTGTTCCATTCTTGCCGAGAACTCATCCCGGCCAGGATATATCAATAGCACCAGATCGTATCCTTGACGAAGCTCGCTACGAAAAAGGCGGTAAGCCTCCCTGCTTAAGCGCCGGGAATAATTCCGCTCTACCGCATTTCCGTATTTACGGGGGAAAGAAAAGGCAATCCTATTGAACAAAAGCCCGTTCCGGCTCATTAAAAGCCTTGCGCAGGGGCAGGAAAAAGCCTTTTTCTTGTTAAAAACTTCCCGTATATTGTCTCTTCCCTTTAACCTTTCCTTCCGTGGGAAGAGAAACCTTTTTTCCACCGGACAAAAGTCCGCCTAATAAGGCTTTTTCTCGTCAGAAACCGTAAGCTTTAGCCGACCTTTGGCCCGGCGGCGCTTTAAAACCAGTCTTCCTCCCAAGGTCTTCATCCGCGCGCGGAAGCCGAATTTCCGGTTGCGCTTGACCTTGCTGGGCTGATAAGTCCTTTTCATGGGTCATCTCCTATATATATTGGCCCGACATCTTGGCCAGGTCATAAGTGCATAATAATTCGTGGTCAGTATAGGATAAGTGGAAGAAATGGTCAATCCTTATATTGCTTATAGTGAAATTATCGGATATATTTATATGTAATGACAAAGGAGTTATAGAAAGTTAATATGGCCCCTGTTCAAGAATTGGTTGTTGACGAAGCCAAGGTAAAGAAGGCTGTTCAGTCAGGGATCCCTCTCACCATAACTACTTTTACACTCCCCCATGAAATTGAACTCTACATTGAGCAAATTATTTCCGTTTTTCTAAAGCAGTTGCAACAGGAAAGACTTAGAGATTATGTCGTTTACTGTGTCCAGGAGTTGGCAGTGAACGCTAAAAAGGCAAATACCAAGCGTGTGTACTTTATGGAACGCGGGCTGGATCTTGCCAATCCTGACGACTACAAGGAAGGAATGTCAGGCTTTAAGGAAAACACCCTGAACAATATCGCTCATTACCTTCAACTTCAGAAAGAGAAAGGGCTTTACATCAAACTTATCCTACAAATAAAAAACAACATTATTTATGTAGAGATCAGAAACAACGTATCGGTAACAAAAACCGAGCTTATCCGTATCCATGATAAACTTGCGCGTTCCAGGCAGTACAATAACCTTGAAGACGCCATGTCCCAGGTTTTGGATGACTCTGAAGGCGCCGGGCTTGGGCTTGTCATACTGGTACTTATGCTTAAAAAAATGGGTCTTGATGAGGACTGTTTTGATATTTTGGGAACCGATAAGGAAACCATCGCCCGCCTGGTTATACCCTTGGAACAGACCCGCCTTGAAAACCTTTCTGCCCTTTCTACTACTATTGTGGACAATATCACCTCCCTGCCCCAGTTTCCGGAAAATATCCTTTTGGTGCAGAAACTCATCAACGATCCCAAATCGGAGATGACCGATATTGCCAGGCAGATTTCCATGGATCCCGCCCTTACTGCGGATCTTTTGAAGATCGTAAATTCGGCCCAGTATATGCTTTCCAAGAAGGTGGACAGCATCGCTGACGCTGTTAAAATGGTCGGAATCCGGGGCATCAAAAATCTGCTTTATTCCTACGGAACGCAGAAGATTCTTGGCGATGATACAACGGACAAAAAGAACCTCTGGGAACACAGCTATAAAACCGCATTTTTCGCCTATAATCTGGTTAAGAATTTCCGCAGGGATCATGATCTATTGGACGATGCCTATGTGGGCGGAATACTCCATGACATGGGGAAAATCATTTTTTCCAATGTTCATCCTGATTTGCTCAACAAGATAAAGGACTTCTGTTCCGACAGGGGTCTGCCTGCTTCAACCTTTGAGGATCTTTCCGCCGGAATGAACCATGCGGAGATCGGCGCCCTTATCGCCGACAAATGGAACTTCCCCGAAGATCTTGTTGTTTGTATCCGCTATCATCATGATCCTTCTTCGGCTCCAAAGGAACACAGAGATTTGGTGGATACGGTCTACCTTGCCAATATGTTCTGCGAGCTTGAAGCCGGGGGAGTTACTTTTGACCAACTGGAGCCTTCTGTGCTTGAGAATTTCGGTATCACATCTAAAAAGCAGGTGGAAACTCTTTTAGAAAGGTTCTCCAGCGGCTTTAAAAAAGAAGCCAGCCAATAACGTACCGCAATGAAATTCAGGATAAGGCTAGTATTCCTGGCGTTGCTTTTGTTGGAAACCTTACCCGTTTTTTCCCAAACCCTGCTGGGCAGGGCTGCGGGTGATTTTTACAGCGCTTTTGCAAAAATGGGGATTGATGAAAAACGCTTTACCGCTCTGGAAGATTTAAAGCCCTATATGGCAGAAAGTGTTTTTACAAGGCTTGAAGAAAGTCTGGTCTACAGAGTGGGCTTTATCGGCTATGCCTCCAATCAATTGGGCATCCTTACCGGAATTACCAGTTCTGTCGGGTTTGCCGAAACCCTTAACGCCCTTACCGGTTTTTTGATGGTAATTGAAGAAAGCGGTGAATTGCAGGAATGGACAATAAAGGAAATCTCAAACCGCTACGAACAGCTCCTTGCCTCCTCCTGGCGTCATGTAAATCCGTCTCTTTTCACGGTGATGCTGGACGCTTACTGCTCTTATAAGCGTGGGGAGTTATGGAAGTAAACAAACTTTAATTTATCTTTATAAACGCAAAAGGTACTCTGCCATAAACAGCCGATGTGGGGATTTCCGGCCCAGACCGCGAGTGTCTTGGGCCTACTCCCTTTCCGCGCTCGCGATTTATAAAGTTCTCCAGCGCTATCACAAATGCATAGTTTTTATGCTGGGCATTACGTTTTTTGTCGCGCGCCAATGCGGTCTGGGCCGGAAATCCCCACACCGGCGGATATAGCGGAACAGTGCGTACAGTAAGAAATAGTAAGGCTTTTCGGAAGCGAAATTCTGCATCACACCAAGTCAAATTTATCTTGCCTGCTTTAGCAGGGTGAAATGCAAAGCATTACCGAATATAAAACCTTTTTTAGTTCGAATAAATCATGGCTTGTCTGAAACCGCCGCGCAAAGCCTTGCAAGGGCGCACGGCGTGCGAGAAAAATGGCTAGTAGCTTGTAACATCAAAAACTTTACACAATTATAGGATAGAGCCTCTTTAGTTTGGCTCGCGCATCATCGGCTGTAAAATGCCAATCTACCCCTTTCTGGGATTGATTTCG
>Ga0268262_10007517_pt1 | contig 10132 bp, 8 predicted proteins | sample TergutNc150P3_FD_190354 | JGI IMG/M metagenome (GOLD analysis project Ga0268262, IMG submission 190354) | Nasutitermes corniger P3 segment gut microbial community from laboratory colony in Florida, USA - Nc150 P3 (SPAdes) (version 2) | ecosystem: Host-associated > Arthropoda: Insects > Digestive...
GGTGCATTTTTCCGGTCCAAAACGGGTGGGTATCAGACGTTATTTCTAGGGATATAACTTGATATTCTTCGCCATTTATGGTGCGTTTTTCATTAGAAACCTTTGTGCTGCGAGTCAAAAACTCTTTGCCCGTGTTTGCGTCTATAAACACGGTTTTGCGATATTCAGGGTGGATTCCTTTTTTCATGGTGTAAAATATAGTAAAATTTTGGGATTTTGGCAAGGGGTCATATTATCATATCAAATACCCCCCCTCTTCCCCTGCCCCAGGACCTAGTTCAAAAATGCATTCTGCGTAGTTTTTGAACATTTCGTTGTGCTCAATGGCTATAACGGTGTGTCCTTTTTGAGTTAAGCCTTTTAGCAAATTCAATAGCAGGGCAGTGTCTTTTGCAGAAAGTCCCCTTGCAGGCTCGTCAAATAAATATAGGGTATTTGGAGATTTGGCTTTTGCCAGGTCTTGACCGAGCCTTAGACGTTGCAGTTCGCCGCCGCTTAAATGCGTGGTTGGCTGACCGAGCCGCAAATAGTGCAGGCCTGTGTCTGCGAGCGGTTTTAATTTGCTTGTTAAATTTTCAAAATTTGCAAAAATTTCCAAGGCTTTTGAAACGGATAAATCCAAAACATCGGCTATGGACATCAGCTTAAAACGGATTTCCAAAATTTCGTCTCTGTATCTTTTTCCTTGGCAAATAGGGCACTCGCTTTCTTCGTAGCCGCTTGGGTCAAGTAAGTAGCCATCTCCTTTGCAGGTTTCGCAGCGACCGCCTGGTTTGTCTGTGCCGAATTTCTGTGCTAAATAACCTCTGATTTTGCTCTCCGGCAGGCTCGCAAAAAGATTTTTGATAACTTGCATAATGTCAATGGCTGTCGCTATTGTGCTGCGTTTTTGCGCATAGGCTCTGCCTGTTCTCGCCGCCAAAACTGCCAAGTCCGTATGTTTTCTGGCGTAAGGCTCAATAACTCCCCACAAAAGAGAGCTTTTTCCCGAACCGCTAACTCCGCATATAACGCTCATCGCTCCCATTGGAATTTCAATTTTTAAATTCTTCAAATTGTTGAAATTGATTTTTGAAATTTTCAAATATTTTTTAACATTATTTTTCGGCAAATCTAAATCAATTTTTTTCTCAGGAGCAAAATTCAATATTTCGCCGCCTTCCTCGCCTGCGCCAGGCCCCATTTCAATAACATTGTCCGCTCGCCTGATGAGCATTGGGTGGTGTTCTATAATGGCAAGAGTATTGCCTCTCTCTTTTAACCGGAGCAATACGCTCCATAATTTTTCAATGTCTTTTTCGTGCAAGCCGCTTGCGGGTTCGTCTATGCAGAGCAAAATGCCGTTCAAATGACCTGTGCAAAGCGCGGCGAGCCTTATCCTTTGCGCCTCGCCGCTGCTCAAAGTTTCTGCCAAGCGTCCCAAACTCAAATGCCCCAAACCCAAATCGCACAAAATTGAAATTCTCAGCGGAATATCCAAAAGAGTGCTTTTTAATCTCTTTGGAACAGTCTCCAAATATGTTGGCAATTCTTTGTTGAGTTCCAGCAATGTTTTTGAATGAAATTCAACCCACGACAAATTTTCCCACTTGCTGTTCAAAGCGACATTTCTCAGTTGAAAACCCTTGCAAACAGGGCAGTCCAAACCGTTTCCCGTACATTTTGGGCATTGCCCAAGACGGTTCCAAGGCGAAAAATGCGCCACGCTCAAAGATTCCGCTATGCAGTTGTGAGCTTCGCAGCGTGGGATTGTGGATAAAAATAATTTTTGAGTTTCCAAGTCTGCCAAAACCAAACTTTCATTTACTTTCAAGGCACCCTCTATTGCCTCCGAAAGCCTTGTTCTCTGATTTTCCTTCGCCACTATCCTGTCTATTATCAGATGAAATTCCTGCGGAATTTGGGTTTCCATATTTTTGCTCAAAAAATCAAGCGATATGGTTTTATTGTCAGAAATAGCTTTCACAAATCCTTGGGCTAAGTAAATTTTTGCAAGCTCGCTCAGTGTTCTGCCATTTATGTACACAGGAGCCAAAATTTGAATTTTTGTTCCCTCTTCTATCGCAGACAATTTTTCAACCATAGCTTGTGGATTAAGTGATTCCATTTTCACTCCGCATTCTGGGCAAACTGGATTTGCGCATTCTGCAAATAGAACTCTGAGCATAGGGGCAATTTCTGCAAGGCTTGCGACCGTTGCTTTTTTTGCTATTATTTTATCACCGCATTCAAGGGCGATGCTCGGTCTTAAATTGTGTATGGCTTTAACAGGTACGTGTTTTGGTCCCCCAAGCATTGCAATAGCCGAATTCCCCAGTGTTTCTAGGTATCTGCGTCTGCTTTCTGCGTGAACCACGTCTAGCACAAGGCTGGATTTTCCACAGCCCGAAGGCCCGCAAACAACTGTTATTTTCCCAAGCGGAAAATCCGCATCTATATTTTTTAGATTATGAGCATAAGCCCCCAAAACCTGTATTTTATCCCCTTCCATATTTCTCTTCCCTTATTGAATCAGTGGTTAAATTTTGCATTTACAAGCGACATCGCTTTGTAATCCATATTGCTAATTGTTTTTTCTACCCTGCCTGCAATCCAAGTGTGCAGCAAATGCACAGGAATTGCAACAGAAAGCCCAGCTTCCGTTGTTATCAAGGCTATGGAAATTCCACCTGCCAAAAGTTTTGGGTCTGCTGTGCCGTGCATGGTTATTACATTGAAAAGCTCTATCATTCCCATAACGGTTCCGAGCAAGCCGAGTAGGGGAGCCGTGGTTCCCAAAACGGATATTGTAGAAAGCCTGCTCTCTAAACGCGGAACTATTTTTGCAAACAATGCTTCAAGTGCTTTTTCCGTTTCTTCCCTTGTTCTCAGTTTTGGGTCAAGAACTGTCTCTTCAATTTTTTTGTATGAGCGGCGGTTTAAAAATAAAACGACAAATCTCTCTACAATCAAAAGCAAAGCAACTATGAACATAGCCAAAATGGGGTACATCAAAATTCCGCCATCTTGCATAAGACCGTTGAATTTTTCCCTTAATGTTTTATTTTGCTCGCTTGCCGCTATTGCTCCGAGGTTTGCATTTAAAAGCGGGTCTATTGGCACAAGCAAAATATTGGAAGAATCCAGATTATCAAAAGAGAAAGTTCCAAGCCCGCCGAGGCGAATTAGCGAATCGTTGATTTCTGTTTCTGAGTTATGCTCAATATTTTTTTTTGCGAGTGAGAAAAGGATTTCTGCGGATTGCAAAGGGGAGTCGCCTGTTATTGAAACATCTGGAACAATTCCCTTGCTCACATTTCTCAATTCCTGAATTCTATCTTGGCTGGGGAATACGGAACTGAAAGCCGACCTTGCCTTTTCTGCATCTTCGTTTGCAAAGTCCAAAGCCTCTCTTGCAATTCTCAGTTCTTCAAAAAGTTTTGAGCGTTCCGAAAATATTTCCTCTGTTTTCCCCTTGCGTGTTTCCAGTTGCTGTTCTATGCGTTCCCTTTCTTCGTTTTGCTTTGATTTCTCTTGCCAACGCTTTGCAACCGCCATATCACGAGCCTGGCGGGCTTCTTCCAAATCTGCCTTTGCGCTATTGACTTCGGCTTGCTGCTTGACCAAGTCAACCTGAGCAAAAGCCACCGTTGTTAGCACGAAAATAATGTAATATATTATATGCACAGGAATAATGTAGAAAAATTTTGTCTGAACTCCAATTCCTTCGAAATACCTACCTTGAAAGTCACCATTGGTGTAAATTCCCTGCCTTGCGGCAGGGGCGAGGGTTAATGATCGTCATCTAAAATTAAAATCCACTTCAGTTCTCCTGCTTTTTTTAGAAAATCATTTGTACTCACTTGTAGTTCCTCACCATTTTTCGCTATTTTCTTTAGATATACTTTATTCCAACCAGCTTTTGCATCTATATCAGCTTTGTTACGTCCGCTTTCGCAAGTTATTTTTGCAGCTTTTGTACTATAAAGGAAATCAATAGAATAAGCATAATCATTACCTAAATATGCAGCAATAAGTACTCCGATAAGTTTTTCATTATTATATAAATTCAACCTTGAGTCAGAATATTTAGCGTCTTTGGGAGAATTTTTTCCACAGAAGTAGTTGTCATTGAGATATTCCTCTGGGATTGTTGGCAATTCCAGCTTGACAATTCCACTCGTTACACTTCCTGCATTTAGAGTTTTCCCGTCGCCGTTGCCTCTTAGTTCTATTTTTATATCTCCGTTACCTTTATAGGCTGTGCCTATATTTCTGCCATCAAAATTGTAAACTTGCGAGTTTTCGTTAAATGAACCGCCTTGTCCACCGCCAGTGTCATCGCCCGATGAGCAAGAAAATGTGAATGCCAAGGCAAATCCGAAGATAGCCGCCGAAAGAAAACGGTTTGTTTTCATAGTGAACTCCTTTGTTGAGGGAAAATATTGTTTGCTATTTTGCTAACATATATCATAGTTAAAAGTAAATATATAAATTTTTTTGGAAAAAAGCAAGGTTTTGGTGAAAAAAAATGGGTTTTTGTGGGAAAAAGGCGGAAATTACCCTAAAAATACATGCTCCTTCACAACTTCCTTTTGCAAAATGATGTTAGGCAATGTCAAATATTTTGTTTTCAGAAAAATTTTGCCCATAATGTAGGTTAATGGGTCTATCACCGCTACTGCGGTTGTTGGAACGCCAGCCAAGTAGGTTTCCAAAACTGCGGTGCCGGGTGTGCAAACTGCCGCTTTTGCTCCAACGAAAGACGTTCCGTGTTCTCTTAGAATAACTGGAAATTTGCCGCCGAGTTTTTTGTTCAAAAAATCAAAGAGCTCCTTGCGAGAAGCCACAAAAACAGCGTTTTCTTCGTTTTTTGCAAGTGCTATGTATTTTTTCAAATTTCGCTTTAACTGACCAAGCCTGCTGCCCGGCAAAAATAAAACCTTGTCTTTGAATTCATCGCAAATTTTTGTGTTTTTCAAACACGGATGTTTAACAAAAATTGCATTTGCTCCAAAACTCTCGTAGATGTTTTTTTCAAATTCAAAAAATACCCCGACATTTATGTTCTTAAAGTGCTTTCCCCTACTTTTTTTCCAAGCCCATATTTGCGGTGGCGCGATATAAAAAACGGGTTTATTTATTTTTTTTGCGAGTTTAGTCAGAGGCAAATTCATTCCGGGGTAGTCTATGCAAATCAAGGCTTTGCAGTCTTCGCTTCGCAGTATTTTTGAGAGCTTCCTCTTTATAAAAAAAAGTTTTGGCAATTTTTTCAATACATCAAAAAATCCGTTCACCGCCATATCCTCAAAATTCGCTACGGTTTTCAAGCCTGCGTTTTTCATATATGTGCCGCCTGTTCCTAAGACTTCAAGCCCCTCTTTTAAAACGGTTTTTACAACATCTTCGCCTATAATATCGCCGGAATCTTCTCCTGCAACTATTAATGCAAATTCAGATTTTTGTTGTATCACCTCTTTGCCCACTCGTTGATAAGCAAGCCAGCTATTATGCTTGAATGTTGGTTTCTGAGCGTTCCGTGAACTTGCATAACCACAACGATTACCGCTTTTTCCGGTTCGGTTTTTTTCTGCGCAAAGCCTGCGAACCAGTCGTAGCGGCCTGTTGGGGATTCCCCGTTCAAAGAACCTGTTTTTCCACCGATGTTCAGAGAATTTCTGTTGTAGTTGAATACGCTTTTTCTAATATCCCTTGAAGCTGTGCCATCCACTATTGTTTTTGAAAACAAATTCCACATTTCTTCGTAGGTTGTTTTTTGAAAAGAATCTTCTGGTTGAACAAATAGGAGCGTTCTTATTGCATTTGCTACTTGCAGGGGAGAGAGTTTGTTTCGTTTTGTGAATCCGCTTGAGCTTTCTGCAAGTTCGTAGTCTGAATCGGGATAATTGAAATTTGCAAATCCAAGTTTTTCGGCAATGCTTTGCATTTTTTCGCTTCCAAGTTCCATGCCGATTATTCCCATTGCAGGATTATTGCTTCTTGCAAAAGCCTCTTCAAGGGTTATAAAATTGGTTTTTTGATTTTCTTTTGGAAAAATTTGCCTCTTGTAAAGGGTTGAGTTTCTGCCTATTCTTGGAAATTCACTTTTTGAATTTTTCCCGTTTTCTAAAGCAGCGGTGGCAGTTACTATTTTCGCAAGGCTTGCCGCAGGAAAAGAGTCTCGCTTAAAAAAAGTGGGTTCTTCTGAATTTTTGTCATTTTCCCTTTGCCCCCAAGCTAAAATTTTTCCGCTTTGTGCATCCATAAGCAAAATAAAAGCATTAGGTGGGTGGTAGCGGTTCAATAATTTTTTTGTGACCCCGGCTAAAATTGAGTCTCCCTGCTCTGCGGCAATGTCTGAATTTGAGTTTGAATCTGAATTTGAATCTGAGCTTAGGTCTGGGCTTATGTCTGAACTTGAAATTTCAAAAATAACAGAATCGCTTTCGTGCTCGGCTCCAACGGAGTTAAGCAAGGTAAAAACCAGAACGAACAACGCTAGGCAAGCAGCTAACAAAGAACTGCGACCTATTTTTTTTGATTTTATGTTAAAAGAAATCATTTGCGGAAAAAAAGTAGAAATTTTTTACATATTAAGTAATGTTTCCAGCATAGTATTTATAGTTGTTAAATAACGCGCACTTGCCTGATATGTGTGCTGATATTGGATTAGGCTTGCTATTTCTTCGTCTAAATTTACTCCCATTACTTCATTTTGGCGAATCATAAGCTGTTGCAAAGCAAAGGCACGGGTGTTTAGGCCTGCACCAGCAGCATTGCGTTCAGTACCGAGTTGGCCGAGCATTCCAGAATAAAACTGGTTTATTGTTTGAGTGCTTTTTCCAAACACATCACCTTGCATAACCAAGCTGTTGCGAAGCTGTGAAAGCAAAAGGGCATTGTCGCCATCGCCTGGCCCTGCATATCCGGTTGTGTTGTAATCAAAACTTATCCTGAAAGTTCCGTCTCGAATTGCCGCTGCTATTTCACCTTTATCATCGTTAAAGATAATTTCTGCGTTTTGATAGTCCACATAGTAATCCAAACCCTCTTTCAAGGCTGCCCCATTTATTTCTATGTTAATAGTGCCTTTGCAAATATGCCTATATAATGGGAAGGAAGCCCCGTCTCTACTAGATACTGATTCTACTTCCTGTAATTTTAAAGATACTGCTGTGTAGGTAGTAGTGGTGGTATCAATAATTAAACCTTTAGATGTATCAGTTATATTCAGTGAATCTACGGTTACAATCTTTCCGCCAATGCCTGCCGCAATGTTGTTTATGTCGTCTTTAATCGCTTGCCCAAGCTTTATGTTTGCGGCACTGAAATTGTTTGGATCAGCATCAAAAAAGTCTATGAAAGACAAACCGGATAGCGCATAGCCAGTTTGGTGAACTTTATTCACCTCGGTTATGAGGCTTTGTGCCAGATCGTTCACATAATTTTCGTATTTTGGAATATCCACGTCTCTGACATCCATCAAGGCCCTTAGCTCTCCTTGTTTTGGACGAAACTCGGTTCCCGTTAAATCAAGACGAACTTCCACCTTTGCATACTGATGGCCATCTCGTTCTGTGAATTCTTGGTGGCTTATGATAAGTTCGTGATTTTTTGCAGGGCTAACCAGCATTTGCCCATTTGAGCTTACGGTGATTACTCCGTGTTCATCTTCATAATAATCAACATCTGTAATCATTGCAAGGTCTTGCAGCATTTTATCGCGTTGGTCGCGAGTATCATTTGCTTTGTTGCCAATTGTGTTTTCAGAAGCGGCTATTACCATATTGCAGCGGTAAATGCCAGCAGTGAGTTCGTTTATTTTGTGAACACGAGCCTCTATTTCGTCGTTTATGGTATCTTTATAGGCTCTGAGCTGTGTTGTTAAATAATGAAATTGAGTGACTAAACTTTCGCTTGTGGAGCGAAGAGTTTCCCTAGCACCTGCACTTTCTGGGTTTTTAGCGACATCGTCCCAGCCATTCCAAAAATCGTTTAAAAGTGAGTTCAAAGCAGATCTGCTTGCGCCCGACTCGTTAAAAATATCCTCTATTCTAGCATAAGAGGCATCTTTTATGGAATAATAGCCATAACGGGTGGATTCATCGTTCACCAAACGGTCTATAAATTGGTCGCGCACTCTATTTATGGAATAAACCTCTACCCCAAAGCCCATTTGCCCATAAGAACCATCACGCCGCCAGTCTGCGCTTTGCTCTATGCGCTTGCGGGAGTAGCCGTCTGTGCCGGCATTGGTTATATTCTGACCAGTGACGTTTATCCCCAGCTGTGAAGCCGACAGACCGCGAGTAGCTATATTTAAACCTTCAAATAGAGATGACATACTGTCCTAAGTGCAAAAATCGTGCCAATTTATTTTTCTACATTATCCCTTATGAAAATTCTATGTTTTTTGACTCTCGCCGCCGCCACGCTTTCTTTTGCCCAGCTTTCAGGGCAAAACATTAGCCTCCCAAAGCCCAATCTGGACAAGGGCTATTCAATAACGAAATCCCTCTCTTTGAGAAAATCTGCCGAGGCACAGGATTTTCAAAAGGCAAAGGATTTGAGCCTTGAAGAGATTTCCGATTTGCTATGGGCTGCAAATGGCGTAAATAGGCAAGCAGAAGGCAGGCGCACCGCTCCATCTGCCATGAATAACCAAGACATTTATTTATACGTTCTTGCAAAAAGCGGTGCATATTTATACAATGCCAAAGAACATTCTCTCAGTTTAGTTGCAAGCGGCGATTTGCGCGCCGCAGGTGCAGGTGGTCAAAAGGCTTTTGGCGATGCTCCCATTATTGTTGTGTTGGTTTCCGATATTTCCAAGTTCGGCGGTGGAGATGAAACAACCAAAAAAAGGCTTGGTGCGATGGATGCTGGTATTGTGTCTCAGAATATTTCTCTGTTTTGTTCCGGCACTGGCTTAATCACCAGAGTCCGCGCATCTATGGATGTTGATGCTTTAACCAAGGCTTTGAAGCTAAACGCTTCGCAGATACCTATGCTAAACCATCCGGTGGGGAAGTAAATACCCTCACAACCCATTGACAACCTCTTTATCCAACCTATTCTTCCTTTGTTTCCAATCCGGCATTTGAATTGTGAGAAAATTGTAAAAATCGGTGTTGTGCTTGTCATATAACAGATGGGTTAATTCGTGCAGAACGACGTATTGAATACATAATTTATCGGCTTTGAGCAAATATTCATTTAACACTATTTTATTTCGCTCTTTTATGCAACTGCCCCATAAAGTGCCCATTTTGCGAATTTGCAATAAAGGAAACGGAATGGAATATTTTTTAAAAATTCTATTGTATAAAAATGTTAATTCTTCTAAGAAAATGTTATAGGCCTGTTTTCGCCACCAAGATAGGAATAATTTTTCAAGACTTTCGGAATTATTTTTTTCCGTTAAATAAACATTTATGGTTTTCCCATCTATATTAATTTTTGCCTCGTTGGTATCGGATTTCTTTTGGAGTATTCGTATGTCTTTGCCTAAATATTGCGTTGAAGAGCCATTTTTTAAACTATGCAAACTATTATAACCACTAGCTGCTTTGTATTTTGTAATCTGCTTGTCAATCCAGTCTTTATGTTTTTCTAAAAAAATTATTATCCATTTGTCTGGCACTTTGGGAGGTAAATTTAGGGAGACCAATAAATTTTTATATACTTTCAAATGTACGTTCTTTATTTTTTTATGCCGAATTTCAATACGAACTTTGCCGTTGATTGCACCCAAATCCAAAATATAATTTCCCATTAAAATCTCACAATAGCTATATTCATAATTTCGTCAATAATCAAATCTATAATTTGAACAACATCGCTGTTATTTATATCAAGCCCGATTTTTTCAAATAATTCAAATAAATAATCGTCTAATGCCTTATGGATTTGTTTGTGTACTGTGGAATTATTTTTCCAATCACGTTTTGTGTTATCCATTATCACTTGTTTAATATCTTTGGCAACCGAACCTATTAATTCTTTATAAGACGAATCCAGTTTCGTTGTATTTTGCAAGTTTTTGTAAATAGCTCCGTAAAAGGATTTTGCTTCGCTGTCGTTTCCTATAAAAGCTGGGTAATCGTGCGAAGTTAAACCTTGATTAAAATCATCGTAGATGCGGTTTATGTTG
>Ga0268262_10007518_pt1 | contig 10132 bp, 11 predicted proteins | sample TergutNc150P3_FD_190354 | JGI IMG/M metagenome (GOLD analysis project Ga0268262, IMG submission 190354) | Nasutitermes corniger P3 segment gut microbial community from laboratory colony in Florida, USA - Nc150 P3 (SPAdes) (version 2) | ecosystem: Host-associated > Arthropoda: Insects >...
CAGCTAAGCTGCTTAAGCAGCGTCTCAACCCGCTTAATGATTTTCTGTTCTACAAAATCATGGGTGAAAAAGGCGATGAAGTCCAACTTTTGGGGTTTATTAACGCCGTCCTGGGGAAAACCGGAGACGACCGTTTCACCTCCGTGGAAATCATTGAAAACAAATCTTTTACGCCGAAAGTCATCGGTGACAAGGCCAGCACCCTCGACGTGCGGGCAGTCCTCCAGGGTAAAACCAGGGTCAATATCGAGATCCAGGTTCGTAACCAATACAACATGGACCGGCGCAGCCTGTTTTACTGGAGCAAGGAATACGCGGAAAGTCTGAAAAAGGGACAGGATTATCAGAAACTGCCGAATGTTATCGCCATCAACATTGTTAATTTCAACTTTCCGCCGGTACACAATTTCCACACGCGGTTTCATTTACGGGAGGACAGTGATCGGGATATGGTCCTTACCGATGCGCTGGAAATACATTTTATCAATATGGTACAATACCGGAAGCAGGCGAGGAAGGGTATGATGAACGACCCGTTAAGCCGGTGGATGGCGTGGTTGAACGCAAAGAGCCCGCCTGAGTTACTAGCGGAGGTGGTAAAGATGGACAGCGCGATACAAATGGCAGATGAGCGGATGGTATACGTAACCGGCGACAAGGAAGCGGTCCGTGCGTACGAGAGGCGGCAGATGGCGTTATCCGACTATAACAGTGCGATTAACTACGCCCGCGATGAAGGCCACAGAAAAGGCATGAAAAAAGGTATGACAAAAGGCCGTCAGGAAAGCACGCTCGAAATTGCCCAAAAGATGAAAGCAATGGGCGATTCTATCGAAAAGATACATACCATAACCGGCCTCCCCATAGAGACCATTGAACAATTATCAAATAACAATTAACAGGTAACAAAGGAAGATATGGGTTAGCAAGCGCGTACTAAAGGTACGTTGCGTATTTCCAACACGTTCCGCTTGCTAATTTCGCTTTTTTATTGCACCTAACGATACTATATAGAGCGTAGGTCGCTTGTCAGCGACGCTACGCGATTCTGGTGTCAGGTACTCTTGCGTTTCCGAGCTTCGGCGTAATGCCGAAGCCCAGAATTACAGTTATGAAAGTAATTCTGCGTATTGAGAATAAATCTTCTTTATCGAATCTATCTGAGATTTAAGAGTCTGAAGACGCTTCCAATCAGGACTATCAAACCCGGGGATAAGCGATGAAGTACCTTTCATAGGCTCATAATAAACATACAAAGGGACACTAGTACCATCAATTAACTTTGCTGTTTCACGCCCGGCATAATAGACCTTTCCACTGATATTAATGCTTTTTCCATACCAAGTAACATACTCGCTATTCTTAGTTGAATTACTTATTATAACTCGAATATTACACTTCTTATTCTGATAGCCTAAAGATCTGAATGTTGCATTTGTTTGAGGTGTAGGAACCGTACTCCCATAAATTTGAAATGTAGTAGCTTCGGTGCCTTCAATAAAATCCTGAACAGTACCTACTATTATAAACTCGGGGAACTTGCCTTGAAGAGGTTCTAGTTCCTTATTGAAATTCTCAATAAGAAAAACCCCTACAGAAACCAGTTCTGACTTAAGAATCTTTAGTAAAAAAGGGGACGAGGATTTACTTTTAATAGTTAAAATCGACTTAGCATAGGTCTCATATGTAGAGGAATTAGTTACAGATGACTTCTTTAAGGGGGCAAGCAATGTTTGAGCTTCAGATACTGCATTAGTGAAAAATGGAGCAGTATCAATATTTACTCTTCCATACACTGAGAGTTCAGGAATATCTACGTTAATGTAAGGAACATTTGCATCTTTCCCAAAATGATAATCCGTTTCATTAAGTATTGCATTTGCGAGTTCATCAGTGATGATAATGACACCGTTATTAGCTATTATGGAGGCCACAACAACCTTACCTACTGATATTTTAACAGTGCATCCATTGGGATTGATAAGAACTTTCTCATACGTATCTTCTATAGATTTTATTTCATCCTTACGTGAGCCAAGTATGGTGTCCTTGACTTGTACCCATTCACTGCGTTTGTTCTTCCTTTCATAAGTATACTCATGCAGTGAGACTTTATTGTATGTAGTTCCTCGCATTTCCTGAATGTAGTCTAACTTCAAAAGATTATCCGATATAGAAAAATTGGCTTCGGGACGATTTATTGGTCTAAATTCGACAAATGCATCGCTTGTTACGACACGTTGTTCAGTACGTTGCTCAGCGAACGGGCTGATTTGAACAAAAACAGCTAAAAACAACATAAATAAAATGCTCTTACTTGATACTATCATTTTCATTATAAACTCCTAAATAAATAATATTATCTAAAATATATAGCCTATATGTAAATATCGAAATCTTAGTATCTGACACCATTGCGTTACTCTTCTCAAAAATTGTTACGCAAAAGCGTATCTAACACCTTGCGCCTTTTTTCCTCTAACTGACTATTATTTTTATCAAAATCTGTAGTATAACCTTGATATTTTATTGCAAGTGATTCAGACATATTTATAACGATGTCTTTTTCATCTTCATCCAACGAATTAAAAAGAGCCAACAACCTTGAATTTTTTGCGTTTTCAACACTTATACACATTTTTAAATTTAATTTATGTATGACAATTTATAAATTGACGCAAGTTTATTATTACCGGATAGCATGATAAAAAATCCTGAATCGCCCTCAATAGAACAAAAGTATTTAAAAGCTGTTTTTTCATATGTAAAAGAAAATATACCTTTATTCTCTGTATAAGAGACATCAATTTGTCCTGCCATTTTACCTTTACTATCAACTGTGAGTACACGTATTGTTTTGTTCTCTGGGAGTATTCCCATTTGTGGATAGTTAACTGTAGAAGCCGTTGCAGATTCACACAAGGCTATACTATTGACACTCGTTGGAGTCAACCAGAAACCAGAGACTGCCCGATTATTAAGAGCTGGCATGTTAGCTTTGCCTGCGCTATTTATTGTTAAAAACGTATCTCCTGAAGTAATCGGTTTTTTTGTAGCACAAATGTAAGTCCCGTTTTTTAATTCCCAAAAAGACTTATCTTGTTCAAGCTCAAAACCAGAACCTGGTTTCTCTCCACTGACATGAGATGTTATAGTGCCATCGCTATTAAGAATCTCGATGCGAAGCCTGTTATTAAATGTTTGCCATACATATACTTGCTGAGCAAAAAGAGTGAAAGCCAGAAAGAAAAAGAAGGAAACAAACAAAATTCTTTTCATAAAATTCTCCTTAAATAAAATTATACTTCCTTATATCAAGCATACTATATAAGCAGTATATACATACATAATAGGCATTGTCAAGAATAAATTCGGAAAATCATCTGAATAATTGAAAAATTAGGCATTTTTTGCTTGCAAAATAGCTAAAAAAGGGCTATTTTTATGCTATGGATTATTCAATTAATTTGCGAATAAAGAAGCTAAGAGAAAAACTTGGACTAAACCAACGGGAATTTTCCAAGCTTCTTTCCCTATCTGGAGGTTATATAGCGGGGATAGAGGTTAATCTACGACAAGTCAACGATCGATTAATAAAATTAATAATTTCTCAATTTGGGGTTAATGAAGAATGGTTACGACTTGGAAATGGTGAAATGTTTACAAAGAAAAAGACAGATGAAAAGGCTGTTCGTATAATATCGTTATACAATGATTTACCGCCTCATTTTCAAGATGTTGTTTTGGGTACTATTGAATTATTACGAAAGGCAAATAATACAGAAAATAAACTAAAAAAATAATAAAGAAAAAAAATAATTTTTTCCCTTCTTACTTTGTGTTTTTTGTACCTTTGATATCTTTGTGTGACTTTTTTTCCTAAACCTGTCCAGTCAAAAACTTAGCGTCAAGATCGGTCAAAGGTTTGCCATATATAAATTCAAAAAGATGGCTTAAATTCTCGGCTTCCATTTTTTCAAACTGACAGCCGTAGTAGTCCAGCGATTTGTCCTTAAAACAGCGCACAATGACCGCTTCTGTCGTAATGGCGCGATTCGGAGTGATAATTTTAATCGTTAGCCTGCTTTCAGGCTGTAACACCGATGAAAGGTCGGAATGGGGATAGGCAAACAGCAGACCGGACGCGCTGATGTCAATTACTTTGCCTTCAAAAGAGTCGTTCTTTACTTTGCCTTCTTCAAAATAACCGTTGATCTTGAGCGAGTATGCCAGTACTTTGGCAAATTGGTACAGGATATCAATTATCTTGTAATCAAAAGGATGTTTCCCTTCAACATTGTTCCAGATGTGTATGTAACCGATTACATATTCATGAAAGAGAATCGGAATCCACGCGTCGGAATAAATGCCGTTGTCTATTTTGGTCTTGATAAAACGGGCGCAGGCGTTATCAACAAAAGCCAAACCTATTCCGGTGCTTTCCAGATAACGCTTGAACATACTCTCGGTAATTATCCGCTTGTGGGGGAAAGGATCGTTCTGGGGAAAGCCGTCACGGGTTAAAGGCAGAAATAAAGTTTTGCCTGTTTCGGAAATTACCCGTTCTTCTATGCCGGAAGGTTTAACATCTTTAAAAAGCACCAGTTTGTGAGTGCTGGCAAACTTCTTTATCCACGCGGCCATCTGCTCGATAAGTCCGGTTAGATTTTTGGGATCGCTGCTCTGTAAAAAATCTCCCCCATTTTCGGTTTCGTATTCGGTCACTTTGGGAAAGGAAAGATCATAGCGGTCGCCCAAAAAAGTAAACTCTACCTGCATTTGGGAAGGGACGCTTACCCGTGAATAGGAACGGTCAAGGTCCTTGTAAAGATGATCCGGTATGGCGCAGGTTATCTCCTGATCCTTTATGCTCAATACCTCGGTATTAAATATAATCGTTCTGCTCCGGTAATCAAACATCAGGTCTATCCGGTCTTTTGCTTTCAGATTCTCAATGGGCTGATCCACCCGGAATAACATCTCATCCCTGGCTGGTTTTTTCAAAAACAAAAGATGCTCAACGCGATCCTTAAAATAGACCACGGGAAGATCCTCATCGTACAAAACCCTGAGCATAAATTCTTTTTCGATATTTTTTACCGGTGTTGCCATAGACCTTTTTAATAAAACCTCTCATAAGGGGAAAAGTCAAAACGGTGACGACTTTCCTTGTTTTCTTCCTCGCGGCTGCGGGGCTCTTCCAAAATCAAATCCTCAAAAAACCATATTCTTTCGGCCGGGATATTCACCGGCTGAACCTGCGCCATCTCCACGGCGGTATTATTTTCATTCTCGGACTTTTGCTCCGAGGATTCAATGCCCTCAGACTGAGAATCTGCCGGTTCAGGCTTCGTTTCTTTTACCGGCGGCGGGGCGGCGGATTTTGGGCGGCGTTCCTGGGACCGGATATATAACTCACCGGTGATCCCTTCATCCCTGCCGATAAACCTCACCAGAAAGGAAAAGGAACCGTCCGGCTCTTCCCGCCCGCCACCCAGACGGAAAGACTGCGGGTTAATACTCTTCAACTTGGTCATGCAGCCTTCCAGAAATACCTTGTTTACCGAAGAAAGAACCGGTACGTTCATATTTCCCGCCAGAAACGCGGCGGCTGTCTTTCGAGCAACTTCATACGCCCCTGGGGAGGCGTCGCCCTGGCCAAATGTCCCGATAACCATGTCTATGGGATAACGGAGAGCCTCGCCCCTGCGGGGACGCAGCAACTCCTGAGGGATAGAATTCCGTTCGGTCGTCTCATTTTGGGGGAAAATATACACTGTTATCAGCAAAAACAATGCCGCAAACATCGTTTTTCCGGCTTTTTCTGTCTTCACACTTACATTATAGAATATTTTACTACAATATTCTATGATTATCGCAATGAGTGTAGGAATGCAAGCCGTTTTATCTGAAAGATTTACCTGTCCGGTACGGGATGTCCTGTGGGGGCATATTTATTTTACCCCGGAACTGGCGGCGCTGGCCGATTCCGACCCTTTTAAGCGGCTGCATCGTATTTTACAGCTTGGTCCGGTGTACCATGTTTACCCCGGCGCGACCCATACCCGTGCCAGCCATTCAATGGGCGTATATCACCTGGGACGGCGGCTTTTGCAGAACCTTGTGGAACGGGGGATAGCCGAGCGAATAAGCCGTGAGGGGGCGATGTCCTTTCTCTGCGCCTGCCTGCTCCACGACCTGGGCCATTTTCCCTACACCCATTCCCTCAAAGAACTGTCGCTGCGTTCCCACGAGTCCCTTACCGGCGCGATAATTCTTGCCGAGCCGGTAAAGAGCCTGGTTGCTGACTGCGGGGCGGATCCGGCGTTAACCGCCGCGATTATTGATCGGGAACTTGCCGGCGGCTCCGGCAATACCGAGCTGTTTTTTTACCGTAAACTCCTTTCCGGCTGTTTTGATCCCGACAAACTCGACTATTTGAACCGTGACGCCCGGTATTGCGGGGTTCCCTACGGGGTACAGGATGTTGATTTTATCCTTTCACGGCTGATTCCCAGTCCCGAACGGGGAATCGACATTGATTCACGGCTTATCCCCAATGTAGAAGCGATACTTTTTGCCAAATACCTTATGTACCGGACGGTTTATTGGCATCGGCAGGTGCGCGCCGCCACGTCCATGATCAAAAAGGCGCTGTTGGAGGGGCTGGAATCAAAGGTAATAGCGGGAGAAGAGCTGTACGACCTTGATGATCAGGGCCTGTTTACCCTGCTGCGGGAAAAAACCGGCAATACCCTGGCGGAGGCGGTATGGAAAGGCAATTTTTTCACCGTTGCCGCCGAGATTCCCTTTGTCGAGGCCGATCACGCCTGCCTGAGGGACATTAGCCGCCGTTCCCGGTACGAGGAACAGCTTGCCGAAGAATTCCGCCGAGCAGGCGTCCCCCTGCGCGGCGGCGACCTGATTATAGATGTGCCGGAACAGATTTCCTTTGAAACCGGACTTTTTGTATTTGACGAACAGTGCGGTTTTGCCGAAAGCTCCAGCGCTTTCAAAACCGAAATACTCGATTCTTTCGTTAATACGCTGTATATCATCAGAATATTTGTAAATTCCGATTTTTCTCAAAAAATAGAGACAACGCCGGAATTATCTGATATAATAAGAAAAGACAAGTTGTGGTTACATTCTTAATTAAGCGGCAGGAGAGAAATTATGGAGATACACAATGTTTCCGAAGATGTTGTTTTTGAATCAGTACACAAGATCTTTGAAGTAATAAAAAGCGAGGGCAATCCGGAAGGATTATGCCTGTGCGAGCAATGCAAAGTTGATACTATCTGCTACACGCTTAACCGTATTATGCCGCATTATATCGTCTCAAACAGGGGCATAGCCCGTATGGAACAGGACTGGACCGGGAAGCAGCAGGCTGAAGCCGATATTGCTACCCTGATATATAAGGGACTGCGGGTGGTAAACCACAACCAGCGCCCAACCGCCCAGCATGATGATACTATTTCCGAAGACAAGGTTTTAACCGAGCCGGCTTTTTATATTCCCACGATCATTGGGCGGCTTTTTGACGGTGATACTTTTGCCCCCCTCGCGGGAGTAACGGTAGAACTGCGCAGCAAGGGCGAACTTGTCCCCATGCGGAACCGGAACTGGCAGAACCCCTTCACCCTGGTTACCAACACTCCCGGAGCGTTTACCTTCTGGCCCGCCCCCGTTATCGCCGAGGGGCTGGATGTACACCGCACCTTTGAATATTCGCTCAAAGTAGAATCCCCGCAGTACGAAACGCTGACCCATTTCTTTAAGATACCCGTAATCAGCAGCATGGTGACCGCGTTTTCTTCTGTTTCCCTGGACAGAACCTTCAAACTGCCCGATCTTTATGTATTCCATCCGGGGGAAGCGGAAATAAACGGGTAGAGGGGAAGTCCACTTGCATTTTTTGAGGGTTTCCTATATACTTTTTAATGATATGGAGGTCGACATGAAAAAATTCATGGTTGCCGCTGTTTTTGCGGTTTTTTTGGTTATCGGATCGCCGATTTTTGCCCAGGACAAGCAAGACAAGCATAAAGATCAGCAGTCCGAGTATTACTATAAAAACATAAGCCTGGAAAAAATCTATCCCTACCGGAATGGCTATATAGTCCAGTACCGCAGGGGTATCAATACGATAGATAAGGCCTATCTGCCCATGTCATGGTTTTCCAGTTCCGCGGGCAAAGGGGAGATAATTAGCCTCCCCCAGGGAATAACGTGGCCTTCAATGTCGGTATATTACAAGAACGGCAAATTTAGCCATGTCCGGCTCTATGTACACCGGCTGAGCACCCATCAAACCTGGGGCGTTCTCCCCCAGGATCTTGATATTGACTCCGCTTTTGAAGGCGTAGAAGAGTTAAATCTCAAGTTCTAATAACAGAATATCCACCAACAGCGGGGTCAAGCGCCCCGCTGTAAATTTAATCTGGAAAACTTCACCCTCCTCTTCCTTTGTGTTCTTTGTGTAAAATCTTCAAGTAAAACCAGCGCATTCATCATCTTCACTGAAAATGCCGTTTGCTTTTGGACACAATACCATACCATTCATTTATTAAAAAATAAAATTTACATATTATGATAATCATTTTTAAACAGGGAGATACGATGAGCCAATTCATCCTGAACCGATAAAAAGTTCAGGAGAAAAAATGCAAAATTCATTAACACTTAACGAATTGTACGAACGGTATACGGCCGGTCTGTTGAAAAAAGGATCGTTTGAAGTCGCTATCTTCAGGATAATTAAAAAAAATATGCGCCATCTTGGCCTGACCGGATGGAACAGGGAAGAAAGGGATGATTTTATTTCATCGCTTTATCCGCGCGTTAGCCGGGCAATTGACAAATACCGGGATACCGGTTCAACTTTTGAAATTTATATCAATACCCTGGTTCGTTTAACGGCGAAAGAATATTGTATGAACGCTGCCCGCGATTATGTTAAAGAAACCGCCGCGTGGATCGCGCAGGTTCCCAATATGTATGTATCCGAAGATGAAACAGAATACGATGATTATTCCGGGGCGGAAACGGAAGACGCGGATAAACCGGTAAAACTGAGAAACCCCCGCCAGTTATTGATATTGATTCTGAAATGCTGTAACTATGTTACCGAGGATTTTCTGGAGAGGGTTTCACCCCAGTTGGGCATTAAACCGGAAACATTAAACGCGATGATCGACCGCTTAAAAGAACAGCGGGAAGAACGTATAACGGAATTCTCCCTGATGCGCGAGAAGGCGGGCAATCAGCTCTATCGTATTATTTTCTATCAAAAAGAACTGGAGGCCCTGACAGAAAACAACATTGTCTCCCAACGGCTGAAAAAACGGCTTGAGCATGGCCGAATCAGGCTAAGAAGAATGCGGCGGCGGATGGCCCGGGTGCGTCTTGATCCTACCAATTTACAGATTGCCAAACTGCTTGGCCTTTCAAAAAACACGGTTGATAACGTTCTGTACATTCTCAGATCGCGCGCCATTAATCAGTCTCCTGATTGTCAAAAAAACACTGAATAGCCGAAGAAGAAAACCCCTCGCCTTTGAGCGTATAGCGCAGGGCGCGGCGGGCGGCGGCGGGACTGTCATCTTCGCCGCCTTTGCGCTTGAATCGCAGCTTGCGCGCGTAACGTTCCAAAAGCCGCAGTTCTGTCTCATCGTCAAGGGTTTCTTTTAAAGCGACTTCCGCGTCGTCATGATCAATGCCGCGGGAACAGAGCGCGGCAAACAGCCGCCGGGGGCTCGCCGCCCGCTGGTTAATCCGCGTTCCCAGCCAGAGGCGGGCATAGCGCCGGTCATCCAGAAGGCCCGCTTCGCAGAGACGGGTAATGACAGTCTGAATACAGGCAGAATCGTGACCGCGTTTTTCCAGTTTGCGGGAAAGGCCGGACACGTTCTGTTCGGCGCGGGCAATTAAATGTAACGCTGTTTTTTCCGCCCGCAGGCAGGCTAAAGCAAAGGGGGAATTTTCCTGTTCGGACGAGCTTATTTCAGGACTATCAGCAGCGCCGGATTCCACAAATTAGCGTTTGGAGAACTGGAAGCGGCGGCGAGCTCCGCGCTGACCGTATTTTTTCCGTTCAACCATACGGGAATCGCGGGTAAGGAAGCCG
>Ga0268262_10007519_pt1 | contig 10132 bp, 8 predicted proteins | sample TergutNc150P3_FD_190354 | JGI IMG/M metagenome (GOLD analysis project Ga0268262, IMG submission 190354) | Nasutitermes corniger P3 segment gut microbial community from laboratory colony in Florida, USA - Nc150 P3 (SPAdes) (version 2) | ecosystem: Host-associated > Arthropoda: Insects > Digestive...
GCGCTGTCTTCTAAATAACTAATCCCCACCGTCATTGCGAGGGCGTAGCCCGAAGCAATCTCGTTTCAAATTCGTGGTTAGATTGCTTCGCTCCGCTCGCAATGACATTCGGAAAAAAGGGTGTCACCCTCTTATGGGAAAAAGCACTAGTTGTCATTCCGCACTCTTCTCCCCATGTCATCCCGGTGGAGGCGAAATGATTCGTGAAAGTTTACTTTCAACGGGTCATGAGCCGAAAGAGCCGAAGGCGATACTTGTTTCAGGATCAAAAGTATAGCAGGGGTTTGATTATCGCCTGCGGCTCCTCCGCTTGTTCATTTCGCTAAAATAAATTTTCGCGAAATTTCACTGCGCTACGCGAACCAACGACCTACGCCGAATAAATTCGGCTGGTCGTTACCCAGCCAAACCCACAGCCAAAGTTAAAACCCCATCTTACGATGAGGTTTTAACTTTGGTGGCGGGGGTTTGATTTGAACAAACGACCTCTTGGTTATGAGCCAAGCGAGCTGACCAGACTGCTCCACCCCGCGATAAATTGAATTGTTAATCCTGATTATTTTATCACCTCATAACCAGGTTATGAGCGATTGATCCACAGGGGAGCTAACCAGGCTGCTCCACCCCGCGATAAATTGAATTGTTAATCCTGATTATTTTATCACCTCATAACCAGGTTATGAGCGATTGATCCACAGGGGAGCTAACCAGACTGCTCCACCCCGCGACAACTGCACATTCTAGGGCGGGTAATTTGGTAGCACCGACTGGGATCGAACCAGTGACCTCAGGCTTATGAGTCCTACGCTCTAACCAGCTGAGCTACGGTGCCAAAGCACCCTAAAACATACCGGAACAGTGTAGCATAAATGCGGTTTTTATGCAACTACGCGATTTTTGCGGAAAATAGGCGTTTATTAACTTCACATCTTTTCACCAATATGAACTTGGATAATGATTTACTTCATATTCATTTATAGTTCACATATTTCAATGAATATGAACACATTTTGCTATTTGGTTCATAAAATGCTTACTTTTTGACATTATTTTTGTTAAAGTGTTCATATTGGAGAAAAGTTATGAAGCAATATTATCTTAGTCAATTAGTAAATCAACCGCAGGGATTCAGAGCGTTTATTCCATCATCGTTTCCACTGGCAACAGATATTAAACTGTCAAAAGAGACCGTGCAAAAGCACACTGAGGCGATACGGTTACTCGGTAAATTGGATGGTATCACAGAACTTTTGCCTGATAAAGATTGTTTTTTGCAGATGTTTATTTTGAAAGACGCTCACATTACGATTTATCAGAGAGCTACATGAAAAGCTGATGAGTGATGCGCGGGCTACGCAGCACGCTTTTTCTGGCGAGTTCCGTCGTTCGCAAAACTGGATCGGAGGCACCCGCCCAGACAATGCGAGATTTGTGCCACCACCGGTCGATGAGATGAACCGGGCACTCAACGATTTGGAGAACTTTATCCGTGTTTGGTGCGAGAATTGGGAATCAGACTCTATGGAGTCTACCTCGAGAACGGTCGGTTAACCGCTCGGGAATATCTTCCGCGTGATATTTATGTGAAGGTAGGCAAGAAGTGAGGTGTTAATCCTCCAACGTCACAAATTCCAAACTCGATAATTTACGGGCGACGAAGGTGCCGAGTTCGTCGGTTGATCGGACGCGATTCCACGAAAACGCTTCCGCACTAAAATTTTGTTTTTCCATTATTTTTTATTTCCTTTCGTTTTTAATGGTTAACATAACCAGTATAGCACACTTTTCCTTTCGTGTCAATACTATTTTGTAATAATTTATAAAACATGTATAAAATATCTTGTAAACCCCCTTGAATTATTGGAGCGAATGATTAATTTGCGGTTTTATTCCGGTTGTGTTAATATGATTATAGAGGTTAATCAGATGAGAAAAATATTGACGCAATTTTGGGCAAAAATGAGGTCACGAAATGACTGAGATTCTTGGTCTGTGGTTGCCTCTCGCGGTTGCGGCGTTGGTCCAGGTCAGTTTTGCGCTCGGCGTGTCGATGTTGACGTTGCTGTCAGGTTCGGTGCTGTCGAACAAGGAATCGGCGCATCGCCTGCGCGAATTGTCGTTTGCGTATATTTTTGGATCGTTTGCGGCGACGCTAACCGGGATTATCACGATCATGTATTGCCTGTTCCAGTTCCCTTACGCGAATCATGATCGATGGTGGTCGGTTTTGTGCGGAATTACGGTGGGGGCTGGTGCGGTGGTGATCATGTTTTATTATCGTCCGGGTAAAAAAACCGGCACGCAGTTATGGTTGCCGCGCCGTGCCGCGGAATTTTTGTGCGAACGCACGAAAAAAACCACGGAATGTTTCGAAGCATTCATTTTGGGCGTTGCATCGGTCGTTTTGGAATTATTATTTATTGCCGCACCGCTGATCATAGCGGCGAATCTGATTATCAATGTCGAATTCGAGTGGCAGCCCCTGACAATTTTCAGTTACGTCTTCGTCACGATTTTGCCGCTCGTGATACTGGCGATTTGCAACCGTCGCGGTAAAAAAATCTCAACGTTTCAACGTTGGCGCGAAAAAAACAAAAAATTCCTGCAAATTTCCGCGGGTACTTTGTTAATAATTTTGGGACTATATTTATTTGTTTACAAGGTGTGGGGGGTTTAAAATGACGCGAGTAATGGGAAAGACTGAAACAGAATACAGCAGCGAGCGATTACATCAATCGATCGCGCGCGTTGCCGCGTCCAACCGCACGCCGCTCGGTACGGCCGAACATTTTGCAAGGGAAGTCGTGAAGAAAATCGAAAACTGGATCGGGAATAAGTCGGAAATCACCGCGGCAGAACTGAGATTGCAAACCGCCGCAGTGTTGGCGGATTATGATCCGGAAACGGCGTATTTGTATGAAAATGAGGATAAACTTTTTTAAAAGGAGGGAAAAATGGGGAAATTAAAGTATGATTACAACGTGATCGTCATCGGCGGCGGCGCGGCGGGAACGGTCGCGGCGGAAGTTGTCGCTCGTGCTGGCGGGAAAGTCGCGTTGATCGAACAGGAAACTTTGGGCGGCAGCGTTCCGATGAAGAGTGACATCCCAATCGGCGCACTCATGACGGCGGCGCACGCGTTGGACGACGCGCATCGGGCAAGTGCTTTCGGTTTAAGAACCCAAACGATCGGGTGCAACTTCCCTTCCCTGCAAAATTGGAAAGATTTGGCGATTAAACGCAGCGGCGTCCAGGCAACAGCGGATCATTTGAAAACCGTCGGTGTCGAAACTTTTCATGGTCGCGCGCATTTCCTATCACCGAACGAAATTTCCATTGGACGCCGACACTTAACGGCGGAAAAGTTCGTGGTGGCGACGGGGGCAAAACCCTTGATCCCGAACGTCGCCGGTTTGGATGAAGCGGATTTTCTGACTTCTGAAACTGCAATCGATTTAATCAAACCACCCAAAACTTTACTGATCGTGGGTGCGGGTGCGACTGGCGCGCAACTCGCCGAATTCTTCTCTATTTTTGGGACAAAAGTTTATTTAGTTGACGCGAAAAAACGCATTTTGCCGCGTTTCGACGAAGAAGTTTCCGAACTATTCCAGAGTTTATTTGAGAAAGTCCGCGGTATGGAAGTTTTGACCTCGTCACGCGTCATCGGCGTACAGAAAAACGGTATTTCGACCACTGTTACCTACTTGAACGGCGAAACTGAAAATCGGATCAATGTCGAAAAAGTTTTGTTCGCGACCGGTTTGAAACCAAACACCGATTTAGGATTAGAAAACGCCGGTGTCGAATATAACCAAAACGGCGTGGTGGTCGATGAATTTTTGCAAACCTCGGCGCGGAACATTTGGGCGGCGGGCAATGTTCTCGGTCGTTTCGGCGACGCGCACACCGCCGTGTATGACGGCAAAATCGCGGCGCGCAATTTACTAAACCAAACAAAAACACCCGTGGATTACGGTACAATGCCGTGGGTGCTGCGCCTCAATCCTGAAATCGCCGTGGTCGGCGCATCAGAAGCCGACCTCATCAAAAACGCCGTAAAATATCGCTCCATCGTTGTCCAAAACTCAGTTATTGCCCGCGCCAACACCGCCAATTTCGCGGTCGGTTTCACAAAAATCCTGAAAAGTCATCGCGGCACGTTGCTTGGCGCGACCATCGTTTGCCCGGGCGCCGGCGAAATGATCAACGAACTCACTCTCGCGATCAAATGCGGCATCAATGTCGCCCACATCGCCGACACTCCCCATCCATTCGGTTCGTGGGGCGAAATCGTCCGCCTCGCGTGCGCGAAGTTGTAAAATTCACCCTTGCATTCTCATGGGGGGGGGGTGCTATAATTCTTATGTATATGTTAGGTTAGTTTAGAGTAGCGGAACAGGAGGTTGAAAATGGGAAGAAGGATAAAAATATTCGCAGTGGCAATGTTGGCGGGCGTACTGGCATTTACTAGTTTAATAAACATCGCGAACGCGCTCGAAATCACCGACGTTATCGCCGACCAAGGCCCAACCGCCGGCGGTCAAAGAGTGACGATATACGGGGATTTTAAGGTGCAGGGGGAGCGGGTTGTACAGATCAGCGCGGGCGGAAGACATACCTGTGCACTGGACAATCATAACAAAATATATTGTTGGGGTATTGGTAGTACGATTGGTAACGGTGTGAATACAAATCGCGCAGTACCGATGGCGGTCAACCAAACCGGCGTGCTGAATAACAAAATTATTAAGCAAATTAGTGCGGGTCGTGATCATACTTGTGCGCTGGACTCCGATGGAAAAGCATATTGTTGGGGAAATAATTTCGACAGATATGGCGACGATTACGGCAAACTCGGTAGCGATTTCAGATCTTATTACAGTCTCGTTCCTGTTGCCGTAAGTACTGCCGACGTACTAGGTGGCAAAACACTAACCCAAATAAGTGCAGGTGGCTATCACGCCTGTGCTATTGACTCTAACGGTCGGGCTTATTGTTGGGGACGTGGTGAATACGGTCAACTTGGCAATGATTCTACTAATGGCAGTTTTGTACCCGTCGCTGTGGATACCTCTGGTATTCTAAATGGTAAGACCTTAATTCAAATAGATGCGGGCATCACTCATACTTGCGCCATCGATTCCGATGGTCAGACCTATTGTTGGGGAGGCGGCTGGTACGGTAAACTCGGTAATAATTCTACTGCAAACAGCCTCGTTCCCGTTGCTGTGGATACTGCTGGCGCGCTGAATGGCAAGACCTTAACCCAGATAAGCGTAGGTCTAACCCACACTTGCACTCTAGGTTCTAACGGTCAAGCCTATTGCTGGGGAGATAGCGGTTATGGAAAGCTCGGCAACGGTTATACAGATAGCTCTGTGCCAAAGGCAGTAAATATGACCGGTCTTTTATATAAAAAACGTCTAGTTTATATAGGTGCTGGAAATGATCACACTTGCACTCTAGGTTCTAACGGTCAAGCCTATTGTTGGGGATATGGGCTTTACGGTCGACTCGGCAACAACGCCACTTCCAATAGTGCATCGCCTGTCGCGGTGGACGTCTTTGGCGTTCTAAACGGCAAGACTTTGACTCAAATGAGCGTAGGCGGGTCTCACGCTTGTGCCATAGACACTGACGGTCGGGTTTACTGCTGGGGGGCGCAATGTGATGGTCAAGTGGGCGATAATGTTATTGACGGGTGTGGCGGCACCCCTGTTCCTGTCATGGTTCACACTGTTTCTATAGGTACCGGTTCTGTCCTTCCCGACCCATACACTCTCGATTTCACCGTGACTTTCGATGTCAATGGCGAACCCGCCGAATGCATCAATGTTGTAATCGCAAGCGATGGAAAAAGTCTAACCTGCACCACCACCGCCCATGACCCAGGGTTTGTCGACGTCACAATCAATGATGGCGTCAATATCCGAACTCTGCCGGATGGTTACGAGTATCTTGCGCCGCTGGCTAATCATTCTTCCGCTTCGCACCACATCACCCTAAATATTTACGATTCAACTTCGCTCGCCACCATAATTGAAACTTGCGACCAAATCAAAGCCGAACAAGCCCAGAATCACAGCTATACGCAAGAATCATACAATACTCTAATGGAAGAGTGCGAGGAAGGACAAAACACGCTGGATTGCTTGGAAGAAGCTTTACGAAATAATACGGACACGTCCGAATGCGCGGATCCTGGCGAAAAGAAAGATGACATCGAGGATGCTATCGACGATCTCGAAACCGCTCCCGTTAATCCCACTAACCCAAATAATCCTGTTGTTCCCACTCCTCCCATAAATCGTAACAGTCCCATATCGCCCAACACGGGTGCTAATTCGACTTGGACGATCACTTTTCTAAAGAAAACTTACGCCATCCCGATTCTCCCATTTCTCACATTATCGTTCGCTACGATTTTGGCAATTGGTCTAACTATCTATCTGATCCAGAAACGCATAAAAGAAAAGGGAATCAGCGGTATAAAAATCACCAAACCCTGGAATAAAGCTAATTACATTAAGGTTTACGAGCAAAAATTGGTCAAAAAACACCAAGATGATCCACTCACCGAAATCATCGACGTTTCACAAATCATTCGCAAGTACCGGATCAAATTTGTGTTGTGGCACAGTGTTCCCGTTGTCGCCATCGTGATTGCATTCTTTACCCTGCTATTCACCACTGCGCCGATTATGGCGGATCCCCTGTCGTCCATAACGATTGCTCCGATAAACAACGTTATCATAAATGTCGACAAGAAAAACGAAGATTTAACGCAACCAAATATTACTAAAACAGCAACCATAACCACCAATGTCGCGACGGACAACGAAACTGGCTATACATTAAATGCCAGGCTTGGCGTTAACTCCGACACCGCACACGCCACCGCAGCGGGCATAGCAACTAGCATCAATGCGGAAAGCTTAAATCACATTGAAACCGAAATTTACAAACAAAACGACGACGTTAATCCGGACATTCATAACAACGCGTTCGTTGCGACGTTGCCATCCGACATTGCGAACGGGGTATATACATTAACTATCGTATATGAAGCCATAGAAAACGAGGCTGCTCCCGTTCCCGACCCCGAACCGCTATTCACTTCTGCGTTCGATTGTGCCGATGGCTGGGGCGGATTGAATGATTACGAAAACGTGGATTATGGGCGCGTTGGTTATATGCAAGATCTCACTCCGTCGAGTTTCGCGAGTTGGCGTATCGGCGATTACGGCACGGTGACCGATAATCGTAATAACCAAGATTACGTCGTGTGCAAGTTGGGTGACGGACATATTTGGATGCTGAATAACTTGAAACTCGGATCAACGAGCGGGACAACCCCATTAACCCCCGCCGATACCAACATAACAAGTAACTGGTCGCTCCCGCAACTCGTAGTATCTGGCTATGCGTACGGTAGTAGTAGTGCACCGCGTGCTTATGGCCCGGTTTCTGGCGCTACCGACAATATCGCCGATGAAACATTCTATGGCTATTTATATAACTGGTGTGCAGCGACTGCAGGTGGAACGGCAAGTGGCGGATCGAATACCTGTACAGATAGCAGTATATACCCCGATGATGCCACTAACGATATTTGTCCCGTGAACTGGCGGTTACCAACTGGCGGATCGACAGGCGAATATACATGGTTAGGTGCTAAACTAAACAACCCCAATGCGACATCAACAGATGTGTATTATCGTGGAGACTTTATTTTCACGGGTTCGTTTCGTGGTGTTTTTTCGGGTGGTGTTAGCGGTTCGTGGTACGGCCAGGGCTCTAGTGGTTATTGGTGGTCATCATCGCACAACAGTAGTGCTTACGAAAGTGCATCGACTTTATATATCGGTTCGTCGAGTGTCTCATTTAATCTGAGTTTAATATTTCGTTCCCACGGTCATGCCGTCCGCTGCCTCCTAAAATACTAACTAAAAAAACCAACACTAAACACTCACGGCATGGCGACCGCTTGCAAATAGTGTATCACACTTATGCTTTTCTGTCAAGCGTTGCGTTTTAATTCCGCTTGTGATAAAATCTTCATATATTTATGGGGAGGGTTTAATGAAGAAGTTTATTATTGGCAACTGGAAAATGAATCTCAATGTGCATGAGTCGTCGCTGTTCGTGGCGAAACTGAACCAGGAAGTGCCGATCGAAAAGGATATTGAGGTGGCGATTGCTCCGTCGCTGTTGGCGTTGCAACCGCTGTCGCTGCAAATTGATCATAAACAGATGAAACTTTGTGCGCAGGATTGTTATTGGCGCGATTCCGGTGCGTTCACGGGCGAAATTTCGGCGACGCAGTTGCGCGGTTTGGCGCAATACGTTTTGGTCGGTCATTCGGAACGACGACATGTTTTCGATGAACGCGATCGCGACATTCGGTTCAAGGTTCAGGCGGTGTTGCGCAACGGTCTCACGCCGGTGCTATGTATCGGCGAAACGCAAATGGAGCGCAAAGACGGCGATACTGAACACGTCATCAACGATCAAATCGCCAGCGGTTTGTTGAATGTCGGCAGCGACCAAATCGGCGATGTAATTATTGCCTATGAACCAGTGTGGGCGATTGGCACGGGTGATACCGCCCAAATCTCCGACATCGAACAAGCCGTCAAAATCATTCGCGCTCAGGTTGCACACATGTTTGGCAAGGAAGCTGGCAAAAATATCGCGATACTTTATGGCGGCAGTGTTAAACTTACTAACGCCAGACCAATACTATGCGCCGAGGGTGTCGACGGCCTGTTGATCGGTGGCGCGTCGCTAATCGCACCCGAATTTTCCGGTATGGTTAAAATCGCCGGTGAAGTTATGAAGGAACAGACAGAAAAGGAGGCGAAATGACCGAACACGACGAAGTAGGACAAGCCGGACGCTCGTTCCGCGGGCAATTCATGGACGTGATGCACGAATCTTCGGACGTATTCAACGCCAATAAACCCAATCGCGCCGAGGAAAAAATGTCGCAGATAATTAATTCCAAACCAGAAGTCGAAAGCACCGCGCCCGAAACCGCTGAATCAAAAGCAAAAAGTGATTTCATAAAAGAATCCTACAAACGATCCGAAGAAAAATTCGCCAGCATTTTCATGCCAAAAGAAGAAGTAGTCGAAGAAGCCGCGCCAGAAGGCGATGATCCCGCCCCAGAAACCCCAGAATCCGCCCCTGTTGCCGAGGACGCACCCGCCGTTGAGGAAACTGTCGTCGAAGAAGCCATCGAACCGATCGAACAACCAATCGAATTGCCGGTCGAGCAACCAGTTGAACCGTCAGCAGCCCCAGTTGATCCTGAACCAGAACCCGAACCGGAACTAATCGAAACCACCGAACCGGTGGAAGTACCTGAACCGCTCCAAACGCCATTTTTAGATAATGTTGCGGTTGATAAACGACCATTAAGCACACCGACCGAATCGGGAATGGATTTCGACATCAACGAAGCATTCATTGAACCCGACGCAGAATCCGCCCCCGAACCTGCCGCCGACCCGACGCTCGACGAAACCTTGGACAGCCGCGCCGCCGCTATCCAAAACATCCAAAACGACATTTTATCGGAAACTGCGATCCTGAATGCGCCGGGTGGTGCGCCGCAACCTGCGGCTGTCGATCGTTTGAATCGCGACAATGCCGAGGGTAAACCTGGCATGAATCAAGAAGTCAACATGCGCGCCGCCATCGAAAACTCCATGACCACGCCATCGACAGAAATTCCATCGGCAAAAATCTACGAAAATGGCAAGCCGGTCGACGTCGCGGTGGTCGACGCCGAAACCGCCGCCCTGAAACCCGTCAAGAAGAAGCGTTCGGCACTAAAAACCGTCATCCTGTTGCTATTCCTTATGGCGGCAGGTTGCGCCGTCGGCGCCTGGATCTGGAGCTACCACAGGGAATGGCTATCGTGGCTCGATTCGCTAGGGTTCTAATCTGAAAAGCACCATCGTCATGCCGGGCATAATACTCATTTCGTGTTGCTAGAAGTTGTTACCCTACAAGACAGTCTTGTAGGGTATTGTAAAAACCACAACACCTCAAAACCCTAAAACGCTTGACCCATGGGGGGGGGGGAGGTGATATAATGCTAGTGTTTTATAGAAAACAAAAA
>Ga0268262_10007520_pt1 | contig 10131 bp, 8 predicted proteins | sample TergutNc150P3_FD_190354 | JGI IMG/M metagenome (GOLD analysis project Ga0268262, IMG submission 190354) | Nasutitermes corniger P3 segment gut microbial community from laboratory colony in Florida, USA - Nc150 P3 (SPAdes) (version 2) | ecosystem: Host-associated > Arthropoda: Insects > Digestive...
ATCCTGACTGTGACTACATAATAGATATTATGGTCGATCAAAAAACAGTAACAACTACGACGACAACAACGGTTTTCTTTTATAATTCGCAATCAATAGATACGGTTACCACATACACGATGCGCGGCACCGCTATTAAATATGTTAAATAACGGCAAGGAATTGTATATGAAAAGAATATTCATGCTTGTCTTTTTGTGGATTGCGGTATGCGGCGCTGTTATTTATGCTCAAACGCTTGACGAGGCAATATTGACTGCCGCGATAACAATGGGCAGGGAATTGCCGGCAGGCGCTTCGGTTGCGGTTATTGATTTCATCTCTGATTCGGAAAATCTTAGTGAGTATGTGCTGAATGAATTTTATGGCGCCATATTACGGAACCGCGGCGTAATACCGGTTCAACCTAATCAAGGGCAGTTTAAAAGTATCCGGGACGAGTATAATAAGGCAGGCGAACTAAACAGTGAATCAGCCAAGAGTATCGGGAAACTGCTTGGGGTGCAATACCTTATAACAGGCTCAATAAAGCAAAACGGCAGCTTATACAGCATTGTTTTTATTGCGGTTAATTTGGACGTTGAAATTAAGTCCCAGTATCAAGCTTCTATAAATCCGCGCAGCGACACGCAGTTTGCATCGCTATTGAACATCAAACCCCAATCTCAACCGCCTGCCGCTTCGACTTCAAGGCAAAAGCCTGTTACCATAGCCGCCATAGAGGGCATCACTATTCCTGTAACCGGAAATATTCCTGTAAAGACAATTACAGGAAACACCCAATACACAGGGACTGTAACGTGGTCTCCGGCGGTATCGGAAATTTTTGAACATAATATCCAATACACCGCGACAATTACGCTGACTGAAAAAAACGGCTATACATTGCAGGGAGTAATGGCAAATTTTTTCAAAGTAGCCGGAGCCATATCGGTAAATAACGATACCAACACCGGCGTTGTTACGGCGTTGTTTCCGTCAACCAAAGATCCCGAAGACGCAAAGTTGAAGACGCTTGGCTTTTCGCTGGGATATGGTGGAGATGGATTGCCGTTAGGGATAATTACTACGATACATGGTACGTTTGCCCCGTTCAAGTACTCGTTTTTTGAGTTTGGCGTGGATGTAAGCTTGAGGACATTGGAGGATTCTTATTACAGTAAAATTTTTGGGTATAGTGACACATGTACCGTAGAATCTTTTTTACTGTACCCATTTGCCAATTACGCATTATTTTTGCCGTTTGGGCGGACGAAAAAAGGGGAAAGAATTGAAGGCTGGTATACAGGTGTAGGCTTAGGCGTAAGGTTTGTGAATTATACATATAAATTTGAACGTCCGATTTTGGATAATACCACTTTTACGATTTGGGATACTACCGTTGCCATGAATATATTTACCGGTTTTAATCTTGGTATATTTGATATTTCCTATACCGTACAATGGGACTTATATTACAGTTTTCCATTCTTAAAACTGTCAATTGGGTATGTGTATAGGTTTAAAAATACATCCGCCGATTCAAGACCCAGCCGACAAACAAATGAAACATCTGCCGTTCAAAAACTCGGTGAACCGGCTATTGATTCAAGACCCGGCCGACAAACAAATGAAACGCCTGCCGTTCTAAAACTCGGCGAACCGACTTTATTACAGCAAGGGTTGAATATTTTGCCTGCGGTGCCTATAGGAGGAAAGAATTTAAAATTTGAATTTGGCGGCGATATTTGGATAGCAAAAATTAATGGACAAAATTTTTTGGCCGGCGACTGCATATTTGAAAGAAATGGTAACGGATATAATCTAACATTAAAGACAACTAATGTATGGTCCGGAGCTGTTGAAGAAGTTATTGATCTTTTTCAAAAGATTGGAGTGCCGCTTGGTCCTGCGGCAGGGCCTCTTAGAACGGCAGCCAAATTAGCCGCTATCGCAGCTAAATGGATACCCCTTAAGGGATCATCTATTGTTTTGGAATATAACGAAGGTCCGACTGCGTCGCTTCGTTTGGTTTCTCATTAGAAATAGAGGAGTTTAATTATGCGAAAAAAATTATTCATTAGGTTGACTATTTTAATCGGTATAACAATTTCAATAAGCGCCTGTGACTCGTCAGATTCGCCCATGGATAAGGCAATTAAGGAGCACATTCTCTCATCATCTTCTTCTATAATGACGCTTACCGCCGACACATTGGCAGACGGCGAGATCACCTCATACGGCGGTGATCAGTGGTTCAAGTTCACCGCAACCGCAAGCACGCAGTATATACACGTCAGTTTCGGTACGCTGAAATATCTGACGGTTAATGTGTATAACTCAAGAGTCGATCGTGTTCATATGTGGGACAATGAATATTCCTCCTCAAGTGACAGTATAAAATACAAATCTTGGTCGGTAACGGTTGGACAAGAATATTATATAAGAGTATCTTCTAGTAGGTACGCTAATTCTACTGGCACATATAAGATTGGGTTTAATACGACACCTTATCCGCCCGGTACGATCCAGCTTACCGCCAATACATGGGCAGACGGCGAGATCACCTCATACGGCGGTGATCAGTGGTTCAAGTTCACCGCAACCGCAAGCACGCAGTACATACGCGCCAGTTTCGGCACTTTGACTAATTTGTATGTTCAGGTGTATAACTCAAGCGGCACTACGGTTGGAAACAATACTAATTTATCTAGCAGTACAAGATGCGTTTTCATGACGGTAACGCTAGGGCAGGAGTACTATATAAGAGTAATGCCTTACAATTCTTCCGGCAGCGGCACTTATAAGATAACGCTTAATACGTCCTCAACGCCGCCGTCGTAAGACAGCATGGAGTGCCTTATACAAAAATCCGTAGTGCCGTCAAGAAATTGGCGGCACTACGCAGGCGGCGTAGTATGCCTTTTCTCTCTTCGTGTTCTTTGTACCTTTGTGCTCTTAGTGTGAAAATTTTTAGTAAGAAGACTTAAATTTGAATGAAACTATCCATCGCCTTCGCCCTATTCTTTATCTTCTTCTCGCTTTCCTCGCAGGTTGTCTTTGCACAGGACTTTTACGCTAATAGCGATCCCGGTGACGGCGCTCATTAGTTCTACTGTGGCGATGAGCAGATAATTTTTTACAACAGTATCAGCGGCCTTTTCTTTTTGCGCCCGGGATTTTAGCGGCGGCTTTCCGTTTGTCGGAGAGTGTTTTTCCGCGGGGTTTTGGCGCTTTTTTAATTTTGTTTATGACTGACTGTAATTTTTTATTTTTTCCGGCTTCGGATAAATCGGCTTCTTGCTGAAGATCAAGCCAAAAGGCGGGCGGGGTACCAAAGTATTTAGCAAGTTTTAATGCCGTAGCTACGGATATATCCAATTTTCCTGAAACAAGCATGCGAACCGAAGCATAGGACAGGCCGATTTCTTTAGATAATGAATGTGGGTTTAAGCCATATTCTTCCATGTAAGATTTTAGAACAGATGAAGGCGTTTTTGTTGATTTGGGCATAATTACTCCATATAAAAAAAATATTTAATATAAAATTATAGGATTAATAGACTTTAGTCAAGTGTAAAACAGTTAATAAATGAGGAGGCGCTTGGTGGGAAATCTTTGGAATTAACTCTTTAAAACTTGAAAATAAACGCCCCCGCAACGCGGTAGAATTCCAAATGTTGCGGATTTGACGTATTAACAGTCCTGTTCCTGTAATGCAAATTTTCCCAATTTGTTTCGTTCCAGTTTCTGCGCGTTATAAATTGCGTAATTACGGCAATGCCGATTTTTTTTGTTACGGTAAAACTAAGCACGCCGGAAAAAGTCCAGCGGATTAAATCGTCTCCCCAAACGCTGCGGTTAGGAGTATCGTACAGATACAGATCCATTTCCGCAAGAAAAGCTACCATGTCAAGGAAGATTGGCATTTGGTATCCAAGAAGGAAATTGCCGTAATAGTTGAAACCGTTGCAATTTTCACCGTCATCATTTTCATAAAACCAGGCTTCGTTTCCCTTCGCTCCGGTGTAGCCTTTATAATTTATTTCGTGATAACTGCGGAAAACAACATGATTCCAGTCTCCGGGGATAACTGCGGCCAAGTCAAACTGAATCGCTCCCCCCGCCTGCGCTTTCCAAAGAAGGCCGTCAAACGCGCTGCCGTTGATTCCCCCGCTGCCGTCGGCGTTTTGCTGATTAACGCCGATTCCGTAAACATCACCGCCAAAAAGCTCAATATTCCAGCCGGAGCCGATTCTGCCGCCGGCTGAAAATTCAAAGAACGCGATAGGAGTCCAAACAGCCTCGACAATTCCGTTAAGTGAAATGGGAGAGATTTCAGCGGTTAAGCCAAGATTGATGTTGTTGTCTTTTGTAAGAGGGTCTTCGCCTTGTAAAAAGGGAAACTTGTACTGTTGGGTGAAACCAAGTTTTAATTCAGGCAGAGATGAAACTTGCAGGAGAAGATTGCTCGCTGAAGTAACCTCTGCATCTTCCTGCGCGAGAAGCGGCTGCGCTAAAAGCGACGCGAAAAGTAATAATAACAGAAAAATTACCAATTTTCTCATTATCAGTCCCCTTTATAAAAAATTACTTATTTTGTTTAACATTATTTTTTCCTTGCTGATAAAATAATCATAAACAAATATCGCTAAAACAAAAATGAATAGCGTAATAAAGCCTGCAATTCCCGTTATTCCTGTTATTAAATCATTTCCCCCGCTTACAGCCATTATTGAAATTGCGGCAACCGCGTTTAAAGTACCGTGCGCTATTGCGGAGGCAATAACAGATTTTGATTTAATTGTTAGATATTGCATTATGGGAGACAGTAAAATGCAAAAAACTATCATCATAAGAACGCCTATTTGCGGATGTTGAGGGTAATTATGCCCCATTAATATCAAAGGCGCGTGCCATATTCCCCAGATAAAGCCGATAATTAGCGCCGCTTTAAAAAAGCGCATATCCCTTAAATTCTTTAATAAAAATCCTCTCCAGCCAGTTTCTTCACCGAATGCTGCAATCGCGTTTATTGTGGCTCCGGCGATTAATCCCTGTATCAGCGACAGCCAAACAAAATTAATTGGAAGCGAATTTATTTTTGTTTTAAATTCTTCAAGCTGTTCGGGAGTGAGAGCATCCTTCATTCTGTCAAAAAGTCCTGTTAATTCAGGGTTATAAGTTACATTTGGGAACAGGATGCTGATGCCAAGAGAGCAAAACACAATTACGGGAAAAATCAGCCATGCTATAAAAAACCATCTGTTAATTTTAAATGAAATTAAAAAGTCCGACATTATTGGTTCTTTGTGTATTGCTTTTACAATAATCGCGGAGATGAAGGGAATAAACATATAAATTACTCCCAATATGGTGAATCCAACTTTAAAATTAATATTTTCGTGAATAACCCAAAAAATTGCCGCTATTGACCAACTGATAACAAAAGTGAAAATCAAAAACAAACAAGTTTTATTAATTTTTATCATAACCAATTCCTCTTTTCCCTTCCTTATTTCTTATTTCTTTTCATTCGCCCATCACCCGCACATGAACCTTGCGTGTGCGCGGGCCGTCGTACTCATTAAACCATATTCCCTGCCATGTGCCAAGAAGCAATCTGCCTCCTGAAACAATCAGCGTGATTGATGGCCCCACGAGGCTTGTTTTGGTGTGCGCCGCGGAATTGCCTTCGCTGTGCTGGAATTCGCGGCGGTCGGGGGAGATTGCGTTTAACGCTAAATTAACGTCATGGGGAACGTCGGGGTCGGCGTTTTCATTTATTGTGACCGCCGCGGTGGTGTGAGGTACAAAGACGACGCAAATCCCTTCGCGCACACCTGAAGCGGCGACAACTTTTTGCACCTCGCCTGTAATGTTGATCCAGTCGGTTTCTCCGCCGGTGCGGACGTTGAAAGCACAGAGCGTTGTCATTAATTACTGCCTTGCCAACAGGCGGTTCAACCGCTTTACAAAGTCCGCAGGATCGTTGAGTTTTATGCCTTCCACCAAAAGCGCCTGATCGAGTAACACCGCCGCAGTATCGGCAATGCGATCTTCATCGTCAACGTTTTTCAAACCCGCGACAATGGGATGTTCGCCGTTTACTTCCAAAATCGGTTTAATGTCAGGCATTGAAGTCTGTCCCATTGCTTTGAGCATTTGAGCCATTTGCATACTTGGATCGTTTTCATCGGCGACAATGCAGGACGGCGAATCGTGAAGACGGCGGGAAAGTTTTACGTCCTTTACGCGGTCTCCAAGGGACTTTTTAATTTTTTCAATGACGGGCTTTGCTTCTTTCTCGGCATCCTTGTCTTTCTTTTCACCTAACTCCTCGTCGGCCCCCGCGCGGTTTACGGCTTTAAGTTCCCAGCTTTGGCTTTCGCTCTTGCCGTCCGCGCCTGATGTTTCTTTGCGGTAACTGTGCAGAGTGGGAATTACAATGTCGTCAATGTCATCAGCCATTATTAGGACTTCAATCTCTTTGGCGCGATATGCTTCCAGCAGGGGTGAAGAACGCAGTGTTTTTTCATCGCCGCCGGTTATGTAATAGATATGCTTTTGATCGCTTTTCATGCGGGAGACATAATCGGCAAAACTTGTCCACCCGTCAACGGCGGTGCTTTTAAAACGCACAAGTTCCTGAATCGCCTCGCGGTTGGCAAAATCCTGATAAAGCCCCTCTTTAAGAGGACGGTTAAACTGTTCAATAAAAGTTTCCCATTTATTTTTCGCTTCGTCGGAGCCTGACGCGGCGTTATCTGCAATTTGTTTAAATTCGGAAAGCAGTTTTTTTACGGACGCGTTTTTTATATTGAGCAAGATTTTATTCTGCTGCAAAATTTCGCGGCTTACGTTAAGAGGCAGATCTTCCGAATCAATTACGCCGCGCACAAAGCGCAGATATGTCGGCATCAGTTCCTTATCATCATCTGTAATAAAAACGCGTTTTACATAGAGTTTAACGCCCGGCTTGTAATCGACATTGTACAAATCAAACGGCGCTTTTTTCGGAATGTAAAACAGAGTGGAGTATTCCAAAGTTCCCTCAGCTTTTGTGTGAATGTAGTGCAGGGGAGCGTCGCTGTCGTGTCCAAGCTGTTTGTAAAATTCGTTGTAGTCCTCTTCTTTCAACTCTGATTTCGCTCTCCGCCAAAGCGCTGTTCCGGAATTTATCCTGTCGGTTTTGGTTTTACTCCCCTTTTCATTACCCTTATCATCCCACTCTTTTTCATCATAGGTAAGGTAGATGGGGAACGCGACATGGTTGGAGTAACGCTTAATAATATCTTCGATTGACCAGCGGTTAGCGTATTCCGTTCCCTCCTCCGTGAGGTAGAGAATCACTGTCGTTCCCTGACTGTCCCGCGATGCGCTTTCAAGTTCAAAACCTTCTTTGCCGTCGCTTGTCCATTTCCACGCGGCGTCTTCGGCTGCTTTTCGGCTTATTACTTCTATTTTTTCCGCGACCATGAAGGCGGAATAAAAACCCACGCCAAACTGGCCGATAAGGTTGGAATCTTTTTTCGCGTCTTCGGCAAGTTTTTCAAGGAACACTCTTGTCCCGGAGCGGGCAATGGTTCCAAGCGAGTCGATTAAATCGGCTTCATTCATGCCGATTCCGTTGTCACAAACAGTCAATGTTTTCGCTTCTTTGTTGAAGGAAATATCAATGCGCGGATCAAAGTTGATGGTTTTGTACTTTTCGTCCGCGACAGTCAGGTATTTTAGCTTGTCCAAAGCGTCGGAGGCGTTAGAAACAAGCTCACGAAGAAAAATCTCCCGGTTTGAATAGAGAGAGTGAATGATAAGGTGCAGCAACCGGCTTACTTCGGTCTGAAATTGGTGTTGCGCCATTATAGGCTCCTTAAAAGATAAATTTATTTATTAATGTGAAATAGCATGAAATTGAAAAAAGATCAAGAGAAAGAACAGATTTTCCTAATAGGCTTGCATAGCATTATTTAACGGCGAAAAAAGAAATAACCTGTGTAAAAACAGGTAATTTACACAGGTTATTTTTTATTATTTTAAGAATAAAATTTAACAAAATTACAAATACACAAGGGAGTTTTGTATGTTAAAGAAAAGGTTTTTTGGAATAATGATCTTAATGGTCGGACTTATGTTGATTTTTGCATTAATTGGCTGTGCTAACAATGATAATAGTAATATCAATAATAACAACAATAACAACAGCGGCATAGGCGCAATTACATCTCTTTCCGTAAAAACCAAGGGTATAAAATCCCTGTATGCGGGAAATCTTGCGGTAAAGGGAAATAGTACTGCGAGGGCAATTGTAAACGGGAATGGGGATATTTCAACGCTTACCTATATAGATGAAAATGGAAAGCCTGCCCCTGTCATATTTACCAGTCCGTCAGGCAAACAGTATATGCTGGAAATTGCAGGCATGGACAAGATAGATGACAAACGCATTGTTACCATGTATAGCGGAATTTATGAAGTAACTGCCGTAGAAGAAGGGAATACAATCGGTTCAAAAGAAGACAGACAAGGCGGCGCTTTAATTGATATGAGCACTGGCAAGGTTTATGAATTTCCGGATGTATGGATAACCAATATTAGAGGGGATGATAGGTTTTGTCATGCGATATTTTTTATAGAAGATAATATCTGCTACCTTTCCACAGGCTATCCGAACACTACAATGTACAAAATCGATTTGACTGAGACTTCTCCTCAAAGGATTCCTCTATCCAGCGGCGCGTTTACTCCAATAGAGACTGTCAGACCTACCTTTACCATTGATGGAAAATTAATAGGCCTTCATTTTACTGATAATCAAGGCAACGGGGAATTTTACGCCGTAGATAGTACCGGAGTTCGTCCTCCGGCAATATTAAAATGGGCTACTCTGCCTGTCAGTACGGTCAGCGATACAGAGGGCGTTGATTATCCCGTTATTTTAAACCTTGATGACTTCTGGGACGGTCTTATAATGAAAGACCTTTCGGGAAACGCATGGATGTACACTCATTATGGTATTCCATATAAAGGTGATATTGCAAAAGAAAAATTTGAGAATGGATTTAATAAATGGTGGGAGCATTATATTATTGCACAGCTTAATGTGGATAATAACGGTAATTATGTAGCTTCCAATGTATTTATAGGAGACCTTAATTTTTCGGCGGAACAAGATCAATATTTTTTCCAAATTGATGAAAGCGGCAAGGCTGACTATATAGCCTTTTACATTAACGATGCCGGTATAGCGCTGTCTTCGTACGAAAACCCAAATGGTTCCAGTACTTTGAGACAGGAAACATTCCTGCATAACGGTGTGTATCTTCTTAATACAAAAGGATTTATAAAAATAACTAAAAAGCAAAATGGAATTGAACAAACATCTGTCGCCCTTAACATACCCAAAGTTACGAGAGGGACTGCTGTTATAAGCAAAGACGGTTATCTTTATTGGGTAGAGACAGGCGCGATCAAAAGGTTAAAACTGGAATCCGGCAAGACACCGGAAACCGTATACAGCAACAGCCAGATTGTTGTATCTTCAAGACGCGATTGCCTTACCGTATCGGGGAGTGATACGCTTATTTTCTACCAGTACATTACGGTTTCTTTGGTACACACCTACGCTTTGAATCTTAACAATATATATGCGCCGATAAGAAAACTTGCCGAAAATGATGTTGAAATAAAAGCTGTCGCAGAACTTAATTTCTAAGCTATTTGCGTGATTCGGGTAATTTATAACAATTTTAAATAAATTACCCGGATTGTATTCGCTTGTTAATTATTGTATAATGAATTATGCAGAAAAAATTAACGGCGCGGGAACAAACAATTCTTAATTTATTGGTTGAGGGAATTTCTCCAAAAGATATTTCCTATAAACTGAATATCAGTAACCGTACGCTTGATTTTCACCGGAATAATATTTACAAAAAATTGGATGTTCATAGCGTTCAAGAATTACTTGCAAAACACAAATCCTCAGGACAAAATACAGAAACGGCAAGCTCAGCCGAACCAGAAGCCGCATTTTCTAGCAATTTTAAAAACAAGAAACTTGAGCGTTTAATTCCTTTTGGGCTGGGAATACTGGTAGGTGCCGTTTCTATGCTATTTGTTTGGTTAATTTTCATGAAATCACACGGGGGG
>Ga0268262_10007521_pt1 | contig 10131 bp, 6 predicted proteins | sample TergutNc150P3_FD_190354 | JGI IMG/M metagenome (GOLD analysis project Ga0268262, IMG submission 190354) | Nasutitermes corniger P3 segment gut microbial community from laboratory colony in Florida, USA - Nc150 P3 (SPAdes) (version 2) | ecosystem: Host-associated > Arthropoda: Insects > Digestive...
CTTGTCGCGGTATGTTATTGAAAGAATCATCCCCTGGTTGACCAGCTTTTGAAACGGTTCCATCGTGGAAACACAGCCGCGGTCGAAAAGAACCTTGTGCCAGAAGCGCGAATAAAGCAGGTGCAGCACGGCGTGTTCCGCTCCGCCGACGTAAAGATCGACCGGCATCCAGTATTTTTCCTTTTCGGCGTCCCACATGCGCCCGCGATTCTTCGGGTCGCAGAAACGAAGGTAGTACCAGCATGACCCCGCCCACTGCGGCATGGTGTTGGTTTCGCGCCGGAAACGGCGGCCGTCCTTTTCAACCTTCATCCATGCTTCGGCTTTTTCCAGCGGCCCGCCGGGTTTGCCGGTCGGCTTGAAATCTTCAAGTTCGGGAAGGAGCAAAGGAAGTTCTTCCGTCCCGACTGCCTGAATAAGTCCGGTCGCGTTCCCCGCGGCGTCGAGTTCATGCAGAATCGGAATCGGTTCTCCCCAGTATCGCTGGCGGCTGAAAAGCCAGTCACGAAGTTTGTATTTGACCGAGGCGCGCCCGATGCCGGCGCACGCGAGTTCCGCGATCATTTTTTCTTTCGCCGCCGGCGTTGCGAGTCCGTTCAGCGAGAACGCCCCGTCGCCGGACTGTATGGAAACGCCGTCTTCGGCGAAGGCTTCGGGAATATCTGCGATTCTTTTTTCGTAATCCGCAAGCGACATTCCGGCAAATTCGCCGCCGAACTTCGCCGCGACGCGCTGCAGCCATTCATTTGCAGGCGCGACAACCGCGCGGACGGGAAGATTGAACTTCCGCGCGAACTCAATGTCGCGCTGATCGTGGCCGGGAACCGCCATAATCGCGCCGAAACCGTAGCTGATAAGTACGTAATCGGCAATCCAGACCGGTATGCGTTCGCCGTTTACGGGATTTACCGCGTATCCGCCGGTGAAAACGCCGCTTTTTTCGCCGCGTCCCGCGATGCGGTCCTCTTCACTGGTTTCGGCGACGCGGCGGCGGTAGCTTTCAACGCGCTCACGGTTTTCATCAGTCGTCAGCCTGTCAACCAGCGGATGTTCGGGCGCGAGTACCATGTAGGTCGCGCCGAAAAGCGTGTCGGGCCGCGTGGTATAGATGCGCAGCGCGTCTTTGCCCGAATCAGGGTTTGAATCAGGATCAGGATTAACGGGAAAGCCCGAACCGGCGCGGGCGGCTTTCCATGCGGCGAACGCCTCAGGGTCGCCGATAAAGAAATCCACTTCGGCTCCGGTGCTGCGTCCCACCCAGTTTTTCTGCATCTCTTTTATGGCGTCCGGCCAGTCGAGCGTTTCGAGGTCTTCGACGAGCCTGTCGGCGTATTTCGTTATTCGCAGCATCCACTGGCGCAGCGGAAGACGCTGCACGGGATAATCGCCGCGTTCCGACCGTCCGTTGATAACCTCCTCGTCGGCAAGCACCGTGCCGAGTTCCGCGCACCAGTTCACGGGAGACTCCGCCTGGTACGCGAGCCTGAAGGAATCCTGGTAAAGGCGCGCGGCCTTTTCCCCCCGCGCCTTGACATCGGCGGGAATCGGCAGTTCGGCAATCGGGCGGCCTTTCCCCCTGCGGATTTTTCCAGACGTATCCGTCCATTCAAAATCAGGGTCAAACCAGGTATCGAAAAGGAGCAGGAAAATCCACTGCGTCCAGTGCACGTATTCCGGATCGGTTGTGGCGAATTCCCTGTCCCAGTCGTAGCTGAAGCCCAGCCGCTTTATCTGCCGCCTTATATTGGCGATGTTTTTGTCGGTGGTGATTCTGGGGTGCGTACCGGTATTTATGGCGTACTGCTCGGCCGGAAGGCCGAAAGCGTCATAACCCATGGGATGCAGAACGTTATACCCGCGCATCCGCCTGTAGCGGCAAAACATGTCCGTCGCGCTGTAGCCTTCCGGATGTCCGACGTGCAGCCCTTCTCCAGAAGGGTATGGAAACATATCGAGCACATAGAGCTTCGGCTTTGGACTCACGTCCGGAGCGCTGAATGTTTTATTCTTCTCCCAGTATTCCTGCCACTTCGCTTCAATGGCATTAGGGTCATAAACAGGCATTGCGGTATTCCTCCCGTAAACGCAAACTATTAAGAATAACTCTCTTTCGGCTTAAATTAAAGGTGCCCGGTTGCTGTGAACTAAAGAGGATTGAAGAAAACGGTATTTGGCTCCCCAGGTAGGATTCGAACCTACAACCCTTCGGTTAACAGCCGAATGCTCTACCGTTGAGCTACTGAGGAGCAATGACACGGGCAATAAACTAACAATAACCACGCATATTGTCAATGAATCGTATTGAAATATTTTTAATCCGGATATTTTGCAGGGTTTCGCCGCGAGGCGGCGCCCATGTCACTGCAACTTTTCGGCGCGACCCCACGGCACTCAGGACTGTTGTACTTTTACGGCGGACTGCTAGAATAATTACCTGCCGTCTGGATCCGATTATGGACCGGAACGGCGGCCTGTTTGTCTCCTGGCCCGGTATTTCATGGAAATATCCGGGTTAAATGGTTCCAGAACAGGCGTCTTACTCGAAAGGAGAGAAGATAGCCATGCCTTCGAAATCCAGTCCCGTATCTTCCAAAGTCAGCGTACATACGTGGCAGTCAAAAAAAGTACACGGCGAAACAATCACCATGATGACCGGTTACGACTTTCCTACAGCCGTGGCGCTTGACCGTTCCGGCATAGACGGCATTCTGGTCGGTGATTCGCTGGGAATGGTTGTGTTGGGATATGACAACACCCTGCCGGTAACGATGCAGGATATGCTTCATCACTGCCGGGCCGTCGCGCGGGGAGCTTCGCGCGCGCTCCTGGTGGGCGACCTGCCGTTTATGTCTTATCAGGCTTCGCTTGCCGAGGCGGTGCGCAATGCCGGAAGCCTCCTGCAGAAAGGCGGGATGGACGCGGTCAAACTCGAAGGGGGACGCGAACGCGCCGCCGCCGTTCGGGCGATTGTCGCCGCGGGCATTCCCGTTATGGGGCATATCGGTCTTACGCCGCAGAGCGTGCATCAACTGGGCGGCTGGAAAGTACAGGGAAAATCCGCCGGCGCGGCGCGGCGCCTGCTTGAAGACGCGCTTATACTTGAAGACGCCGGATGTTTTTCCATTGTTATTGAAGCGGTCCCCGCGGAATTGGGACAAATGATTTCCGGACGGCTGATGATTCCAACAATCGGCGTCGGCGCCGGCATCGGCTGCGACGGCCAGTTGCTGGTGGCGCATGACGTGCTCGGGCTTTTCGACCGTTTCACGCCTCACTTTGTTAAAAAATACGCGGATATATTTTCACAGATGCAGCAGGCTTTCAGCGAGTATATCGACGACGTGAAAGCGCACCGCTTTCCCGCGCCGGAGCACGCCAATTCCATGGATCCTCAGGAATACCGCGACCTGGTGAGGGAAATCGAAATGCTGGAAGCCGAACTCGAATCTGAAGAAAATCACTCCGACAGACTGCACTAGATTAATAAAATGCGGGTGACTTTTTGGGGAACCGGGGCGATGGCCTGTTTATTCGCCGCGCGCTTCGCGCTTTCAGGCGTCGCCCGGATTACGATGCTTGGAACATGGGCGGATGCGATTGACGCCATCCGTAAGAACGGGATTTGCGTTGAAGACGCGGCTGGAGCCGGAAATGCACAAACTGCCCAAACTGTCGACATCGACGCGGAGTTTTACGACGCGAAGGTTCCACCTGCGGATTTGGCGATTGTACTTGTGAAATCGTGGCAGACGCCGCGCGTCGCCGCGCTTCTTGAAAAAAATCTAAAACCGGGCGGCGCGGCGCTTTCATTGCAAAACGGTCTGGGCAATATTGAGACGCTCGGCGGCCGGGCTTTTACGGGCGTTACTTTCGAGGGCGCGACGCTGATTGGTCCCGGGCATGTCGCGCATCGAGGAAGCGGGACGACGCATATCGCGGCTCCTCTACCCATAGTGGAACTATTTCGGCAGGCCGGATTCGATGCGCGCAGATGCGCTCCGGAAAAGGCGGAAAGCCTGATTTGGGGGAAACTCGCCGTTAATTGCGGCATAAACGCCCTGACTGCGCTGTACGGCGTTCGCAATGGAGAACTGCTCAACCGGAAAAGCGCCGCGGCTTTAATGGAAAGGGCGGCGCTGGAATGCGCGGAGGTCGCCCGCGCCCGGGGCGTGGAACTACCGTATTCCGATCCCGCGGAGGAAGTGCGCGAGACGGCGCGTCGGACGGCGGAAAACATGTCTTCGATGCTCAGTGATGTTTTGCGCGGCGCGCCTACCGAGTGCGACGCCATTAACGGCGCGGTTGCGAGGGAAGGAAAGAGGCTTGGCGTTCCGGTTCCGGTTAACGAAGCGCTCTGGCGGGCTGTCGCCCTTGCTTTTGATAATAAAAACCGAACGGATAAATATATATACGGAATGAAACATGCGTGTAATAGATGATATTTCCAAACTGCGAATACTGCGCCGGACTCTGACCGGCGCATTCGGACTGGTTCCCACCATGGGCGCGCTTCATGACGGACACGCGTCTCTTGTCCGGCGGGCGCGGCTGGAATGCGATCATGTCGGCGTAAGCATTTTTGTCAATCCCGCCCAGTTCGGTCCAGGTGAAGACCTGGCAAAATATCCGCGCACGATGAAGAATGACCTGGCGCTGCTCGAAAGCCTCGGCGTTGACATGGTTTGGACGCCGCCGCCGGAGGTCGTTTATCCGGCAGGTTACCGGACATGGATTGCCGTCGAGGATGTTTCAAAACCGCTGGAAGGAGCCGTCCGTCCGGGTCATTTTCGCGGCGTAGCGACGGTGGTGGCCAAACTTCTGAATGTTTTTATGCCGGACAGGGCGTACTTCGGCCAGAAAGACGCGCAACAGGTCGCGGTACTCCGGCGCATGACGGCGGATCTGAATTTTGCCGTTGATATTGTCGTTTCTCCTACCGTCAGGGAAGCCGACGGCCTGGCGATAAGCAGCCGCAACGTATATCTTGACGTGAATGAACGCCGGGCTGCTCCGGTGCTGTACCGCGCGCTCCTGGCGGCAAAAACAAAGTTTGAAGCCGGCGAAGGAAACGCGGACATTCTTAGAGCCGTCATGCTTGAAACGCTTTCAGCGGAACCGCTCGCGAATGTCCAGTATGTTTCGGCCGCGAATCCGGACACGCTGGAGGAGTTGCGGGAAGCCTGCGCCGGCGCGCTTCTTTCCGCCGCCGTGATTATTGGAAAAACCCGGCTGATTGATAACGTTATTTTGTGAGGCTCGACATGCTGCTGGCTATAGATATCGGAAACACCGGCATCACTCTTGGATTATTCGAAGATGATAAACTCGGACCGCACTGGCGGCTGGCTTCGGACAGCGAACGCACATCGGACGAATACGGTATTTTGATGACGCAGCTTCTGGAACGCGCCGGCCTGCGCGCAAGCGATAACGCCGGAATACGCGGCGCCGCGATTGCATCGGTAGCGCCGGCGCTTACCGGCGTACTGACGCGCGCCTGCCGCGATTACCTGCGCGTCGATCCTCTTGTCGTCGATGCGGGCGCCCGCACGGGAATTCCGTTGCGCTATGAAGATCCGAAACAAATAGGCGCCGACCGCGTGGTCAATGCCGTCGCCGTGCGCCGCCTTTACAAAGGCCCTGCATGTATAGTCGATTTCGGAACCGCCACATCGTTTGACGCGCTTTCGGCCGACGGCGAATACCTGGGCGGCGCGATTGCTCCGGGCATAGGAGTTGCGGCGGACGCGCTCTTTAGCCGCACGGCAAAACTCCCGCGTGTGGATTTATGCCGCCCGCCGTCGGTAATCGGGCACAATACGGTGCATTCGCTGCAATCCGGCCTGCTTTACGGCTATGTGGGGCTTGTTGAAGGAATGGTCTGCCGTTTTCGCGCGGTGCTTGGCCCGGAAATGAAAACGATAGGCACGGGCGCCCTGGTGGAGTTGATCGCCGAGGAAACCGGCGTGATAGACATCGTAAATCCGTGGCTGGCGCTTGAAGGCCTGAAAATTATTTTCAAGCTAAACCGCGGTTGACACGGGAACGCGGACTAACCGGAAATGGACAAACCCCTTTCCGGCCTGAAAGGCGTGTAGCGCCGGCGCCCTGGGTAAGGGATGTAAATATATCGCCGCCCTTAAGGGGCAAGGCAAACGCTGAATAATTTTCACAAAGGAGCACGGACGTTCCGTCCGCGGTTTTGGTAGAACACGCCGACGGGACGCCTGCGTTCCCGTGTCAGGGTGCGAACCGCGCCCCCCCACTGTTTATACCCAAGTTAAAGCCTGATTTCGTCCGTCTGCGCTGTGCGTCCTGCGGCGTCAACCGCCGCAATCCGATATTTGTAATCCCCGGAATCCGAAAGAGAAATCGAATCCTCGAACGAAAAAGGCGCCGCCTTCACCTGCGGCGTATGCGCGACCTCGCCCGCTTTATATCCGTCGCGGATGATTTCGTAACGCACCAGCGGTTCATCTCCGGCGTAAGCGGTCTGCCAGGTCAGACGGATGAGCCGCCTTCCGCCGCGCTCTTCGCTCGTTAACGCGGGGTTGCGAGGCGCTCCCAGCGGGCGCGCCGCCGACTGGAAATAATTGGTCATTCCATCCGTTGACGGCGTATTTTCCGCCTTGGGCGCCGGCGGCGCATCGCCTTTCGGTTTTCCCATTTGCGGCATGGTGACTTTAATCGCTCCCGTCAGTTTTTCGATTTCACGGCGGTCTGTCTGCGTGAGACCGTTGGCCGCAATCTGCGCGGCGGACAGATTCTGCCGCAATTGACATGCCGCCGGATTATTGTCTATATGCCCGGTACCGATTATGGCCACGTGAACGCCTGGAATTGTCAGCGCGTATTCAATCAGCCTGCGGCTCGGCAATGAGGCGCTCCCGACCGTGCGTACCACCATGTCCGGACGGGAAGTAAATGACGCCTGTTTGCCGTACATCGTGCCGTCGGCGAAAATCTTCATCGCGATAATGCCCATGTTGTTTGCCGCCGCAACCGGTATGATGTTGTTCTGCATACTGAAATACCGGCGGTCGTTGGCATTGATGGCGACCAGCATCGATTCAAGCACGCCGCGCGTATCCCTGTGGATCATTTCAATCATCGCGTCGGGAGTCTGGTGTCCCGTAAATCCTATGTGGCGGATGAGTTTTTCCTCTTTCGGATTAAGCCCCGTCAGGTTGGTTCCGTCCCGGAAATCTATCAGCGCCGCCAGCGCGCCGATGGTTTCCGCCTTGGGGTCGGGCTTTTCATAGCCCATAAACAATGAATCCACATCGCTCATGCTCATGATGCTGTGAAGCATTATCTGGTCAAGGTAAGCGCCTTTCGGATACGAACCGCTGCCGTCGCCGAATATCTGCGAGAGAGAACGCCGCAGCTCGTCCACCGCGGTCGCGGCGGGTGCGGCCGGCGCTTTTGCTCCCGGTTTTTGCGGGATTCCCTTTCCGAAACGGACGAAGGTTTTGCTCGAAAGAAATATGGAACGGCGGAGACGTTCATTGTATCCCGGCTCGCCCGGAATAAGATGCAGCTCGCGGAACGCGCCGCCGTAATGGGTCTGGCTCAGATCGTAAACATTCGCGGTATCGAAATAATTCACCCCGAGATCGAAGGCTTTCAATATGATTTTAACGGGGTCAACGTCGGAAGCCGTCCATTGCAGCGAAGCCTGGCCTCCAAGCCCGAGCGTTGTAGCTTCAAAGCCCAGACGTCCCATGCTTCGCTTCATCAGCGTTGACGGCTGCGCCTGCCCGAAAACGAAATACGGCCCGAGCGCGAGCGCGGATGAAGCTAAAGCGGTTTTCTTAATGAATTGACGGCGTGAAGAACGGCGCAAATTATTGGTCATGGGAATCTCCTTAATCTTTAGTGGCACAGGCTGAGAAAATTCCCGCAGGAATTTTCTCAGCCTGTGCCATTTTTCTAAAACCCAAACATTTTTAATCATATCACGTATAATTGGGTTTTCATTGAAGGATACAAACTCATGTCCGGCGCTTTTGACCTTAAGATTTTTGAAAAATAACGGAGGTTTTTATGAGGTTGGTTAAGTATTTTTGTCTGTTGTTTGTTCCATTGTTCCTTGTTTCGTGCGCGGCGCAGCAGCCCGCGGAACCGGCCGCGGTTTCATCACAGGTCGAAGTTACCGGCGGCATCGTGGAAGGCGTCGCCGGTGACGGCATCTTCTCTTTCAAGGGCATTCCGTTTGCCGCGCCGCCTGTAGGCGAATTGCGCTGGAAAGCGCCGCAGCCGGTCATCCCCTGGCAGGGCGTAAAGGACGCTTCAAACTTCGCGCCCGGTCCCATGCAAGATGCCTCGTTCGGAGCGTCACTCGGCGGTCCACAGAAAGTCAGCGAAGACTGCCTTTACCTGAACATCTGGACGGGCGCGAAAAACGTCGGCGAGAAGCGACCTGTAATGGTCTGGATTTACGGCGGCGGTTTCGGCATCGGCATGACCAGTTCGCCGACCTATGACGGAACGAATCTCGCGAAAAAAGGCGTGGTGCTGGTAAGCGTCGCCTATCGCGTCGGCCCAATGGGATTTCTGGCGCATCCCGAACTGAGCGCTGAAAGCGGCATCGGTTCCGGCGCTTACGGCATCCAGGATCAGATTGCCGGCCTCGGCTGGGTGAAGGACAACATCGCCCGCTTCGGCGGCGATCCGGGAAATGTAACCATTTTCGGAGAATCGGCCGGCGGGTACTCCGTGAGTATGCTTGCTGCGTCCTCATCGGCCAAAGGCCTTTTCCATCGCGCCATTTCCGAAAGCGGCGGCAACATGGCACCTCCCCGCATGACACTGAAAGCGGCGGAAGAAATGGGAAAAGCGTATCTCGAACGGCTGGGCGCGAAAGACATCCAGTCCGCGCGCGCTCTGAGCGCCGAAGTAATACAAAGCGCAACCAAAGGCATGGGCAGTTTCTGGCCGGTTCCGGATAACGTCACTTTTCCTGAAAAACAGTACGAGGCGTATGAAGCCGGCCGGTTCAACGACACGCCGATTCTCATTGGAACCAATTCGGACGAAGGCGGCCTGTTCGTCATGCAGAAAACCACGCCCGCGGGGTTTACGGATATGGTTCGCAAACAGTACGCGGCCGGCGCCGACGCGATTCTGAAAGCGTATCCGCACGCAACGGAAGCCGAAGCGACCAGGTCGGCGAAAGACCTTTTCCGCGAATCGTCTTTTGCCTGGCCGACCTGGGCATGGGCGGTATTGCACTCCCGGAACGGCAAGGAAAAGGTTTTTACATATTATTTCGATCACCGGACAGCCACGTCGCCGGACGGCGCGAATCACGCGGCGGAACTTCCTTTCGTGTTCGGCACCCTGGGCGGCGTCAACAGCATGGGCACTTCGGCCGAAAATCCGGAGGATAAAGCCTTGTCGGAACTGATTATGTCCTACTGGGTCAACTTCGCGAGAACGGGCGATCCCAACGGCGCGGGTCTGCCGGATTGGCCGGCCTTCACGGAAGCGGAACAGAAAGCCATGTTTTTTGACAAGGCGCCCGGCGCGCGGGATTATCCGAATCTGGACAAGCTAAAAGCGTTTGACGAATATTTTTCAAAACTGCGTCAAAGGTAGGTTTCCTTATTTTAATGGAGGTTGTTCCAATGCGTTTCATTCTCATGTTCGTTTTATTTTCCTTTTTGATTTCCACGGCGGCATTCGCCCAGCTAACGCCCGTGAACGAGGCCGGAGCCACCATTGGACACGTCCACTGGCTTGTGCCCAATCCGGAAGCGCACAAAAAACTCTGGGTTGAGCTGTTTGGAGCGCAGGTCGTAAATGCCGGGGGTCTTGAAATCATCAAACTGCCCGGCATCGTGATTCTGATTAATCCGCCGCAGCCGGGCGCCGTGCCGGGCGATCCTACCGCCGACCACATCGCCTTCGTGGTTCGGGATCTGGCGGAAACCAGGAAAAAACTCGCGTCCGCCAACATCCCGTTTTCAGAGAAAAGCGGCATCGCTGATTTTCCGGACGGCGTCCGCGTGGAGTTTATTGAGGATAAAAACCTGAAAGTTCCGATTGCCTTTCAGCACTTTCATCTTTACGCCGCGGATGTGGACGCCCTCCGTAACTGGTACGTCAAGACTTTCGGCGGCGTCAAAT
>Ga0268262_10007522_pt1 | contig 10129 bp, 9 predicted proteins | sample TergutNc150P3_FD_190354 | JGI IMG/M metagenome (GOLD analysis project Ga0268262, IMG submission 190354) | Nasutitermes corniger P3 segment gut microbial community from laboratory colony in Florida, USA - Nc150 P3 (SPAdes) (version 2) | ecosystem: Host-associated > Arthropoda: Insects > Digestive...
TCTGTGAGGAAAATTTCTTTTACTCCGGCGTAGGATACAATTTCGTAGATTGAATAAGCGGAATTATCGTGGAAGAATGAAGAAACAATATAACCTTGGGCAAACGGAAGTTTTCCCTGGCTATAAGCTTCAAACAGGTTGCGGTAAGCGACATCGCTTTTTTCAACGGGTCTTAATGATGATGACTCTTTTTTTACGGCCGATTTAGCAGCCGGTTTTTTAGCCGCTGATTTAGCAGCCGGTTTCTTTGCAGCCGGCTTTTTAGCCGCTGATTTTTTAGCCGCCGGTTTTTTAGCAGCCGGTTTTTTAGCAGCCGGTTTTTTAGCGGCGGGTTTCTTTTTAGCCGCAGGTTTCTTTTTAGCGGCGGTTTTTTTCGCAGGTTTTTTTGCGGTGGTTTTTTTCGCCGGTTTCTTTGCTGTTTTTTTAGCCGCGGGTTTCTTTTTAGCCGCGGGTTTCTTTTTCGCTGTTGCCATTATTTTTCCTCCTAAAATATGGTTTTCATATTATATGTTATTATAGCCCGATATATATAAAATTAGCAACCGCTTTTTATATATATTATTTTACTCTGGACAGCGTAACGGCACAGGCGGTTACAATGTCTTCAACGGACGCGCCTCTTGAAAGATCGCTTAAAGGTTTAGCGAACCCCTGAAGGAACGGCCCGTAGGCCTGAGCTTTGCCGAGACGCTGAACCAGTTTATAACCGATGTTTCCGGCGCCCAAATCGGGGAAAATCAAGGTGTTTACCTTGCCTCTTACGGGGCTTCCCGGCGCTTTTGTATCAAGTACCGAAGGAACCAAAGCGGCATCCGCCTGCAATTCCCCGTCAAAAACAAACCCGGGTTTTCGGGTTTCAAGGATTTTCACAGCTTCTTGTACTTTTGTTACATTATCATGGCTTGCGGAGCCTTTTGATGAGAACGATAAAAGAGCGGCTACAGGTTCAACATTCAAGAATTCACGGCAGGACTGGGCGGCGCATTCCGTAATATCGGCAAGCTGTTCTGACAAGGGGGCGGGAATTACGGCGCAATCCGAGAAAATCATCGATCCTTCCGCTCCGTACTGGGGATCCATTCCCGTCATAACGAAACAGGAAGAAGCGGTTTTGATGCCGGGAGCGGTTCCGATAATGGAAAGCCCGGCGCGAAGTACGTTGCCTGTGGTGTTTATCGCTCCTGCGACCATTGCGTCAGCGTCTCCCAGATGAACCATCATAGCGCCCCAGCGCAGTGTATCGACAATTTCGGTTTTTGCCTGCTCAGGCGTCATGCCTTTCTTTTTTCGCAGTTCGTAATATTCATCGGCGTATTTGCTTAAAACGGAAGCATCGCTTCCCGGATGAAGAAGGACTATGCCGTTAAGATTAATACCTTCTTTATTTGCTTCTTCCTGTATATCCGCTGTATTTCCCAACAGTGTAACGCTTGCGGCAAGTTTTTCGTCAATCAAAATTCTTGCAGCTCTTATGGTTCGTTTTTCGGTTCCTTCCGCTAATACAAGCTTTTTCAGCGAGGATGCCGCTTTCGCCTTCATTTTCGATACAAAGTCCATGATTCCTCCTTAATATAATACAATTTTATGATACCCCCTTTTTCCAACTTGCACAAGCCGTAATAATTTGTTATAATTTTGAAAACATTAAACATGGGGGCGTAGGTGACTGAGGTTTATAATGATTTCCTTGAAGACTCGGATTTTGACACGATTCTGTCGCCGGATATTGATTTTACCGGGACATTACGTTTTGAAAAGCCTTTTCTTATAAGGGGCAAGGTTTCCGGTGAAATTAACGCTTCCGGCTTGCTGGTTATAGATGAAAGCGCTGTGGTAAACGCGAATATTCACGCCCTGCGCGTTTTAATACGGGGACAGGTAAAAGGCGATGTTACCGCCGTTGAAAAAGTGGAAGTTACAATTTCCGGCAAGCTGTCCGGCAATGTTACGGCTCCCGAAATTTACATGGAAACAGGATGTCTGTTTAACGGCAGATGTACAATGATTGGAAAAAATACGGCATGAAAACAAATAAATTATTATTAGTCAGTTTTCTTTTAATTCTCACTTTTAATATTTACGCTCAGGAAGAGCCGGACGCTTTGGCTGAATACCGCGCCGGAAATTTTGAAAGGGCGGTGCTTATTTGCCGTGAAGAGCTTGCCGAAAACCCGAACAATCTTGAATCGCACGTTGTTATGTGCTGGTCTTTAATACGGCTGAACCGTTTGGAAGAGGCAATGCGCTATGCCCGCGCCGGAAGAGCGTTATACCGCTTTGACGTAAGAATAACCCAGATAATGGGAGAAATAAGTTATTATCAGGGAAGGAACGACGAGGCGCTGCAATATTTGCAGGAATACGCAAGCATCGCTCCCGAAGGTCAGAGAATAGATCAGGTTTATTATTTGATGGGAGAGATATTTATCCGTCAGGGAAAATTCCGTCATGCCGACATTGCCCTTTCAACCGCCGTTCACTGGGTTCCGAATAATGCGGCATGGTGGGTCAGACTTGCCTACACAAGGGAAAACGCTAAAGATTATAGCAGCGCGATAGAAGCTTACGAACGAGCGCTTTCTCTTAATTCCCAACTGTCCGACGCCAAGCGGGGTATTGAACGAATCAGGCAGTTAATGAATCCTCAGTAAAGCGCTGCTTTTGATGCCGTCTTTTTTAAATATAACATTAGGCTGTAAACTCAACCAACTGGAAAGCGAAGCCATAGCCGATGCTTTTCTGCGCGCGGGCTTTGAACAGTCCGGAGAAGCGCCTACTGTTATCATTGTTAATACCTGCACCGTAACGTCAAAAGCCGACCAAAAAGCAAGGCGGGTAATAAGAAAAGCGTTACGTGATTATCCAAAGAGCAAGGTTATTGTTACAGGCTGTTACGCGCAGTTAAACAGCGAGGACTTGCTGAAGCTTGATGACGGTAAAAAAAAGCGTTTATTTGTAATTAAAAAAGACAGTATTATTGATTTTCCTGCTCGTTACGATAACAACGAGCAAATTGATACTTTGCCGGAAAATTTTTCGCAAAGAACGCAGACTAAAGCAGAAGAGAGTGTTTTTCAATTTAATCCGCAGGTTTTTTCGGATCATACAAGAAGTTTTTTAAAAATTCAGGACGGTTGCGGCAATCATTGCACCTACTGCAGAATTCGTCTTGCGCGCGGCGAAAGTATCAGCCTTGACGCTGACGAAGTATTATCCCGCTTGCGGATACTGGAAAAAAACCATGCGGAAGCTGTGCTTACAGGCGTAAATATCAGCCAGTACCGCGATGAAAAAAAAGCGGCTAACCTTGCTAAACTTTTGGAGTATCTTTTACAAGGAACCGAAAAAATCGCCCTGCGTTTATCCAGTCTTGCGCCCGAAATCATCAATAATGAGGAATTCTTAAGTATTTTAGCCGGCAAAAGAATTCGCCCTCATTTTCATTTATCGATACAATCGTGCAGTAAAAAAATTCTTGAAAGAATGGGGCGCTCCTACGACGGTAAAACCGCAGAGGAGGCTGTTTCCCTCTTACGCCGCGCCAAGGGCGATCCCTTCCTTGCCTGCGATATTATCACGGGCTTTCCCGGGGAAACGGAAACAGAGTTTGAAGAAACCTTTGAAATGTGCAAAAAACTGGATTTCGCGTGGATACATGTTTTCCCCTATTCAAAAAGACCGGGAACCGCCGCCTTTACGTTTAAAGAGCCGGTACAGGAAAGCGAAGTAACAAGGAGAGTTAATTTGTTTACAGACTTGGCACAGCAGGGCAGGGCGGCATACACGCGGCGTTGGCTTGGCAAGGAAGTTGACGTATTGGTAGAAAAGGGACACGGAAATATCTGCTGCGGAATAACCGAAAACTACCTTAAAACGCTGATAATTTACGATGGAAAGCCCCCCGAGCCCGGAGAGGTTTTAAGGTGCAAACTGGAGAAAGCCAATGCGGAAAATCAGGAAGATTATGACGCAATAGCGGTTTTTGGAGGTAAGGGAATTCGAATCCCTGACTTCTAGCTTGCAAAGCTAGCGCTCTAACCAGCTGAGCTATACCCCCTGTGGCTTACCAATTATTCCCAATTTTCGGCATATTGTCAACAAACAAGGCAAACCGCATTTAGAGGGCATTTTTATAAATATAAGGGCTGTAAATTCTTAAAAATTAAGAGCGGATTTTATGCTTTTTTTGGGTAAATAGTGTAAATAATTGATGAATAAAATTGATAAATAAAATTGAATGTACTAAAATATAGGTAATGTGGCAAATTGTCAAGAAAACATTATGTGTTTTAGTACTGATATTTTGTACTTTTTCAGCCGTTTATGCGGCAAATTCTAAGAATATTACTCTCATTATCCAAGGAACCGGCCAGCCGGCTTTCGTCCAAGGGTTTAAAGAAGCTCTAATTATAGAAGCAAAAGCCGCAGGCTACGATATTACCGATACCCCAAGTATGGCGAAATATGCCATTAAATTCAGCGTGGAATTTGACCAAGCTGCCCAAAGATCCAAATTTACCGTAAGTTTAGTTAAAGTTGTAGACCAATATGTAATAGTTTCTATGGAATATATGTTCGCCGACGAAGAAGAAATGCTTCTTTACAGCCAGTTAGTCTTTTTTATGCTTGTGGCGAACCTTCCCGACAACGAAGTTCCGGCCTCTGCGCCTATAGATGACAGTTGGCGTAATAAGTGGGTGTATTTAAACACTTATGTTGACTATTCAGTAATGTTTTTAGCTATAAAGAACACTGATTTGCATGCAGGAGCGGCTTATAACGATTCTAAGACGCGTTTTAATCATCTTGATAATAAAGTTGTTACTATGGGGGGAATAGGGGTAGGGTTGGAGCTTCAATTCCTTGATTTTATGAGTATTGAACCGGGTATTCTGATATTTAATGAAGAAGCGCAAAAAGCACAAACAATGTGGAATATAGCGTTGTCCGGTAAACTTAAATTCCCTTTAAAATTTATCGGAAATGTCGTAATTGCTCCGTACGGAGCCTTTTCGTATAATTTGCGTTTTCCGCAAAAAGATACTGTGGAACCATTTGCCTTTTATCCGCAAACTGCTATCGGCGGCGGGCTTCAAGTAGCTTTAAAAGCCGGAAAAAGCGGCGGGATATTTTTAGATGTTAGCTATATGTATTACGGCGATACAAGTTTGAAAAATCCGTATACGAAAAACTCTGATGGTAATTTTTATACCCCAAATCCTAAAGTGATACATTATGACCAAACTGTTCTTGGAATAGGCGTAGGCTATAAATTCGGTTTCATCGACAGAAAACGCAAATAGCCGCTATACTGCGGGCTTTTTAATCATATTTATGATGTCGCTAGAGTCAACAAATTTTGTTTCGCCGTTTTTTTCATAGTCAGTTATAACTTGTTTATCTATTATATCTTCATATAACTCTTTTAGAGAGTATTTGATCAATGATGATTTATCCTGTTCATAATAATTTGAAAGGAAATTTATCATACTTTCCTCGTTTCGATTCAGTCTTAATGATATTACTGCCATTTCTTGTATATATCCTCTCTTTTATCTAAAGCTATAACCATTATGTCATTATTATCAATGTAAAAAATAGCCCTATATTTCCCTTTACGCAAGCGATAATACATCCGGCTTGATTCTTTTGACATCTTTAACTGTTTTATGTCAAAAAGTAAAGATTAATTTGACACTCAAATATGACGAAAAGGCTGAATTTGTCATGTTTTTATTTGTAAAAAATACGGTAATATGTTTGAATTAATATTCCGGCTGTAGTATATTTATATTAATGGCGGAAAAAGTCTCTTTAAAACCAATTTATCTTATTTCTCTTATATTAGGAATCGGTCTGATTCTGTTTTCCTGTGTGCATCCGGTAGATGTTGATGCGTTTTTGGACGACAAGACGGTAAAGGATGTTATTGGTAATAGTCAAAATCCTGGATTAGTTATAGTAGATCAACCAAATTCAGATGTTCCTAATTTAATAGCTGGAGATCGTAAAATTTCCGGTCTTGCGTCTGGTGAATACTACAGACTGGAAGAGTATGATGGAACTACTTTAAAAAGAAATCTTTTTGTAAAAGCTGACGGCAATGGCAATTATTTAGGTTTAGGAGAAATTGGCAGACTAACAGGAACTGAGATTAAAAATCTTAAAAATGATTTTACCTACAGAGTAAAGAAAGCCGAAAAATTTGACAACGGAACTGGACATAAATACTTTGTTTGGGGTGATGCTGCGTCTAATAATGCCAATATATCAAATGGCGAGGTAACAATTCCAGGAACAGGTGTTTTTTATTTTAATCTTGATCCTGTAATTAACAAAAATAAAGATTACGAAGTAAGAAAAATTGCCATTTCAGGAACAGGAAATACCTCTTGGATTGATTCATATACATCTGCGAGGCTAAAATCAACAGCTTCTGCTAATCCTATTATTAGTCCTCCTGATTCTACAAGTGCTCTTTATGAAAAGCCTGCTAAACCGGAAAAGGAATTAATAGGTATTTTCCAACATGTTGGTTATACTGGTTCAACTGATAATATTAATGACACAAGCTTAATCAAGCTTGAAGGCATAGGTACGGAAAGCGAGTATGTTTTCGCCGAATATAACGGGGGCAATATAACAAAATTTATTTTTTTAATAATTAAAAGAACCAATACTGTTAATGTTACTATCAATGATGTAAGTCATGAATGGACAGGTAAAGTTGATCCGGATCTCTCTACATCTTCAGGAAGTTATTCTCAGAGTACTGATTCATTAACTATTAATATAATTGTATCTAATGCTTCAGCCTACTCAACCTTTGAATGGTATGTTGATGGTAAAGTAGTATCAGGACAAACCGGCTCTACATTGACTATAACCGAAGCCCAAGCAGATGCATCTAGTTGGTATCAAAAAGGAGTCCATGAAATAACATTAATAGCAACCGAAGTTAGTTCTTCGAGAAAATATAGCGGGACTTGGGAGATTATTTGTAATTAGCAGAGCAATACAGCAAGTATTGGAAAAAAATGGCATTTTAGGAGGTTTTTATGATGTGAAATACACAAAAAGGGATTGCACTTTAGCAAAAAATGTTGTAAAATTACTTGTGTTACAAGTTTTAAGATTTTGAAAATGAGGAGAAAAAAATGAAAACAAAAAAAACTGTAATTGCCGTATTGACGGCGGCGCTGATTATAGCGTTTATTATCGGTTGTAATGACTCACTGGACAATGTAAAATCCGAAAAAGCTGAGTTTACACCTGACGGTAAAGTATTAGTTCGTTTGAATTTGGTTGATTCAAAAGGAAGAACCATTTTACCGACTACAAGCGGGTTTACTTTCCCTACTAATGTAGATCATTTTACCTTGGTGGTAAAAAATCCAACGAATGTCACCCAGCTTCTTCCTAGTGCTCTCTCGGGAGATATTACAGGTGGTTCGGCAGGTGTAACTCTAATAACAGGTACTCCAATTCCGTTGGCACCGGAAGTAAGGTATACATTTACGTTAACTGCTTTTTCTGGTGCCACCGCCGCAGTGGCAGTAGGAATCAAAGAATATGATGTAGATTCATCTAATCATACATTAAGTATTGTATTGAAAGAGATTATTGACGGTGTTGGAACAGGTGTGCTCGATGTGACAGGCATACCAGGGTATGATACTGCTGACTTAACTTTTGCTCCTTTAAGTCCAGGTGGGACGCCGTTATTCACTTATGATCTTAATACTGATGGTTCCGGAACATCATTCTCTGGTCCGGTTAAATCCGGTTATTATAAAATGACTATTGCGCTTACAAAAGCTTATCACGAGCCTGCTAATATAGTTGAGGTAGTTTATATCTATCAAAATTTTACAACATCATTCGCCGGACCGTACCCAACTCTAAGGTCTAACAGATATCAGATAATATATAACGGCGGCCCTTTATATTCAGGTATGGCTAGTGAATATGTCAACCACGGCGCATTTATACAAAACTTACCGCCAACAACAGCTATTTCACCTTCTTCCGGAACTGATATATTCGGCGGATGGTACACTACCAATGTACCCGCTAATCAAGTAAGTGCTAATCGAATATTTTCTACTACAAAGATAATTAAAGCGCAAAATTTATACATAAGATGGGAACCTGCGTCAGTTAATGTTAATGTTTCAGGTATCACTAATACATGGTCAGGTGGAGGAGTTGCTCCAACCTTATCAGCAAGCGCAAATTATAGTCAGGCGAATGCTACAATAACTGTAACCATAACTATAGATAACGCTTCGCAATTCACAACCTTTGAATGGTATAAAGATGGTACCGTAATAGCAGGACAAACCGGCTCTACATTGACTATAACCGAAGCCCAAGCAGATGCATCTAGTTGGTATCAACAGGGAACCCATACAATACAATTATTTGCAACAGATAAAGATACTCTAATGAGACAATCTGGTTCAACTACAATTGACTGTCTTCCATAACATAGGTCACGCAATGGTGTCAGGCACCAGTGTTGCGTAGCGTAGTCAAGAAATTGGCTGCGCTGCCTACAGCGTGAGATTAAAATCAAAAGGCTTGCGAGTTTCAGCAAGCCTTTTTTTATAGTTCACGCTCAATTGTTTTGGTTCGTGTTGGTTCGTCGCACTGTCGGACACCTAAAGGTGTCCTTGCTTTATTACAAACAGCGGCATTTATTGGTGCTCTCGCTTTGCGGCATTATACATCTACACGGCTATGCCGTGCGTTTGTTTAGCGGGTAAATTTCTTCGGGTCACGCTTGAGGTCACGCAACGGTGCCAGGCACCGCTTTTGCGTAGCGTAGTCAAGAAATTGGCTACGCTACCTATAGCGTGAGATTAAAATAAAAAGGCTTGCGAGTTTTCCGCAAGCCTTTTTTTATAGTTACTTCCGAAGCATACACCTCTATTAATTTCGCTCTATTTCTTCCAAAGACAGCCCGGTGATTTCTTGCACAAACTCAGGCGTTGAGCCTTTTGCGAGTAAATTTTTAGCGATTATCATTTTGCCTTCTTTAAGACCATTTTCATGACCTTCTTCACGACCTTCTTCACGTGCAACTTCTATCGCCTCATCTTGATTCCATTCCGTTAACAGCATATTTAATACCTCCGAAGCGTGAGCTTCTAAATAGTCTTTTAGTATATTGTTTTCTATACAGTATATTATCGCAGATCTAGCCGCTTTTTCAAGTGAATCCTCTTCTTTCTGATATTCCCTTATTTTGTCTATAAACATACTATACTCGTCCAAAGTTTCGCTTCTTTTCAGTATCTCCGAATTATGCCCGTGGTTTACGTTGTATACTTGTACAACCAATTCTAACGGTATTACATCGCTGTCTGCTACTTTCAACCCCTCAATATCTTTGAAAGCGTCTGATAGTTTGAGAACTTTATAATCGGGGTGTTTTTTTTCTCCGTTGTAAAGAACGATAAATTCAGGTTTTGGGATTTTTTCAAGTTTTGCCTGATACAGTTTCTTTCTGTTGACAATTTTTTCGTATACACGAGCAATATACATTAGCAGACGCAGGGGGATATTGTCGTTAACTGTAGACTGGTGCTCAATCAGCACGACAAGGCGGTTGTCGATTAAAAAAGACACATCGTTAATCTGTCCTTTGTAGAGTATGTCCGTTAGCGTGTTGATATCGATGGGTATATCCGGCGGAATAGGGATACCCTCGATAGCCGAGTAGAGTTCTCGAAGAACGTCCGGTGTGCTGAACAGCGAGGAAAAGACGCTGTTCTTGTGGTTACGGTTAACATTTTCCATAAAATGCCTCCATATAATAGAATTTGCAGTTTCTTCCGCCCAAAGCGGTTTTTTCAAAAACTGCATACCCTTATATGGCATCGAATATGCATGGCGCTTTATCGAAAATGAAAATATTTGAAAGATTTTTTACTTTTTTTCGGGTGAATTATTGGGGTTTTTATATAGTTCACGCTCAACTATTTCGGTTCGTGGAGCGTTCGTCGCACTGTCGGACACCTAAAGGTGTCCTTGCTTTATTACAAACAGCGGCATTTATTGGTGCTCTCGCTTTGCGGCATTATACATCTACACGGCTATGCCGTGCGTTTGTTTAGCGGGTAAA
>Ga0268262_10007523_pt1 | contig 10129 bp, 13 predicted proteins | sample TergutNc150P3_FD_190354 | JGI IMG/M metagenome (GOLD analysis project Ga0268262, IMG submission 190354) | Nasutitermes corniger P3 segment gut microbial community from laboratory colony in Florida, USA - Nc150 P3 (SPAdes) (version 2) | ecosystem: Host-associated > Arthropoda: Insects >...
CATTCGTAGAATGTGGCGTACCCCAAGGTACAAAAGCACCAAAAGGTGCGAAATTTAATAAAGTTATTTTGCATAGGGCAGAATAACATCGAACTAAAGTTCGAAGGAGTTTTTATGAAAAGAACAGTGTTTTTAGCGGTGGCGCTTTTTGCGCTCATGGCGGTAGGATTGTACGCCCAGACGGAAGCCGATTTTGATGTATCAAAGTCGGCAGACGGCAAATCGGTTTCGATTACCAAGTACAATGGAAAAGCGACAACGGTCAACATTCCGGCGAAGATACAGAATTTGCCCGTTACCAGTGTTAGAGGTTTTAAAGATAACACTAGTATCACAAGCGTAACCATACCGAACGGCGTTACCAGTATTGGGGGTAACGCTTTTAACGGTTGCACTAGCCTTGCAAGCGTAACCATACCGAACGGTGTTACTAGCATTGGAGATTCTGCTTTTAAATCAACTAGCATTACTAGCATAACAATACCCAACAGCGTTACTAGCATTGGGAATATGTCTTTTGCAATTTGCAGAAAGCTTACCAACGTAGTCATACCGAACAGCGTTACTAGCATTGATATACAGGCTTTTGACACTTGCGACAGCCTTACAAGCGTAACCATAGGGAGCGGCGTTAAAAGCATTGAGGAGCGTGTTTTTAATAATTGCAGGAGCCTTACCAGTGTAACATTCGTAGGCTCAATTCCAACAAGCGGTTTTGATAATAGCGCTTTTCCAGGCGACATTCGAGCCAAGTACCTTGCCGCAGGCGGAGGAGCCGGAACGTACACGAGACCGAACGGCGAAAGTTTTGTGTGGACAAAAGGCGGATCAGCCAACGCTGTACCAGCCGCAGGAACTCCAGAGCTTGTGTTTAAGCTTAAAAGTGACGGCAAGAGTTACATCGTCAGCAAGCAGAGATCGTTATCAGACATACCTGTGGTTATACCCGCCACGTACAATAATCTGCCCGTAACGACTATCGCCAATATGGCGTTCAGCGAATGTGTTTTTATTTCCAATGTGACCATACCAGCTAGCGTAACCATGATTGAGTTGAATGCTTTTTACGATTGCATCGGGCTTAGGAGCGTAACCTTTGGGGGGGCGAAAACTACATTTGGCTGGGACGACTTTCCAAGCGGCAAAGACTTACGAACCAAGTACGAAGCCGGAGGCGCAGGGACTTACACGAGAACAGCAAACGGCACAACATGGACGAAAAAGTAGGAACAAAGATTTAATAATAGGGCGGCTTTGCCGCCCGTTTTTTTTCATTTACATTTCTATAATAATATATATAATATTAAAATCAAATGGTATATTTAAGAGGTAAAAAGATGAATTAAAAATAGTTATAACAAATGAACAACAAAAAGATTTTTTAAATGATATAATAGCCGATAACATAGCTAACGAGAAAACAACAATTTTTAATATAACATATAATTATTTTATATGTTGACATAATATATTGATTATTGTTATATTATTAATAATTGCCGGCGGACATTATACGCATAGGAGTAGGATTATATTGGATGAATTATCTAAAGCAGGTTATTAGTTATTAATAAGATTATCTATGGATAATGAAAAGAAAACAAAATTCATAAAAAAACAATTGATCTCAATAAATCAAATTTTCAAAACTTATGAAAAAATAAATAAACTGGATAAATCATTGGAACAGCTTTATCCAATAGCAATTGTTGAGGATAATAATTTTTTTGTTTTTGACTTAAATTTATCCGGAAACCAATACGAATATAAAATGAATTTCCCCGCACAAATTAATCTTCCGAATGAAGTTTTGGCGGCTTTTCCGTTGGAAGGTTATGAGGGAAAAATGGCGGCGGTAATTACGCATAAAGCTTTTGATAATATAGAAAGTATGGTTTCTATTTTTCATGAGTTTGTTCATTGTTTCCAATTTTATAATTATGAAATGAATATCAAGAAAACATTAACTATAGCTCAAGAAGCCGAAAAAAAGCAGGATTATATGTGGGAATTAAATTATCCATTTCCGTATAATAATGAAGAATTTATAAGAAAAACAATGGAATTAAATAACGGTTATGATATAAGAAAATACCATACGGAAATAAAAAACATATTAAATGAAAAAGAATTTGAATACATGATTTGGCAAGAATGGAAAGAAGGGTATGCAAGATATATAGAAAATATGATCAGAGAAAAAACCGACATTAAAAGAAACAGTCAAATATTAGCGCCGCCATTTGATAGAGTTTGCTTTTATGAGATTGGGAGTAAATATATAGAAACTTTAATAAATAGTAATATCGAGTTAAAGAATAATTTAGAAAAGATATTTTATGAAATAAAAAGGTAATTGTTAATTATGAAGCCGTATAAATTACTTGAAAATATATTGCTTGATATTGAAAAAGGTATCAAGAATAATATAACCGCCAATATTCTTTCAGAAAAATACAATTATTCGGAAATCCATTTGCGAAGGTTATTCAGTTTTGCGTTTAATAGACCCATAGCTAGTTATATACGCTCCCGCACGCTGTCCGAAAGTCTTAACGCTCTGTTAAATTCCGATAAAAATATAATTGATATTGCGCTTGAATACGGTTTTGGTTATGAGAATTCATACAGCAGGTCATTTAAGCGTGAATTCGGCATATTGCCGGGCGATTTGCGCAAGTCGGGACAAATTGTAAAAATACAGCCCCCTTTACATCTTTTTGATGAAAACAAGATAGATGATAACGCTTTATTTGGTCCTGAATTTGTATTAGTTCCGCAGTTTCACATGATTGGAAAACCGCATCAGATACCTTTTAAAATATCCATAAAAACAGCCCCTAATGTTGCAAAACTTTTTTGGGAGAATGAACGACGCCAAATAAAAAAAGTAATAAATCCCGACGTATATATCGGTTTTACCCACAAAATTAACCATGAAAAAAAGTTTTCTGAATATTTGCCTTCGGTTCAGGTAAAAAATTTATCTGACATTCCGGACGGATTTAGCGGCGCTACTTTCAATACTTCAATGTGCGCCCGTTTTCGTTATATCGGACAGCATCATTATTACGATATAAACAGAGAAATAGCTAACAAGATGTACAACGCAATACTTAAATACATGAATGATGAAAACGCAAAATATTCCTTGTTAAGAGACAAAACTTATTTTGAAAGGGTAGACGCAAAGCAATATGACGGAAATTACTGTCAAATGGAATGGTTTACCCCTGTAACGGAAAAACCCGCATAAAGCTTAACATTTTAGAAGCTTAAAAATGATTAAAAATGTTCATTGATAAAATTTTGAATTTGCCGATAAATATAAAAGTTTTACATTTAGGAGGCAAATTATGCATCATTTTAAGGCTTTAAGGACACGAACAAAGTTCGCCATCTCCTTTATTTTGGGCTTCGCTCTGGTTACTTTTGGCTGTGATACAGGCAAGCTTTTTTCAGGTGAACTTGCTTCAAGCAAATCTCGTCAAGCCGTGAATAAAGAAGTTTTGGCTATTGGATATGCGTATAATGCAAATGGGGAAATGTCCGGTTATGATGAAAACGAGTACGATTCCAACGGAAACCTGACAAAAACAAATATCTATGATCCAAATGGGAAATTGTCCGGTTATAATAAATACGAGTACGATTTCAACGGAAACAGGACTAAACAAAGCATCTATGATGCAAATGAGGAATTGTCCGTTTATACTGAATGCGAGTACGATTCCAACGGAAACCCGACAATAATGAATCGCTATAATGCAAATGGAAAATTGTCCTCATATTTTGAAATCGTTTACGATTCCAACGGATACCGGACAAAATATAGCAGCTATAATGCAAATAGGGAATTGACCGATTATTTTGTATACGAGTACGATTCCAACGGAAACTGGATAAAATCAAGTATTTATAATGCAAATGGGGAATTGTCCGAATATTTGGTATATGAGTACGATTCCAACGGGAACCAGACAAAACAATGGAGCTATAATGCAAATGGGAAGATGTCCTCTTGTTTTGAAATCGAGTACGATTCCAACGGAAACGAGACAAGATATAATAACTATAATGCAGATGGGAAATTGATCTATTATATTGTATTCGAGTACGATTCCAACAGAAACCGGATAAAATCGAGTACGTATAATGCAAATGGGGAATTGACCTACTACGAGATTCTTGTTTATAAGAAAATATGATAAAAAATGTTCATTTTTAGAGATATAAATAAAGGATAATATATCAAGGAAAGTTTTATGGAAACCCAAATTTATTCGGAATTGTATTTTAATGATGTATTTGATGTCATTCATAAAACAATAGAAGAAATTTACCCAAAATATTACCCAAGAAGCGCAGTTGATTTTTTTCACAATCATCATTCCAAAGAGAATATGAAGAAACAAATGCCCAATGAATTTATTTTACTATTAACAGATAATAACAAAATTGTCGGAACAGGCACATTATCCGAAAATGAAATAAAACGCTTCTTTATTCTCCCTGAATATCAGGGCAAAGGTTACGGAAAAAAATTATTAATTGAACTGGAAAAAAATATAGATAAAAATAAATTTGATGAATTTACATTGGGTTCATCATTGGGTGCGGTTGGTTTTTACCAAAGAAATGACTATGTGTATAAAAATTACAAGACAATAAATTTACCTGACGGAAATTATTTGTGTTATTTGGAAATGGTAAAATATATCAATGATAATTTTACAATTAATTCTACGCCTAAAATATTGAAAGACGGGCGCATAGAATTATCAGAAAAATGGGAATGGACAAACGGGGATAAAAGCAAAGGGGAATCAAAGATAATTGAGATAGGATGTTAAAAATGGAAGAAAAAGCCAACCATTTTGATAATAATTCTCAAATATACAATAATGTACGCCCCGGTTATCCAAATGAAATTTATGAAATAATATCAACCTATAAACTTTTCGATAATAATTCAAACATACTGGAAATTGGCGCAGGTAATGGAATAGCCTCACAAGAAATTTATAATAAATGGCAATCTAAATTAACTCTTATAGAGCCGGGGAATAATCTATATGATTTATTGTATAACAAATTCAATAATAGAAATAATATAAAGATGGAAAATACTACATTTGAACAATATAGAAGTGAAACATTATTTGACGCTATTTTTTCGGCTACCGCATTTCATTGGCTGAATTGGACAACAAAGTATAAGAAATCTTATGATTTATTAAAAAATAACGGCATATTAGTTTTATATTGGAATAATTATGGCGTTGAGAATAATTATTTGTCAGATAAAATCCAAAAAATATATGAGAAATACGGAAAAGGATTTACTTGCCAAAAAAGCAACTATGAAAGAATAATGGATAAAATTGAAAACAGAAAAAATGAAATTAACGAATCTAATTATTTTAGGGTAATTGAACATAAAATATATTCTAATATATTAGAATATACAAAAGATGAATATATACAATTATTAAAAACATTTCCTGATCATTCCGAATTAGTTAATGATTTTTGGGTTGAAATGGAACAAATTATTAAAGAAAATGGAAACAAAATAAATGTAAGATTAATAACCAATTTAGAAATAGCAGATAAAAAATAAAGAGGTAAAATATGCATAACCATCATCAAGAATCAATTAAAAACATGATAGCCCATTATAGCCAAAATCCTGAAGTAATCGCCCTATTTCTGATAGGTTCTATTGCTACCGGCACAGAACGCTCCGATTCAGACCTTGACGGTGTTGCCGTAGTATCGCAAGAATATTTTGAAGAAAAGAAGAAAACCTGCAATGAACATGAATCAGTTTTTGGTAAATGTACTTATGAAGGCGGCTATTTCGATATTCATTTTATGACACGTCAATATTTGAAAGAATTGGCGGAAAACGGTTCTGAACCCATGCGGAATATGTTTACCAATGCGCGTATACTTTTTTCCAAAGAGCCCGGTTTGCCGGAACTTGTTGCAAAAATCCCCATATTTCAAAAGAAAGAAGTGGAATTAAAACAACTGCGTTTTTATTGTACATTCAAACAGTTTTATTTATATTATTGGAAAATTTGTAAGCCAGAAGGTTTTATGAAGGATCATATTGCAAATGGAATGGTATACAATTTATACCGTCTTATTCTCATTGAAAATGAAATTTTGTTTCCTTCATGCCGCAAATTAGAGACATTTATAATAAATGCTAAAAATAAACCTGACGGTATAGTTGAAAAATGCAGAAAATTTATGGATAGTTTAAAAGATGAAGATGGTTTAGTATTAATTGAAAGTTATGAAAGTTGGACATCTTATAAATATCCAGACCCCAAGAATTTCCAATTTATAGCCAATAATTATTTTAATCCGTGGGAGTATTAAATGTTAGACTATAGTAATGAAAAAGTAGTTGAGTTTTTGATTAGTGCAAAAAAAGCAACTTATGCGGGAAAAGGTAATCAAACTGACCCTTCAAGACCAAATTCTCACGATTTAAAATATTCGGAGGAAGATTTAAAGTATATTGATACATATTTAGGCGGATCAAAATTTGCCGGAGAAGAAGCATTATGGAATAAAAATATTCCTTTTTGGTCAATGAACTATATTGGCAGGGTAATAGGAGATAATTTTTCCGGTGATTTCTTAAAAGAAGCCTTATTAAATGTACCGGAAGAATACCCGTTTCGTGGACCACCTGAATATATAAATGGAGATTATTCCTATTATTGTAAAACAAATGGTGATTTTCATTGGTTTAGTGGATTTGAAGAAATATTTTATAAAAAAATTAAAATATATGAATGTATTTTTCATGGTGGTGATGTTGCATATGATGATGTAGGGGAGTAAAGGTAATATACCTAATGAAAGTTAAATTTTTGGGAACAGCCTCGGCTCATTCCTGTCCATTACCTTTTTGTAATTGCAAAATGTGCATAGCCTCAAGAAAATCAGGCGGAAAAGATTTAAGAAAACGCTCATCACTCCTTGTAAATGATGACTTGTTAATAGATATGGGACCTGATTTTATGTCATCGTCATTTATTCATGGAGTTGATACGTCAAATATTCGTTATTTGCTGCAAACACATTCTCATTCAGACCATTTTAGCGCAAGCCATTTAATAACTCGCATAGCGGAATATGCTTCGGAAGATGTTAAACCATTATCGCTTTATGCCTCTCCACTGTGTATACAAAATATGTCTGAACAATTGGGAAAGGAAGAATATGGGGCGAATTTATTTGAAAAGAAATGGCTTGATAAATTAGTTCTTGATGTAAATGAAGTAAATTATTGTGAGGAATATCAATGCGGCTATTATTCTGTTACTGCTTTTAATGCCAATCATGATGATAAAATCGGTTCATCTGTATATTTAGTATCTGATAATACTTGTAAAATGTTTTATGGACTGGATACAAATGGGATTACCGAAGAAACATTTAACTACCTGGAAGAAAAACATATATTTTTTGATATAGTCATACTCGATCACACTTACGGTTGTGATGTAAAAGCAAATGATCACCTTACTGTAAATAGATTTATTGAAACGTTAAAAGAAATGAGAAAAAGGAATATTATTGTACCAAATACAAAAATATTTGCTTCTCATATTTCACATGAGGGTAATTTGCTTCATGATGAATTTGAAATGTTTGCAGAGAAACACGGGTACAGTGTGGCTTTTGATGGATTAGTAATTTCACATTATATAGAACAAATCAAGAAATAAATTATGGAGAAAAAATGAGAAGGAAAGATAAAGAAATTATTGACATAAATGAAATATTGTATATTATTGGAAAATGTAAATATTGTAGACTTGGTTTGTCTGAAAATAATATTCCGTATATTATCCCGTTAAATTATGGGTTTTCTTATGATAATAATAAATTAATTTTATATTTTCATAGCGCAAAAGAAGGAAAAAAATTGGATATTATCCAAAAAAATAATAATGCTTGCTTTGAAATTGATTGCGATACAAGATTAATTGAAGGAGAAAAACCATGTGATTATGGTTATGAATTTAAAAGCATAATTGGTTTTGGGAAAATAATTATATTGGAATCAATTGAAGAAAAAACAAAAGGTTTAAATTATTTAATGAAACATCAAACAGGAAAAGAAATAAATTATAATTATAAAAATAATGAATTAAATAATGTAATTATATTTAAAATGGAAATTGAAGAATTAACAGGTAAACAAAAAGTATAAATAAATTGAGCCAATTCCGGAGGAAATTATAATGGATCAAGAAAATATTTTAATAGAACAATTAAATTATAATGATATTGGAAAAATCATGCATTTATTAACCGCTCTTGCTGATCATCATAATAAGACATCATTAAATTTCAATGGGCTTTACCCATTAAAACCTTTTGAAAAAATTATATCTGAAATATCTCAAAAAGTAAAAGATGGATATTCAACAGTTGATGTTATAAAAGAAAATGGTCAAATTATTGCGTTTAGCCAATATACTATTGAACAAAATCTAGGTAAACTGGAATATCTTGCTGTTTTACCTGAATATAGAAATTGTGGATATGGCGGAATACTTATGGATAGGGTATTACAATATTTTAAGGGAAAAAATATTGTAAGGATAGAATTAAAAGTTGCATATGGGAATAATAATGCAAAAGAATTTTATGAATATTTTGGATTTAAATTATTATCACAAAATATGACGATGATTTTATAGAGCATTATTTATTCTGGAAAAATATGAGGAGCAAACTATGGATATTATTGAATGTATACAAAAAAGATATAGTTATAGAGGACCTTATAAAAACACACTTTTTCCTCGAGAAGATTTAGAGAAAATACTTAAAGCTGGTCTTTCAGCTCCTTCAGGTTGTAATAAACAGACAACATCCCTTATTGGTCTGGATGACAATAAAATTCTCGCTTCTATAACAAGTATTATAAACAAAAATGGTTTTGAAGGTAAAAATGCGCCTGCCGGAATATGTGTCTTAACTCAAAAAATACCCGGTTATGCAAATGTCTATTTTAACGTACAGGATTATGCCGCTGCCATTGAAAATATGCTAATTGCGATTACAGCTCTTGGTTATGCAAGTTGTTGGGTAGAAGGTCAAGTTACTGAAAATAGTGAAACACAAAAGCAAATAGCTAAATTATTACAATTACCGTCGAATTATATAGTTGTCGCATTCTTGCCAATTGGAATTCCTGAGAAAGAAGGCAAAAGACCTTTATATAAGGAATTTTCAGAAAGGGCATGGTATAATATTTATGGAAAAAATAATCTGATATAGATATAATGATTAAAGCTATATTTGTAGATTTTTCTGGTACACTTGTTGAAGAAGATGATAAAATTATTACAAGTGAAGATGCATTATTTTATAAATTAAATAAGAAAAAGGGAAATTATGAAAATATTATATGTATCGGATCTGGACGGAACATTGCTCAAAAGTAATGATAAAATGTCGGAATATACTATAAGGACAATAAATAAATTAATAGATAATGGTATGTATTTTTGTTATGCAACTGCCCGTTCATTATCATCGGCTTCTATTGTAACAAACGGCTTGACAACAAATATACCGGTTATTATTCATAATGGAACATTTATTATAAACGCACATACAAAAGAAAGACTATTTTCCTTATATTTTACTGAAGAAGAAAAATCAACGGTAATAAATATTTTGGATAAATATCCGATTTATCCATTGGTATATGGATTTATCAATGATGAAGAAAAAGTTTCATGGATAACAGATAAAGAAAATGACGGTATAAAAAGATACATAAATTTAAGAAAAGGGGACAAACGATTAAGACCCGTTGAGACAAAAGAAGAATTATATAGAGGTAAGCTTTATTATTTTACTTGTATTGGAGAGAAGAAAGAACTAATAGATATTTATAATTATTTCAAAGATTCTAATAAATTTACTTGTACCCTACAACAAGAATTATATCGGGAAGAATATTGGTGTGAAATAATGCCCAAAAAGGCAACTAAAGGAAATGCGATATTGACATTAAAGGAAAAATTAAAATGTAATAAAATAATATCATTTGGGGATTCTGTAAATGATATACCAATGTTTG
>Ga0268262_10007524_pt1 | contig 10129 bp, 10 predicted proteins | sample TergutNc150P3_FD_190354 | JGI IMG/M metagenome (GOLD analysis project Ga0268262, IMG submission 190354) | Nasutitermes corniger P3 segment gut microbial community from laboratory colony in Florida, USA - Nc150 P3 (SPAdes) (version 2) | ecosystem: Host-associated > Arthropoda: Insects >...
AAGCGTACGGCGGGCGAGACGGTTACCGTAACGGCGGAAAATAAAACGGGCTATACGTTCAAAAATTGGACGGCGTCCCCGAATGTTGACTTTAATAACGCCAACGCGCCTACCGCCACGTTTAGTATGCCCGCTTCCGATGTATCGGTTACGGCGAACTTTGACGCGGAGCAGAAATACAAAGTTACCGTTAACAGCGCAAGTAACAACGCGACCGGCTCCGGCAGTTACGCGGAGGGCGCGACAGTCTCGATTTACGCGGGAACGGCAAGCGGTAAGACATTCAAAAGTTGGACGGTCAATAGCGGCGGCGTGTCGCTTGCCAACCCAACCAGCCAAACGACTTCCTTTACAATGCCCGCGAACGAAGTGACGGTTACGGCGAACTTTGATGCGGCGCAAACGCAAACCTACTTCATACTCTCGACAAGCGTAAAACCGGATAAAAGCGGCAGCGTGTCTCTCGATCCGGAACAGCTGAAAGAGGGCTATGCGTCGGGCGCGAGCGTAAAGGCGACGGCGACGGCGGAGAGCGGGTATGAGTTTACGGGGTGGTCGGGGGCGTCGACCGCTACGGATCAAAGCGTGACGATTAAGATGGACGGGGCGAAGACGTTGACAGCGAACTTCAAGATTAAGGGATCAACAGAGCCTGCTACCAAACCCGGCGCTCCGACAAACGTGACGGCGGAGATGACGTCGGCGAGCAGTATTACCGTGAAATGGGACGCGGTTTCCAATGCTACGGGATACGTTGTGTATCGCAGCAGAACCAATGTCGTCTATAATCAAGTAGGGGACGTGAACGGCGGGACAGTAGTGTCTTATGCGGACAACAGCGCAACGAAGGGCTTGGGTTATTATTACAAGGTGTCCGCTCGAAATAGTTCCGGGGAGAGCGACAAATCATCGTCTATTTCCATAGCGATGGTGGACAACGATCAAAAATGCGGTACTTACTGCCTATGGGGTGGCGATGCCGGCTGCACGGATCTTGTGGCGGATCCAACGGGAAATTATAATTCCAACGATTATTGGCCGCCACAACCGACTCCCACTTGCGACTCGGCAAACACTAGGTGCATTAGAGATGGAGCAGGATTATACGACAATCCTACATGTACCGGCAGTAATCTTGGCGGCGTTCTAAAAAACGAGTTTTGTAATAAATATTGCATTTGGGATTATGCGTGTTCGGAAATTAAGACTGATAGAAATGGTGTATACGGAGGATCATCTAGTGATAATTGCGCGAACCAAATAAAAAGTTGCGAGAATATTAGTACTCCCAGAAGAACATTTAATTCCATGGAAGAGTGTGTGCGTATTGGCAAGGAAAATGGCTGGTATAAAGATCCTGGCGCTCGTTCCGCCGCCCTCTCCAAATCCAGAGCCTCCTCCCTCCGCGCCATCTACACCAACGGCACGGTAGAAGCAACTTTGACATTACCCGCCGCCCCCAAACTTTCCGGCGGCACCGCCGAGCTTATTGACGACAAATCCGGCGCGACCGTGTCATCCGCCCCCGTAACGGCAAGCGGCAAAAAGGTCACGGCCGTTTTAGACGCGTCCGCCGTTTCTGGCGGTTACTACACCGTGCGTGTCGTTCTGATAAACAAGGACGGCGGCCGGTCGGTAGAGGAGGCGTCTATCGGCATTGTTAAGTAGAGCCTGAGCGTTAGGCCATGGTATTGCAGTTGGGTTGTTGTTTATAAGGGAAGGGGCGGTCTTGCAAGGGGCCGCCCTTTTTTCGAATTTTCCGCACAAACGCCTCCCGCCATCATTTATATTATAGAAACGGCCTTTATCTATCCGTACCGAAATTATTTTGCAATTAATACATACTTTACATGGATGATTACTACTTAATATCAATAAATTAACAAAAAAAGGGGACAAAAGCAAATGGCAGAGATCAAACCGTTCCGCGGCTACCGCTTCAAATTGGGCAAACCCGAAGATCTGGGCTTGTACTGCGCCCCGCCCTACGATATGCTCGACGACGAGATGGTGGACGCGCTGTACGCCAAGCACCGGCACAACGTCGTCAGGATCACGCAGAACAAGCGCGCGGCGGAGGATACCGCCAACAAGGACAGGCACGTCAGGGCGGGCGGATTTCTGAACGAATGGGTCGGCGCGTCCGTCATAACCCGCGACGATGCCGATTCTATCTACATATACAGGCAGCGATTCGACTCGCCCGGCGAAGACGGCAAACCCGTCGCCCGCGAGCGCATCGGCGTATGCGCCCTCGTCAAATTGGTAGGGCTGGACGAGGGGATCGTCCTGCCGCACGAGTACACGCTCTCCGGCCCCAAGCAGGACAGGTACGAGCAGATGGAGACCACGCTCTCGAACACCGGGCAGATATTCGGCCTCGCCGCGGACGACGACGGAAAGTTCTACGCCCTGATCCGCGAAGTCATGGCGGCGTCGCCGCTCTTGGGCGAATTTACGGACGATAACGGCGCAAAACACTCGCTCTACAAGTGCTCCGACGCAGGTTTCATCGGCAGGGCGAAGGAACTGATGAAGACCCGCACTATACTGATAGCCGACGGCCACCACCGCTACGAGACGGCGCTCAGGTTCTACCGCGAAAGGGGCGACGAGGCCTTCTCGCACGTGATGATGACGCTTGTGTCTATGGCCGACCCGGGGCTTATCATCCGCCCGTTCCACCGCTTGATCAGGAAGACCGATCAGGGCAGGAGCGTCGGCAATATGCTGGACGAACTGGCCAAGTACTTCGACGTCGTGCCACTGGGCAAGGCCTCAGCGGACGGCGTGTACAAGGCGCTGGCGGGTCAGAGCAAGGCGGAGATGGTCTATTGGGATTGCGCCAAGGAAGAGATTTACGATCTGCGGCTGAGTAAAGGCGGCGAGGCGTTTTTGGCCGGGGTGATGCCGGAGCAGTCCGGCAAGTGGAAGCGTCTGGACGTATCAAAGATAAACTGCATAATCATAAACGGCATCCTGTCGCTGCCGCTCGACGGCCAAGTCCTGCACGACATAGTCCACTACGCGAACGACGCGGCGGTCGGCGCGGAGAAACTTTTAGGTGCCGAGAAGGGTTACTACTACGGCGGTATCTTCATCCGTCCGGTCTCGATAGGCACGGTGAGCGACACGGTAAAAGGCGGCGAGCGGATGCCGCAGAAATCGACGAACTTTTATCCCAAGCTGTATTCGGGACTTGTGATCAACAAGATGCAATGAAAATATTAAAGTACATTATCGGCCTGCTGTTAGCCGCCATCGGCCTGTACATCTTTTTTAGAGGTTCGGGCGAAGGCGGCGAATCCGTCTATAAAGCGTTCGCCGGGGAGATTTCCCGCTCCAACCCGACCGCCGTCGCCGCTTGCGCCGTGCTGGCGGTATTCTCGATGTGGCTGCGGGCGCTGCGTCTGCGCGTGATCCTGCCGGACACATTGCCGCTGCCCGCTCTGCAGATCGTGAACACCGCGCTGGAGGTAACAACCAACCGTCCCGCGCCCTACAAGGGCGGGCTCTTTTCCATCACCGTCATATCCGCTATGCTGAACAACGTCCTGCCTATCCGCGCGGGCGAGGCGGCGAGGGTAGCCCTCCTCTGGAAGCGCAACGGCTTCCCCGTAACGGTCTGCATAGGTTCGCTGCTCGTGGAGCGCGCACTAGACATTATCGCCTATCTGTCGTTCCTTTTCATCCCGCCCCTCATGTCGCCGAAAATTCTATATAAACTGCAAACCCTCCATCCCGCCATGACCGCGGCGATATGGCTCTCCGCCGCCGCGTTCGCCGCGCTGGTCGGCTTGTTCGCCCTATACGCCCTGCTCCCGAGAATATTCAGGGGCGTGGCGGCTCGAATAGGCAAATATCTACCCTCCAAAATCAACTCGGCCGCCCAAAGAATCGGCGCCGAAATAGAGTCCAATCTAGATTGGACGGCGACACCGGGCAAAGCCGTTTACGTGGCGTGTCTGACATACGCGATCACGCTCTGCTACTCCTCTATGCTCTTTATCCTAGTATCAGACATCACGTTCTCCGGCCTTATGAACAGCCTGTTCTCCCAAGCCTTCGCGGCCTTCGGCGCCGCCATCCCGCTCGCCCCCGGAAGCGTGGGAACGCTGCACGCCGTACTGCTGCAAGGCATGACGATAACCGGCTGCCCGGCGCCGAAAGCGAGAGCGGTCATAGTGATATACCACGCCGTGCAATACGTGGCGATCACGGGAGCGGGACTGCTGTTTATGCTGAAATCGAAGTCGAAACAAAAAGGAATTAAATGACAAACCATTCGAAAAAAATCACCGCCGTAATAATCATTTCATCAGGTTTGATCGCGTATTGTGTATTATATGTTTTGGTTATCGTAAAATTAAAACTTTCGACTATCCTGAAAATCGGGCTGTCCGCCGCTACGGTAGTCATAGCGGTCGCGGTCGTAACGGTAATGGTTGAACGTATCCGTGAAATCAAAAAAGGAGAAGAGGATGATCTTAGTAAATACTGACTTCATCAGCGGCAAGGAGATTGAAACACTAGGTTTGGTAAAAGGCGGCACAATCCAGTCCCGTCACGTTGGCAAGGACATCACCCAAGCCCTGAAATCGCTTCTCGGCGGCGAACTGACCGCCTACAGCGAAATGATGAACGAGGCCCGCGCTCTCGCCACAAAAAGAATGACCGAAGAAGCCGAAAAACTAGGCGCCGACGGCATCGTAAACATACGATACACCTCGTCATCCGTAATGGCAAACGCCGCGGAGGTAATAGCATACGGCACGGCGGTGAAGTTTAAGTAATTGACCAATACGCCAAACAAACAATAACCAGCCATACGGCGGGCTGGTGCGGCTATCTAACTGCAACTAATATGACGAATACTTGACGATAGAATCTAACGGCTTCCACGTTTCTCCGTGCCTGTCGGGTGACTGCGGGGCGTCCGCGCCGTAACCGATGGCGAGGATGTTGAAAGGTACAATAAATCCAAAAAAATCTTAATATTTTTTCAATTCCCCCATAAATCCTAATGAATAATAGGATTTATAATATCATATCAATATGATATTATATAAACCGCCAAAAAGTCAATAAAAACCACCAAATGCCGAGGTATTCGAGGGCGGTCAGACCGGTCATGCGGGGGAGCGTCTAACAGGCTGCTGATCCGGCTGTGTGCGTCTATGGCGGCATTATCTCGGCAGAGTGTCTACTCGTGTTGGTGGTGTAAATCGGTGGCCTAGCTTCTGGCGGGTACTTAAGTACGTGGACAGATTCACCCAGTTGGCGTGCCATCTGTCCGCGATTTGTGGGTATGTCTTACTCTAGATATCCTCAAATCTTTCAAACTCTGATAACCAGTCTTCTCATCCACCGCACAATACTCACGCTTCAAATCGGTCATTAACGCCTTGAGATGTCTTTGTACGAAACGAATTTGATTGAACTGTGGAGTAGAAAGACCCCAATCATTTTCTTAAGAAAGGTCGTAGGAGTCTTCCGAGGTCATTAATATTAAACTAGGACATTAATGTAGTGAATTGCTCCCAACGGATTTTCTCTGTGGCTTTGCTCTCCTGCACTTTAAACTTGTACTTTGACATGGTAAACTATTTTTATGGGATTAATAAATATAATCCCTGCTGAAAGTTCACACAAAATTCGAAACCGCCTCGCTCGTAAGTTTACACAAGAATTGGGACAACCTTTCAAATTCAGTTAAATGTAAAAAATTTTCATATTCAACATAAAAGAAATCGCTTGAATCAAGTAACTCATTTTGATGTGTATATCCTGTAAGGTGCAATCAATTATGAATGCGTTTGTATTCTGTTGCGGACGGCAATTATATTGCCTTAGAATTGCAATTAAATTCTTTATTACATCCGGTTCTTTTAATTCAAATATTTTATCCAATTCCGCATAAGTTGTACCATTGTCGCTTAGATAAAACGCACCATTTTCTGATACTAAAGAAATTTGATATAATCCGCCTCCAACTTTATACATTGGAAATTTAATCTCATATTTTTCCGGAGTACCTGGCCTCGTGAGAATTTCGCTTCGTAGAAACTCTCTAATTTGCAACCATTGACTGTTCGGAATGTCAGCATCTTTTCCACAAGGTAAGTTCTCAAAAGCTTGCTCCCACTCTATTTGTTGCTTTTCTATTCTTTTTATTTCTTCGCTATTCTTAATACTTTCCTGCTTTCTACGCTCCTGTTCACTCTCCCACTTTTGACGTTCCTCTCCCAAAATATATTCAAAAAGTATTTTTTGAGCTAATTCACGTTCTTCTGCAGTTGTTGCATAATACCAAATAACACGCACATTCATGTTCTCCAACTCATCTTCTTTTTCGTCCAACTTCGTTTCCAGTTGTTTTCGTTTTTCTGCATCCAAAGACTCCCATTCTGCCATAGGAATCTTTTCTCCCGTAACCGTAGTTATATTTAAAAATGCATAACTATAAGGAAAGACTTGCAAATTTCTATAAAATTCTCGTAATAATTTTAATATTCTGTCTTCCTTAATCGACAAACTACACCCTATGTATAAGAACGTATAATCATTATGTAGTTTGCGCAGTTTTTTAGGCAAATCTCTACGTAAGCTACTCTTTATATCCCCCTTTGATCCATAATGGTCATCGTAATGGATATCTGACAATATAATATCTCGTTCAATAAAAATCCCATGCAAATAATATACGGTTGGGTTTTCAGATGGATTTGAATTTGACAATCTTAAAGCAAAGGATTCAGAAGAAGGTTTCGTAGCAATAACTTTATTTACATCTTTGAATCTAAGTCTTAAAAGACTCTCTATTACTTGATCATAATTTGTTGTTAAATACGTTCGCGTAGGAAATAGGTGTATGTATTCACCTAAAACACCTTTATTGGCTTCTGAAATGGGATTTCTTTGGGCGATACGCGCAATTACATTACAAGCGGTAGAACTCAAATTTGCAAATATTTTGTCCATTTCACTAGCGGCATAGACATAATGTCCAGAATTAATATACTTTGCTATTTTTTCTTGATCGTCCGCTGAAACCTCCTCTTGAACACGACAACACGTGTCTAAAAGTTTTAAAAGTAGATCTTTCCAAGTGCTGTAGCCATACGGTATAGATGCCCCAGCACCTAAAAACGGTACAACTTTACTGATATTATTCTTTAACATATTCATATATTCACGATTATTTCGTATACGTACAAACGGCGTCATCTGATACGCGTCCAAGCGATTATTATTTACAGCAGCATATTTCGGATCAAGCTCGATGGCTTTGTGGTAGTCTTTTATCGCGAGATCATATTTTTTCATATAGTAATATGCATTTCCGCGATTGTTGTAGGCGGCGGCATACTTCGGATCATTTTCGATGGCTTTGCCGTAGTCTTCTATCGCGAGGTCGTACTTTTTCATGTTGGAATATGCGTTTCCGCGATTGTTGTAGGCGGCGGCATACTTCGGATCATTTTCGATGGCTTTGCCGTAGTCTTCTATCGCGAGGTCGTACTTATTCATGTTGGAATATGCGCTTCCGCGATTATTGTAGGCAACAGCATACTTAGGGTCAATTTCGATGGCTTTGTCGTAGTCTTTTATTTCGAGATCGTACTTTTCCATATTAAAATATATAATCCCGCGAGTATTGTAGGCGACGGCATATCTTGGATCAAGCTCTATTGCTTTATTACAATCAGCTAACGAAAGCTCAAATTTGTTCAAATCACCGTATGCCATTGCCCGATAATAATAAGCTTCTTTTATCGAATCATTTTGCTGTAATGCTTCTGAGCATGTGGTAACTACTAGTTCCAACTCTTTTTTGAAAAAGTATGCGAAGCCCAAGCACACAAAATGAAATGCACTGCAAGGGGGCTGCGCCAATATCGCATCAAGATCTGCTTTTAGATTTTCACTTGCACGAGTTCTTATGGAGGCTAGCGCTCGCCAATAATAACCGTCTATTTTGGAGTTATCAAGGTCAATTGCTTTCGTGGCACATTCAATTGTTTGTGAATCTTCATGCGCCATATAATGAATTTCTGCTTGCTTGATAATATTTTCGTAGTTCATATTGTTTTGTCTCCTTTCTGTATGGTTTTTCATTATCAATTCCACACTCCGTCACATCTTCGTTGAAGTCGTAAACAAACATTACTTTATAAGTATAAAATAATATATGGAACTTAGGATGTCAATACTTAAATATTTTTTTACAGAATCGAATTGCCTCATAATTAATGTAGCCCACGGTTCTCCATCATAAGAGTGGATATCTATCCAGACCACTCCCCCGGCCTCCCCACCTCACCAAAAACTCTCCCCGATCAACCCCATCTTAGCCGACACATTGTCGACACGGTTCGCAATCTCGTCACGATCCTCGTCCTTGAACTCTCCGTGCAAGCCGGTGGCGAGTCTCCCCATCATGTCGGTTAGGGTGTTCGTTCGAATTTCTATATCGTCGATTATTTTGTACACTTGCCTAACAAGCGACGCTTTTTCCGGCGTTTTGGCTTTTTTGAGCGGATTGACGGGCTTGTCATTTTCTATTGCCTCGACGACCTTCTGAACTTCCGCCTCCGGCGCTTCGGCTAGGTCTCGGATGCCGCTTTTGGTAATGATGCTTCTGGCTTCGCCGCTCATGATTTTGGCCTCGGCGGTGGGACTGACTTTGCTGATTCGATCCATCGACAAGGCGTATTTGCCGGCGCGCTTGACTGATTCACGGGAGACCCCGTGTTGCTTGGCTATCATCTCCGCCGTGTTGACCGTATCGTCGCCTTCTTTGGGGGCGGCGTTTTTCAAAGGCTCATTTTGAGCCTTTGATTTCCTACCCGCTTTATCACGCGCTCCGCCCTGTCCCTTTTTGCTTGTGTTGTGGAGGATCCCGATGAACCGCTCCCGCTGCTCGTCCGTCAGGTTGCGCCGGCTGAGCTGGTTGTTGATCATCCACATCTTCACGGCGTCCTCGTCCAAGAAATCGTCCATCTCTTGGACTTTGAACGGGATGTCGTGCTTTTTGCAGATTGAGTATCGGTTGTGCCCGTCAATTATCGTGCCGTGCCAGGTTACGATCGGATCGCGGCAGCCCTCCTTCCGCAAAGATTCCTCCAGCGCCTTACGCTCGTCGTTTGTCAGCTTTGGAAGAAGATACTCAAACTGTTTTGTTGTTGATAGTTCGGTCGTCATACACAGCTCCTTATCTATGTACGTTTGGGCGTTTATTGTTACCGCTTTTTGCAGTTCAAAGTGTCATCGACGCTAGGCTCCCCCTTACCAGTATTACCACAAACACACCTTTACAAGGCTCTATACCGACGCCTGCCTTTAGTATAAAATTGTTTTTTGGACTCCCTTTCTGTCAAGTGATTTTGATAATTTTTTTCAACCGTACTACCGATATCCCCATGTCATAGGCTAAGTTACGCTGTCCGTCATCATCTATGACAAGCGCTCTTGCCCGACGACGGCCAGTACCCCGCGCAAGGCCGGCCGCGACCGTCTCTAAGCGCATCGGAACAGTATTATTTTTTTTTAAAAAAAAGCTTGTTTTTTTCCGCAAAATATATTATTTTAATAACTTATGTCTTTTTTTGCGTTTTAATGAAATAAGCATTAAATCATATTTGCTCTATAAAAATTGCATACCTTGTTAAAATCAACGTCTGAATATTTTGCTTTTAAGTCGTTTAGGTATTGAGATACCGCCTCATTTTTCGCTTTATTCTGCATATCGGATAGCAAATAATAAACCCCTATGCGCCTACCGATAGCAAAATTCAACTTATCATATTCCGACATTCCTAAATAATTGTCAATGATTTTCAGCATAGTCTCTTTGGAAGAAGGAAATTTGCCTCGCACTTCCAATAATAGGTTTATAATGTGTTCATTAATATAAGAGCTGGTAATGCCGTTTAATTTTTCAATAAACAATCGTTGTTCTCTGACTACTTCCTCCTCTGATTGTAAAATAAAAATGCCGTTTTCCACATCTCGCCCAAGTTTAGTATTAGGCTTGAAAGCCGTATGGTGTACCCTTATGTAATCGGGATTAACCGCGTTTATTACTCTGGCTGTTTCTATCGCGTTTTCTTCTGATAATTCCCGACCG
>Ga0268262_10007525_pt1 | contig 10129 bp, 8 predicted proteins | sample TergutNc150P3_FD_190354 | JGI IMG/M metagenome (GOLD analysis project Ga0268262, IMG submission 190354) | Nasutitermes corniger P3 segment gut microbial community from laboratory colony in Florida, USA - Nc150 P3 (SPAdes) (version 2) | ecosystem: Host-associated > Arthropoda: Insects > Digestive...
TTATCTGCGGTGGGAATCAAGCTAAAGGCTACCAGCGGTTGGGACAAGGGTGGCAACGGCACGGATGATTACGGTTTTGCAGCTTTGCCAGGCGGTAGCGGTTCTTCTGGTGGCAGATTCAAAAATGCTGGTTACTACGGCTATTGGTGGAGTGCATCGGAGAGCAGTGCTAACTACGCCTACGGTCGGTTAATAACCTACAGCAACGAGAGTGCTCGCTGGGGCTACGGCAATAAGCCCTTTTTATTCAGTGTTCGTTGCTTAAAGAATTGAGTTCCATGCAAATTTCTACATTCCTCCCATGATACCGCAAGAGCCTCAGAAAAAAAACAAGCCGCCGCAACTGCCGCAATTGCGTTCAAAGAATTTTTTCTTTTTGGCGGCGATGTGCTTGCTCGCTGTTTTGATGTTAAAATTATATTCCGAAGACCCTGTAAAAGAAATTTCCCGCACCCAGCTCATGGAGTGGATGGCAAGCCCCAATATTAAAATTGACTCCGTAAACCTCCGCACCACCACGGATGGAATAGAAATCCTCGGCAAACGCAGGCTTTCTGCAAATGAAAAACCTGCAATCCCAAAGTCCAATGATGAACTGTTCCGCTCCTATGTGCTTCACATCCCGGATTCTATAATTACGGAGTGGGAAAAAAATGGCAAGACGGTGCGGATTCTGCACGATGACAACACTTGGCTAAATCATCTATTCGCATTTTTGCCGCTGATTTTAATAATGGTTTTATTCTGGGTTATAATGGCTAGGCAAGCTGGCGGCATGGGTGGGCGTGGTTTGTTCTCGTTTGGCAGGAGCAAAGCGGTTTTAATAAACAACGATAAAAACAAAACCACATTCAAAGATGTAGCTGGCTGCGATGAAGCAAAAGCCGATTTGGAAGAACTGGTAGCTTTTTTGAAAGACCCTAAAAAATTTGATAAACTTGGCGGGCGTATCCCAAAAGGCGTGTTGCTTGTTGGGCCTCCCGGAACTGGAAAAACCCTTTTGGCGCGGGCTGTTGCTGGCGAAGCTGGCGTTAATTTTTACAGCATGAGCGGTTCAGATTTTGTTGAGATGTTCGTGGGCGTTGGTGCAAGCCGTGTCCGCGATTTATTTGAAACCGGCAAAAAAAACGCCCCCTGCATTTTGTTCATAGACGAAATAGACGCGGTTGGCAGGCAGCGGGGCGCGGGGCTTGGTGGCGGGCACGATGAGCGCGAGCAAACCTTGAATCAGCTCCTCGTAGAAATGGATGGTTTTGCGCCAAACGAAGGCGTTATTTTGGTTGCAGCCACAAACCGCCCCGATGTTTTGGATAAAGCGTTGCTGCGCCCTGGGCGTTTTGACAGGCAGGTTGTTGTTAGCCTGCCGGATTTGGTTGGCAGGGAAGCTATTTTGAGAGTTCATTTGGAAAAACGCAAAGTCCCTCTTGACAAGGAAATCAGCGTAAGAGACGTAGCGAAAGGAACGCCGGGGCTTGCCGGTGCGGATTTGGAAAACCTTGTGAACGAAGCGGCTCTTATGGCAGCGCGTTTTGGCAACCCAACTGTGACGCAATTGGATTTTGAGGAAGCAAGGGATAAACTTTGGATGGGTGCGGAGAGGAAGTCCCTTTTGATGACCGAAGAGGATAAGAGAATGGTAGCTTATCACGAAGCTGGCCACGCACTTTTAAATCTGTTGTGCAAAAACGCAGACCCCTTGCACAAATTAACCATAATCCCACGTGGTCGCGCTCTTGGTGTAACCCTCTCCCTTCCAGAAAACGACAAAGTTTCCATGAGCAAGGAATCCGCAGAGGACCAAATTGCAATTTTGATGGCTGGCAGGCTTGCGCAAATTCTGGTGTTCAACAAGCAAACCACCGGAGCTTCAAACGACATTGCCAGAGCAACCGAACTCGCCCGCAAAATGGTGACCGAATGGGGCTTTTGCGAAAAGCTGGGGCCAATAGCCTACAGCAAAAACAACGATGAAATTTTTCTTGGCAGGGAAATCAGCAAGCCAAAAGAGATGAGCGAAAAAACCGCCGTGATAATAGACGATGCCGTGAATGAAATCATTCAAACGCAGGTGAACAGGGTTAACGAAATACTTGCGGCAAACCGCGATAAACTTGATGCTTTGAGCGAGGCTCTCTTTGAGCACGAGGTATTGAACAGGGAAGAAATAGACAAGGTAATGTCTGGCCAGTCCCTTGCCACTACTCAGAAGAGCCGCCAATACCAGCAGAGAAAAGAACGCGAAACCCAAGAGCTAAAAAAGGTTGAACCCCCGCCGGAGCCAGGGAAATCAGATTAAATAGTTACAAATTACTCTCCATTCTCCACTCTCAACTCTCAACTTTTTATATATTTACCTCGAAATCTTTCAAAACCTAGGAGGACTTATGAAAAGAATTCTCATCTCAATGCTTGTGGCTTGCACCCTTACAGTCAGCACTATAAGCACAACAGGATGCTTCGGTAAATTCGCGGCATTTAACGGCCTTAGAGAATGGAATGCAAAATTCTCTAAGAACAAATTTGTAAATTGGCTGGTATTCTTGGTACTGAACATCATTCCGGTTTATGAGATATTTATGGTCGCAGACGCCCTAGTGTTTAACTCCTTGGAATTTTGGACAGGCTCAAATCCTTTGGCTGCTGGCGATACTTACCGTGAAACAGATGCAAACGGAAATTCCGTGACCGCTGTTAAAATGGAAGACGGTTCTCTCTATATGCGCCTAGACGCAGCAACTGGCGAGAAGCAGGAATTGGTTCTTCAAAAAGATGAAGAGGTAATCCGCATCCTGGATGTCAAAGGCAACTTGTTAAAAGAAGCCGCGTTTGTTGAGGCTGAATAATTATTATTTTTTTGCCTTTATGTATGCAGACAAGGTGTCTAAGAATACTTCATCGTGGTCTTGCGCACCGTTGATTCTTGTTATAATGGAGCTATCGTAGGCTTCTAAAACGGCAGCGGTTTTTGTTTCGTATTCGTGTAGGCGAGCGCGTATCACGCCTTCATCCGCATCGTCTTTGCGCCCCTCTATTTTTGCCCTTTTTAGCAAGCGGTCAACTATAATTGCGTTTTCTGGAATATCAAGAACAAAAACGTGCTTAACGTCAACAACGCTTTTTATCAACTCCGCTTGCGCAACGGTGCGCGGAATGCCATCCAAAAGAAACGAATTTTTTTCCGGGTCAAACTTATTTGTATCTATTAAGCCATTTATATAACGTGAAAAGATTTGAATTGTCACCTCATCTGGCACCAGCTTGCCAGCTCCGGCATAGCTCGAAAATAATTTGCCACTTTCGCTCGCTGGCGATAGGCCTCTGAATATATCGCCGGTTGAGAGATGCTTTATGCCAACTGCCGAGGATAACTTTGCGCCTACGGTTCCTTTTCCCGAACCCGGCGCCCCAAAAATCAGATATGCGGATACTTTCATAACGGTAAATTTAGGAAATCTATTCTCTTATAAACAAAACTGAACCGGCAGATACTAAGAACAGAACAATTATTTTTTGCGGCGGAAACGGCTCGCCAAAAACCAAAATTCCGCCTATGGCAGGCACAATCAAGCCGACCGCAGCGGAAAGCGGGATAACAAACAACGCCCTGCCCCTGCGAAGCCCAACCTGCGAGCAGAGAAACGCGGCTAAGTAAAGTACGGCAAAGGCAAAAATGCGCAAATCAATAGGCGGCGGGAACAGGCCTTCCAAAGATATGCTCTTGTAAACAACAGCGGAAAGCCCAAAGCCCACGCCCGCGCACAGGGAATCCACAGTTTCTGGGGTTCGGAAAATTGAGCAGAACACAGCGAGCAGAGCCAGCACGGCTCCGGCATAAATCCAAAGCGTCTCTTTTGCCCTAAACCCCCCGGAGCTTTCTCCGGCCATAGTCCCATCTATCAAAAGCCCGCAGAAAATCAGTGCTATGGCAAAAGCCACTTTGCGGGTCATTCTTTCTCCCAAGAGCTTCCATCCTAAAATTGCCGTCAATGCCGGGTTTAACGCCATAAAGGGCTGAACCAAACTTATATTGTATTCCGCCATAGCCGCGTAATAGAGCAGGGTTGCTATGGCGCTCAAACCCAAACCGCCCAGCCAAAATTTATTCTTGATGAGTGACTTTGCGGAATTTGCCTTCCTCAAGCCTATGCTCTCTAAAATATTCCCCAAAGCGAGCCCCACTGCTGAACTCAATGTCAAAATAAAAAACATCAATTTTCGCCGTAGAGTTCCCTATAAGTCCAGTAATTTCCGAGTACGCGTTTCACGTAGTCCCTTGTTTCCCAATAGCTTACTTCTTCCACCCTTATATCCCACGGCAAGGGGCCGTGATTTGTTATCCAGCGGACGGCAGGTGCTGGGCCTGCGTTGTAATTTCCCAGAATGCCTATGTAGTCCCCTTTATATTCGACGTACAAATCGTTTAAATATCTAATTCCCAAACGGATATTCATGTATGCATTGTACAGCATATCTTTGTTGAATTTCTTTATGCCTTCGCTCCTTGCCAAAACCTCTCCTGTTGCAGGCATAATTTGCAAAAGCCCTCTAGCCCCAGCTGGGGACGTAATCGCAGCATCGAACATGCTCTCTTGCCGCATAACGGAATAAATTAGGAATGGGTCTATCTTTGCGTGTTTTCTCACTTTTACCTCGTGCGGCAAGGGGAAAAGAAATTTCAAAACCTGAGTCGGGATGCTGGTCATTTTTTCTCTGGAAACAAGGTCTATAAAATTGCGCGCCAATCTGTGCGCCAAAGCGTATTCGCCGTTTTGCATAAACATCATGCCGTATCTGTAATAAAACTCCGGGCGGTTTTTATGAAGTTCAAGAGCCTCGTTGTAAAGCACATAAGCCTCTCTTTCAAAGCCGCTGCGGAGCAAAACGCTGATCAGCTCCAGGCGTTCTACGCTTACAAGGGAATCCTTTTCGTTAGGTTCTTTTTTTTGCAAAGATCTCAGCCATACTGCAGCTGCTGAGTCTGTCACCTCCGCTCCAAGCCTAGGAAAGTTTTCAGAAAGCTCGTATTTTAAGATGTGTTTTGCTCGCCAAGAATAATAACCCAGTGGAAAATCCGCTATAACCGCGTTATAAGCCTTTACCAAGTTATCGCTGGCAAGCATTCTTTGGCATTCCGCATAAAAATAAAGGGCAGCGCTTCTTGGCATTAACCCTAAATATTCCTTTGCGGATTCTGCAAATATATCTGCGGCTTCCGCATATCTTCCCTCTTTATAATTTATAAACCCAACTCTGAACTTTGCCCATTGCCTGCTTTTATGCTTCCCGAATTTTGGATCGTAAAGTTTTTTGTAAACTTTGATGGCTTCCTCATAATTTTTTGATTGTTCAAGTTCAAAGGCTTTTACCCATAAATTGTTTGCGTTTTCTGCGCTGAACGGGAATTTTTTCTGAAAAATTGAATCAAGCCTTTTCGCCTCTTTTTTATTGCCTGTGCTTCTAACCATTTTTTGCAAATTCTGCATCCATACGGCATTGTAATCCACGCTGTCTAAAAGTTTTTTATACTGGTCAATGGCTAGATCGATTTTGTTCAGCTGTTTCCAAGCCTCTGCTCGCATTTCCATAAAAGCTATCCTTTTTGCGGAATCCGGCTTTGTTTTTCTGGCTAGGATGGAAGTTATTTTATCTGCGCATTTTTCATGGTATCTTCTTCTGCACAGGGTTTTGACATAATCGTAGTCTTCGCTCTCTGGGGCAAGCCTGAGCAAAGCCCCGAACGCGGAGTCTGCGTATTGGTCTGAGGACCTCAAAAGAGAGAGGTAAAGGGTCACCGCGCCTGCTGTGTTTTTTTCCTTTTCCTCCAACGAGGCCAGCTTTAATTTTAAAAATTTCTCATGCGCGGAATTTGATTTGGAATTCAGCCGTTGTTGCAAGGAATCTTTTTTTGCGTTGTGAAAAATTGTTGTATCGCGCATAATGCCATCTACTAAAATCCTGTCCACCATATCCCACAAATTTTTATTGCTCTTTATGCTCTTTATACTGAGCAAAATTTTTCGGCTCTCTTGGATGTTGCCTCTTTCCAGTTCGCACCTTGCAAGCCTTATAACCATTGGGCCATACAAAAGGTTCGGGGCTTTTTCCAGCAACGACGTATATACGGAAAAGGCACTATCCCATTTTTTGTCATAAAAAAACACCGAAGCTCTCAAAAGTTCCTTGGAAAAGGAATCCTTTGCGTTTTCTATTCCCTGCAAGGCAAGCTCTCTGCGCACAACTTCGTTTTTGAACGCATCTGGGTTTAGAAGTTCAAGCTCCCTGTCTGAGTCAAGGTCTTGGGCCACGGCAACGGAAAGGCATAGTGTTAGTAGAATTAGGAATAGGGGTTTCATTATTAATGTAATCTAGAATTTTTTCTACATTATTTTCCAAGGAAAAATAATTCAGAGAGATTTATGAGCGAAAAAACACCAAATTCAAACAGCAACGCTGCGCTGAATAAGACGGAATCCCTGTTTGAATACTTAAAAGAAGACTTTTTTCCCAGGCACGGGACAAAAGTTATCATAATCCTATTTATTGTGGTCACAGCGGTTTTTGCTTTAATCCGGCAGCTGGGTGCTTCCGCAGAAAGGGAAGCTGCAATGGCGGAAGAGCTGGGCAAGGGTTTGGATTATATGTATATAGGCAAAGGGGATTCAGCTCTCATAGCGTTTGAAAGCGCTATTCAAAGCGGAGCCCTCAAGGGTCTGCCTTTGGCAAAAGCTGCTCTTTTGGCCGGCAACCTTCATCTGCAAACTGAAAACTTGGATAGTGCGGAAATTATGTACAGGCTGGTAATCTCCAACGCTCTCAAAGTTGAGATAATCTCCTCTGCCGCAGAACACGGGCTTGCTGTGGTAGCTATGGAAAGGAAAAACTATCCCGAGGCAATTTCCCGTTTAAACGAATTTGTCAATAAATATGGCAAGCGCACTGGCAACTTGGCAAAGAGATATACCCAAACCGAGCCTATGGACAATATTTCAACCGTCCCGGATGCTCTGTGGAAATTAACCCTTTGCTACTTGGAAACCGGTGATAAGGAAAATGCAAAACAAACCGCGGAAAAACTCTTGACAATTTACGGAGATTCACAAAAAGCAGCAGATGCTTCAAAGTTGCTTGCAACCCTAGTGGAGAAATAAAAATGTTGACTTGGATAAGCGAAAACGCCAAATGGGTTATTTACATATCAATAGCGGGAATTGCCGCTGGCCTGCTATTCATGGATATGTCTGCTTTGCAAATAGATAAAAGACCACCTGTTGGAACGGTGAACGGCGAAAAACTCTCTTATGATTTATTCGATACACGTCTGCGGCAGATTCAGAGCCAGCAATCGGGGCTTTCCAACGAGCAGGTTGCCAAGATGCGAGATGATTTGTTCAGCTCTTTTGTTCAACAGGAGTTGAGGGAAAAAGTTATTGATAACTTAAAAATAACCGCATCCGTTTATGAAATGAACAGGGATTTGCGCACAAGCCCTCCGCAAGGCATAGACCGCGAGCCTATATTCCAAACAGACGGAGTTTTTGATTTTGCAAAATACGAAGAATGGCTTGCCAATCCAGCTACCTACAACCTTCCCTTTATGCGTGAATACGAAAATATTTTGAAAACCGTAAAAGTTCCAGAAAAACAGCTTCGTGTGTTTATCGGCGCGGGAATTCATCCGTCAACTCTGGAGGCTAAATACAGGGTATTGCGCAATGAGACAAAATTTGAGCTTTTGAATGCGCAAGGCGACATCGGTGTTTTTGAAGATGTTCCCGTTTTGCAGAGTTCAATAGATTCCCTTTTCAATGCCGAGCCAGATAGTTTTTTTATAGCGGAAGATTTGTCAAAAGTTCGCTATGTGGCTATACCCATCGCGCCAAGCGCAAGGGATATAGAGAGCACGCATGAGTATGCAAAAATGCTGCTCGCTCAAATAAAGGAAGGTGCGGATTTTGCAGAGATAGCTCGTAGCAGTTCCGATGACCCAGGTTCCGCTGCGCAAGGTGGCGAGCTGGGCGACTACACTCCGCATGGGAGATGGGTTAAGGAATTTGATAGCACCGCATTTGCGCTTGACTCCGGCGAGATAAGCGAGCCAATTCGTACGCAGTTTGGCTACCACATAATTCAGAGCCTTGGCAAAAGAATGGAAAACGGAGAGGAACAGGTCAAGGCAAGGCACATACTCCTCGCAATTACCGCAACATCAGAAACCATAGATAGTTTGGAAATGATTTTAACCGATATAAAGAACGAAGTTGATGCAAATAAAGATTTTGAAGCAGTGGCAAAAGCCAAAGGCCTTGAGTTAAAAACATCCAATTGGTTTAAAAGGGGCGGTGAAGTTTTGGAGCTTGGGCATATATCGGGGCTTTCTTCTTTTGCGTTTTTTAATCCGCTACGCCCAAAGGACAATTCCAAAACCTCCGAAGTTCTTCAAAATTCAAACTGGATTGCCATATTCGAAAAAATTGACAATTTGCCAGCCGGCTCAAGGAGCTTGGATTTTGCCCAGCCAAAGATACAAGAAAATCTAAAAGCAAGGGCAAAAGTAAATGAGGTAGCAAAACATTTAAAGGCGCATTTTAATAAAATTGCCGCAATTGAAGTTTTGGATTCCGCTTCAAAACACAGCGTTGAAAAAGTTATAATAGATTCCGCTTTGACTTCTTACGAAGGATATTTGCCAGGCCTCGGTTACGCAAATCCAGACCTTTACAGAGCGCTTTCCAGTGCAAAAGAAGGGGAGTGGAGCGGGCCTTACACCAGCGCTCAAAATGCGGTCTTGCTCAAAATTCTCAAAAAGAGCGTTCCAGACGATGAGAAACTCAAAACATTGATAAGGGATGAACTTTCAATGGCTTGGCAATACGGTGCTTTCAGCGCATTTGGCGAGTATATGCGTAATTTAGAGTCCGGTGCAAAAGTTGTGAACAATCTGGATTTGTATTACAGAGAGTAATTTAAAAGATGTCTAAGCAATTCGTTGTAATTGGGCTGGGGAATACCGGCTCCATTTTGGTAAAGCAACTTTCCGATTTGGGGCATTCTGTTCTTGCCATAGACAAAGACCCGGAAATTGTACAAGATATAACTCCGCTTGCAGCGCAAGCGATTGTGGCGGATCTTTCAAAAAAAAAAATGTTGCAGAATCTTCCGCTAAAAAACGCGGACTTTGTTATTGTTTGCATAGGTTCTATTGAAAATTCGCTGATAACGGTTCTCAATTTAAAAGAAGCCGGAGTTTCTAACATAATTGCAAAGGCAACGGACAACGCCCATTCCGCCATACTGGAAAAAATGGGTTTGAGCATAGATAACATATTCCAGCCAGAGCGAGATGTGGCAACAGAGCTTGCCAACAAACTGGATAAGTTAGGCAAGCCCAATATTTTGGATTTTATGCCTTTGATGGCTGGTTATTCCGTTATGGAATGGAAATGCCCAAAAAATCTAGTTGGCAAAACCTTGATGGAAGCGAATTTAATAAATAAATACGGAGTTCAGGTCATAGCCATTAAGGATATAAAAAGCCATAAGCTAAACGCTGTTCCAAAAGCTCAATATGAATTTTGCGAAGGCGACATCTTGTTTCTCTTTGGCCCCGATGACGCCTTGGACAAGGTGTAAGCCCTCACCGCCCATAAAGTACCTCCGCCCAAAATCATTGCGAGGCATAGCATTTGCCCGCGGCTCATGCCCAAAGCATTTACGCATAACTCCATACCCGGCTGGCATAGGTGAGCATCCGGTTGCCTAAAAAATTCTATGAAAAACCTAGCCGTTCCATAGCCAACAAGATAAAGAGCCATAACATGGTCTTTTAGCTTTGGGAACAGCCGCCACAGAGCGTAGATTATCCCAAACAGTATAAATCCTTCAAAGCTCATCTCATAGAGCTGGCTGGGATGCCTTAAAACAGTTTGGCGACCAAACAACATTCCAATAGACGAATCGGTTACCCTTCCGTAAAGCTCGCCGTTTATAAAATTCCCAAGCCTGCCAAAGGTATAAACCAAAGGCACAACAAGAAAAATGGTATTTACGCTTTTCCAATAATCGAGTTTCTGTTTTTTTATAGCATAAGATGCTGCCAAAAAAGAACCTATAAGCCCGCCGTGATAGAGAT
>Ga0268262_10007526_pt1 | contig 10128 bp, 11 predicted proteins | sample TergutNc150P3_FD_190354 | JGI IMG/M metagenome (GOLD analysis project Ga0268262, IMG submission 190354) | Nasutitermes corniger P3 segment gut microbial community from laboratory colony in Florida, USA - Nc150 P3 (SPAdes) (version 2) | ecosystem: Host-associated > Arthropoda: Insects >...
GTTAGCGAGCTGGCAGACGAATGGGTTAAAATCCCAATGGAAAATTCTTTGGAATCACTAAACGTAGCGGTAGCGCACGGCATTTTGAGCTATCAAATCGCGCAAATGCGCGAGTAATTGCTCACAAATCTTCCCTCGGTTGCTTTCTTCTGCTAACACACACGCGGTAGCCTTCGCCGCGCTTCCCAAGCCTCTCTTGTTTCTCAAAGGATATTTCGTAGTTTTTCATTATATAGCGAAATCCCTGCACAATAGGGTTGTTACTTTCTACATCATCCCAATAAGCCTTGGAACGATAAGCCACTTCTATATTATAGTCATCAATTATCTTTTTCTGCTGCCTTTCATCAATAAACGGTTTAGCCATAGTTATTCTCCTTATTACGAATAGCCATAAATCTAGAAAAAATAAAACCTATTCTTAACGCAAAAGAGCCTCTATCTGAAACTTTACTATATTCCAGCAATGGTAAACAGCAAAGCCAAAAGCCAGATGTGGAGTGGCCGTTTTGAAAGCACTATGGCAAAAAGTATGGTAGAACTCAGTTTTAGCCTGAATATAGACAAAGAACTTTTAGAAGAAGACATCCTCGGTTCGCTTGCGCACGGCAAGGGATTGGTTGAGGCAGGGGTGATTTCAAAAAGCGATTATGCAAAAATCGCAAACGGCTTGCAGAGCATTTTAAGGGATATAAAAAAGGGGAAAGAACTTTGGAATGCAGATGATGAAGATATTCATATGGCTGTTGAGCGTGTTTTAACGCAGAGAATTGGAAATTTAGGGAAAAAAATACACACAGGGCGCAGCAGAAACGACCAAGTTGCAACGGATTTCAAACTCTATATGCGGCACAAGGCGGCAGACATTTTAGACCTGCTCTTAAAACTTCAAAAATCCATCTATGAACTTGCAAAAAAACATAAAAACCGCATTATGCCGGGCTATACGCACTTGCAGCAAGCACAGCCAATTCTATTCAGCCATTACCTGATGAGCATATTTTTTGCCTTGGAAAGGGATAAAAAAAGGCTTTCACACTTTTTGTCGTTGCACAGCGAATGCCCTTTGGGAAGCGGTGCGATGGCTGGCTCGGCTTTTGCGTATAACCGCAAAACCGCGGCAAAGGAATTGGGCTTTGCAAACGTCAGTGCCAACAGCATAGATGCGGTTAGCCACCGCGATATGGCTTTGGAATTTTTAAGCGACCTTGCTATAATCGCTTCCACCCTAAGCCGCTATGCGGAAGATATGGTTATATGGAGTTCAAGCGAATTCGGCTTTTTAACCCTGCACGATAAATTTTCCAGCGGCAGCTCGATGATGCCGCAGAAAAAGAACCCTGATAGTATGGAACTGATAAGAGGCAAAGCCGGGCGTTTAGTTGGCAACTGCACCGCGATGTTCACTCTCGTAAAAGGCACTCCGCTCACATACAGCCGCGATTTGCAAGAGGACAAAATTCCTGTTTTTGACAGCGCAAAAACTATTTCGGTTTGCCTGCAAGTTTTCAGAGAAGCTCTGGAGACCGCAAAATGGAATTTTGAAAATATGGAGAAAAAAATGCTCCCAGCGTTGCTCGCTACGGATTTGGCGGACTTGTTGGTTGAAAATGGAGTTGCTTTTAGGGATGCACATCACATAGTTGGGAATTTGGTTGGCATTGCCGCAAGGCAGGGCATTAGTTTTATGGAGCTTTCCGAGGAGCATTGGAAGAACGTTCCTAATGCAAAGAAATTGCGAGAAAAACTCACATTTACGCATTCCATTTCTCGCCGCAACATTGAGGGTGGCACAGGAGCAAAATCTCTGGAAGAGCAGTTGAACAAAGCAAAAAAGATTTTTCTACATTAAAGTTATGGACCAAAGCAGAAGTTTTATATTTGAATCCGGTTTCCCCGGTTTCCCCGGTTTACGAAAATTTCGTTTAGAATATGATAATACTATTGCACCACTCGAATGGCTAATCAGCGTAGAAGACCCGGACGTGAGTTTTATAGTAGTTAATCCTATGCTTTTTAAGCCTGACTATGCACCTCGTTTAACAGAAGAGCACGGCAAGTCAATTGGCATTCGCAAAGGCGTTAGCAAAGCAGATGATTTGCGCCTTTTGGTTATAGTTACGCTAAAAGAAAATTACGAGGAATCAACCGCTAACTTAGCCGCACCTTTGATGTTCAATATAAGCGAGCATAAAGCTGTTCAGATTATGTTGGATGACGGAATGTATTCAAATAATGAACCTATATTTGCGGAGGGAACGGTATGTTAATACTCTCACGCAAAATTGGGCAAAACATACAGATTGGTGATAATATAAAAATTTTAATAACCGATATGGACATCAACAAGGGGCTAGTTAAAATTGGCATAGACGCACCTAAAAATATAACCGTTCACAGAGATGAAGTTTATAGAAAAATTGCCATTGAAAACAAACAGGCTGTGCAATACCACAAAGAAGAAAAGATTTTGGATTTACGTGACTTGGCAAAAAAATTAAGAGAGAAAAAAAGTGGAGTGTGAAGCCCTCTTTGGCCAACTGCTGCAAAGAGAGATTCCAGATTCCGAAAATCTGCGAAAATGGATTTTGGACTGGAGCGAGCTTTCCTCTGTTTTGGCAGAAGAATATGCCCGGCGTTACGTAGCTATGACCTGCGATACAAAAAACAAAGAGGCGGCTGAGAACTATGAGTTTTTTGTTTCCAATATAGAGCCTATAATTCTAAAAGAAACGGAAAAATTGCAAAAAAAAATGATTGGGCATAAAAATCTAAGCGATTTGGAAGGCGAGTTTGGAAATTGGTTCAGAGCGGTGCGTGCGGATTTGGAGCTTTTCAGCGAAAAAAACATTCCGCTGGAAACGGAACTCAATTTGGAAATTCAAAAATATCAAAAGATAACAGGGGCTATGAGCGTTCAATACAAAGGCGAAACCAAAACTATGCAGCAGATGAACCCCTATCTGCAAACCCCAAACCGCGAAGAGCGCGAAGAGGCTTGGCGTTTGCTCACGGAACGCCGCCTGCAAGATTCCGAGGCTTTGGACGCTGCTTTTGATAAACTCTTTTCCTTGAGGATTCAAATAGCAAAAAATTCTGGCTATGAGAATTATCTTGACTATATTTTCAAAGCCAAGCATCGTTTTGATTATACGCCGCAACACTGCAAGGATTTTCACGAATCCATAGAAAAAATAATCCTGCCGCTCCAGAGGGAAATTTTGCAGAACAGGGCAAAGAAAATGGGGCTTGCCAAACTCCGCCCTTGGGACTTAAGCTGCGACCCAGAAGGGAGGCCAGCGTTAAAACCATTCAAAGACGGGGCAGAGTTAATTTCAAAATGCGGGAACTTATTCAACCGGCTTAATCCGCAGTGGAAAGAGTGGTATGGTATTTTGGAAAAGGAAAAATTAATAGATGCAGATAGCCGGTTGGGAAAAGCTCCGGGCGGTTATCAGATAACTTTTGACAAAGCGAGAGTTCCTTTTATTTTTATGAATGCCGCAGGCACAAATCAAGATGTTTATACCCTCTTGCACGAGAGCGGCCACGCATTTCATCAGTTTGCAATGGCGGGGCAAGAGCTTTTTGCTTTTAGAGATGTTCCATCTGAATTTGCGGAAGTGGCCAGTATGAGCTTGGAGCTTTTGGGTTCGGAAGATTTATCGGATTTTTACTCAGAAACGGACTCTCGCCGCAGCCGCACGGATGCTTTGCAAGATTTAATTTCGCTCTTCCCCTGGGTTGCCATTATAGACGCATTCCAGCACGAACTTTACACTCGCCCCAACCATACGGCAAAGGACAGAAAGGAAATTTGGCTCGCTTTGCAAGAGCGTTTTGCCAGCGGCATAGACTGGGCAGGCTTGGAAGAAGCTCGTTCCTATTTATGGCAAAAGCAATTGCATCTTTTTGAGTGCCCTTTTTATTATGTGGAATACGGAATTGCGCAGCTCGGCGCTCTTCAAATTTACGCCAATGCAAAAAAAGACCATAACCTTGCTGTGCAAAATTTAATCAAAGCTGAAAAATTAGGCAGTTCCAAGCCTCTGCCGGAACTCTTTGCTACCGCTGGAATAAAATTCGATTTTAGCCCAAAGGTAATAGAGCCGCTTGCGCGGATAATTATGGATGAATTGAGATGCTAGATATTACCGCCGAAGTTTGCCCTATGACTTTTGTGAAAACAAAGGTCGCTTTGCACGGGCTTTCTAAAGGAGATACGCTGGAAGTGCTTTTATGTGGGGAAGAGCCTTTGAAAAACATACCCCGTGCCATAGAAGAAAACGGCGATAAAGTAGTGTGTATTGAGCATACTAATGGAGAGGTTTACAAAATTACCATAGAAAAGGGGTAAAATTTCATCCCTTCCCTCCCTTTCAGAATGTGGGGGCGTATTGAAAACCGAGTTCTTTTGCGGTTTTGAGCATATTTTTGTCAAAAGAGCAGAGGATAATATTTTGTTCCCTGGCACTTTCCCTAAAATAAAGAGCAGTGGCAAGATGAATGGCATCAAGGCTTCTGCAACCTGCGAGTCTTTTGTTTTTAGCAATAGAATTTAGCGAGCAACAGCGAAGAATCAAAATAAGAGTTCATAGCTTAAAATCTGTCGGAACGAGTATAAATAATTCATTTTTCTGAATTTTTTCGCCTTGACAAGCGTCTAAGCCAATGGGGAGTGCCGTGTTTATAAAATATGGTAAGGGGCTTGGATAGCTCCAAAAAAACTACACTACTGTTTGGTTTTTTCTTACAATCAACAAAATCTCTTTGCTGTTATTCTCATCACCATCTTTATCCCATTTTCCCAAATTGACAAATTTACTCTCAACTATCTCAAAATGTGGTCTAAATAAATTCTCTATCTTACTCTTTGAATAGCGATTATCTCTAACTAATAACTCTTCTGGTATTTGAGAAGGATTATCTTCGTCATTAAACCGTTCTCTTCTGTATGCTATTTCCTCTTCCGAATCCCACAATATATTTTCAACAGCAAAAACCTCTCCAGTTTTATTCATAGCATCAGACAAAGGAATTTCATATATCTTATCAGGATTTTTTTTGAAGGAAAATTCTTTTACGCCTCTATGTTTTATATACTGCTGATTCATAACGGTAATGACAGCAATGCCATTTTTATTTAAATAATCGCGAATTTGTTTCACAATTTTTGCATCGTCCTTTTTGTTTGCAAAACTGCCTATAATATCGTAAAGCAACAAAATAACATCAAATTTTCCTATTTTTTTCGTGCATCGCAGCTTTCTAAAATCCAATGTTTTAAAATTTAATCCGGGGTGTTTTTTCTTTGCGACTTCAATCAAATCGTCAGAATAATCAATGCCAGTTACATCATAACCGAGTTCCGCAAATCGTGCCGTGTGCCTGCCTGTTGCGCAACCTACATCCAAAACTTTATACTTTTTATCTATATTCAATTTTTTTATTATGTAATCTACTTCGTGGTTTGTTTCTTTAGTCCATCTATGTGAATCAAACTGCATTTTTGAATACGCTTTTTGAGTAATTTGGTCGGAGATTTTCAGCATTTCTGCCATATCTTTTTTTGAAATTTTTATAATGTCTTGGTCAAAGAATGTAAATGCAAACCATTCCCAACCTTCCTCCAAAGAGCCGAGCAGCCAAGCGTTGTCTTTTGACGACTCTGTCATCATTTCAGGAACATCCGAATGGCTTACAAAAAAGTATGTATTTATTTTTGCTTCGCTGTCATTGACAATAAGCGTTTCAACATCTTTCAAGTAAAAGATATGTTCTTTGCCGAGACAGAAATTTTTTTTTGAATCGCTTTTTATTCTTTTCGGAATTACTAGTCTGCGAGTTGTTTTTTCCAAAGCGCGAACCGCGTAGGGGTTTGCCGTTAAAAGCCCACAACATCTATATTCGGCAAAATTCCAAAAATGACGCAATATTTTTTTTGCGATGCCTTTGTTTCGGTAGTACTTATGAACTACTAATTGAGTTACCCAAGATATGCAGCCGACATCCTTCACTTTCTCTTGAATACAAAAGGCATATCCTAAGAGTTCTTTATTTTGGTTTTCGCAGTAAGCAATTTTTGTGCTCTTGGAAGAGACCCAACCTCTTATTTTGCTTAATGATAATTTTATGTTTCCTTTTAACTTCTTGTTCGGATTATGCTCGCTCCACAAGCCGTAATGCTCCGAATATAAATCTGAGCATTTTTTTAATAACGGTTCGGTTATCTCGTGGCTGCGTAGACAGTTGAAGGTTAAACTCTCGGGCATATTTTGGAGTAATATACAAAACTGATATGGCAAAGGCTTACACCACTACCTAGCCCGAACATTTTTATTTTTTTTCATAAATTTTGCGTTTTTTTTGGGAAAAAATTATATATTACTATATAGCAGGCAATAAGCCTATAAAAAAAGCAACTCGTACCTGTCTCAGGGCGGTGTTGTTTCTAGGTAAGTCCTTAATGGTATTTTCCTAAGGACACTTGATGATAAGCACATATCGGGAATTGCCCGATATGTATAATTATAAATAACTTAACTAAGTAATCTATAACAAACAGGAGAAAAAAAATGAAAATACCTAAATCTAATGATAAATACCCTGTATACAAAGAAATTGCTTGGATTCTTGGTATATTGGGCGGTGTAAAAGCTGTATTAAGCGCCGGAATATTTGCAGAAATTAGTGTGGTTATAACTATATTGCACTATTAATTTTCTATATTGCTCCTACCTTTTCAAGGTAACCTTGTGAAAATCAAGGGCAGTCCCGCTACCGTAACTACTTTGTAGAAGCCGGAAAACTTGCTAAGGTGCGGAGCATCATAAGATGCTTTGCAACAATGTTCCGAGGTAGAACCATGACCCAAAGAACCACTTTGGCTGCGTATAGACGCCCCATTTTCGCAAGTTTCATCGCTATTGTTTCAGCACTCTTCGCGTGTTCAAACGGCAACGGTGATGATCATAAAACACCGAGTTCTGGCAATTCCCTTTTGCTCAACTTCACAAGCGATTACACCACCGGAGAACTTCGCTGGATGGCTCTTGATTCCACAAGCCTTTCAACCGGGGCTTTGCCTTTTTACCAAGATTCAAAAATATCTGTTGGCGGTGGGAACATATTTGTCTTGAGCAACTACCCTGGTAGTTTGGCCTGCTTTTCACCAGAAAATATAGGCGATGAAAGCGCAATTAAACAAAATTCGCTCGATGCGAATGCTCCATACGAAGCCGCTGTTATAGGCAGCAACGGCTATATAGCTTTAAACGATGAGGATTACGTGCAGGTATTTGATGTAGGCACGTGCACTCCGAGCGATACAATAGGCCTGCCGATTGCTGGCGCAAACGTCTCAACTATCAAAGCGAGCGGCGATACACTGCTGCTCACTTTGCAAAGATTAGATGGCTGGGCAGCGACAAAACCTGGGCTTTTGGTTCGCATAAAAGCTAGCACAAAAACCTTTATAGATACAATACAGTTGAATTTCTATAATCCGGCTTCAAGCGTTTTGAGCAATGGGACTTTAATTGTTGCTTCAAGCAATTGGGGTATGGGCAATGAAGGTATTGAAGTTGTGAACTTAGCAACAAAAAACTCTGAAATTTTAGCGGATAATACAATGCTTGGCGGCGGAGTTAATGACATTGCTTTAGACGAGGCAAGTGGAATTCTATATGCAAGCGTTTATGTAGCTTTTGGGGATTCTCCTGTTAAGCCTATAAATTTATCTGCAAAAAGCATAGGAAATGCCTTGCCGAATATACTTGATGCCTCTGGTGGGCTTGTTTTTGACAGAGAAGGGAAAAAACTTTTTGTTGGAGACAGAGATTTTACTAATCCAGGTCTTAAAATCTATGAACCGGTTGCAAATAAAACAACCATCATAGGTAACCAAGACCCAAAACTTCCTCCCTATTCATTGGCTATTATCCGCAGCGGTTCTTAGCAGTAGAGCTGAATTCCTCGTGGTAAATTCCATCAAAGCAAGCACCGCAGAAGTCATTTGGCGCACCGGTGCATTCATACATTCCCTTAATGCTCAAATAACCTAGGCTTTCCACGTTGAGCATTTTTGCTATTTCGTTTGGGGCTAGGATGTTTGCAGCCAATTCTTCGGGGCTTGGGAAATCCATCCCAAAATAACACGGAAACTTCACAGGTGGGCTTGCGATGCGAATATGAACCTCTTTTGCGCCAGCCTCTCTTATCATTTTGCATATAATATTCAAAGTTGTTCCACGCACAATGGAGTCATCAACCAAGCACACTCTTTTGTCTTTAAGCACGCCGCTTATAGTGTTGAATTTCAGTTTTACTTTCTGCTCTCTCACATTCTGGGAAGGGTCTATAAAAGTTCTGCCAACATAATGGTTTCTCAAAAGCCCTATTTCAAATTGTATTCCGCTTGCCTGTGCGTAGCCGAGTGCGGCGGTTGTTGAGCTGTCGGGGCAGGGAATTATTATATCCGCGCTAACCGGGCTTTCTTCCGCCAGTTTTTTCCCCAGTCTTCTGCGAATTTTATCGGCACTCTGTTCAAAAATTTTGCTATCTGGGCGCGCGAAATATATAAATTCAAATATGCAATGAGCTTTTCTATCTTTTTTAATTAAAGATTCGGAATGCATACCGTCTTTGTTTATAGTCAAAAATTCACCGGGCTGAACATCTCTCAAATACTCCACACCTAGCAAATCAAACGCACAGGATTCACTTGCGAAAACCAATGAATCGTTTCTCTTGCCTATGCAAAATGGCCGGAAACCAAAACCATCTCTAACCGCATACATCGTTTCCGCCGTCAAAAAGAGCAGGCAAAAACTGCCCTTGAATCTCCGAACCGCTATGCGAATAGCATCTGATAAATTGTCCGCTTTGGTGCGTGAAATTTCGTGCAAAAGAACTTCTGAATCCGATGTGCTTTGGAATATATGCCCGTTAGCTTCCATTTCCGCACGAATTTCGTGGGCATTAGTTATATTGCCGTTGTGCACCACCGCCAAGTAACCCCATTTGCAGGTTACGAGTATGGGCTGGGCATTTGCGAGCGTGCGAGAACCTGTGGTGCTGTAGCGAACGTGGCCTATGGCGGCAAAACTATTTTCAACTATGCTTTCCAATTTACCGTTATTCACGAGGTTTGCAACCAAACCCATAGTCTTGCTCACTCGCACTTTTTTACCATTTGTGGAGGCAATGCCAGTGCTTTCTTGCCCTCTATGCTGCAAAGCATAAAGACCCGTGGCTACGTTTCGTACAACATTTTCCCCATTGAATATACCCATCACACCACATTCTTCACCGAGTTCGTCTGTCATATTTTCCTCTTTTTACCAAAGCCGTTTTCCGTGCCATTCCAAAGGCGAACCATATTCGCTTTGTGTTTGACAATGACAAAAATTGCCACCAGCCAAGACAAGGCGAGAACATAAATATCAACTTTATAAATCGGCAAAACATTGGAAACATAGCCAAATGTTGCGAGTGCTGCCAGCAAGGCACAAGCACCGATGCTAGCTACCGACACATATTTTGTAGCTGCGAACAAAAGCCCCCAAAAAGCGAAGCAAGTAAGAGCCAGCACTGGTTGCAGGGCGAGGAAAATGCCAAGCGCGGTTAAAACTCCTTTGCCGCCTCTAAAGCCAGCCATACAGGTAAAGCTATGCCCAAAAATCGCGAGCAAACCCGCAGTGATTGGCAACCATTCATAAATTTGCGAACCGTCTTCTGCTAAATTAAACTTTTTTGCTATAAACACCGCAAAAAAGCCTTTGGATAAATCAACCGCAATTACGGGCAGAGCGGGCTTCCACCCCAGAACCCTGAACACATTTGTGAGTCCGGCATTTTTGCTGCCATACTCCCGAATATCTATGCTTTTGTAAATTCTAGCAACCCATACCGCGCTTGGGATTGAGCCTAGCAGGTAGGCTATTGGCAATGCAAAAAAGGAATCCACGGCGGAAATTTAGAAAATTCTACTAACTCTTTTTATCTGAACCCCGAAATTAACTTAACATTTTTGACAAGGTTTTGGGGTGATTTGCGACATAATCCAATATGCCAGACATTACCTTCACATAATTTCTATTAAAAGACTTAAAAACGGAAATATTTTTC
>Ga0268262_10007527_pt1 | contig 10128 bp, 8 predicted proteins | sample TergutNc150P3_FD_190354 | JGI IMG/M metagenome (GOLD analysis project Ga0268262, IMG submission 190354) | Nasutitermes corniger P3 segment gut microbial community from laboratory colony in Florida, USA - Nc150 P3 (SPAdes) (version 2) | ecosystem: Host-associated > Arthropoda: Insects > Digestive...
TGGCCCAAACAAACCCGGCGATCAACCAGGCATACGCTGTTTTGCGCGAGTTGAGCGAGGACGAAGCCACCCGCATGCGCTATGAAGCCCGCCTCAAGGCCCAGCGCGACGAGTGGTCCCGCATGGCTGGCGCCAGGCTGGAAGGGCGCGAGGAAGGGCGTGCGGAAGGGCGTGCGGAAGCTATGGCATCTGTTATCCGAACCATGGCAAACGAGGGCATCGTTCCTGCCGTGATTGCCAGATACACCAACTTAGCTGAACCTCAAGTCGAGGCCGTCCTTCGTGTTGTCTAGCCGCCGATTTCCGCTTCAGCGAGCTAGAGCTATTTCGGGACCAAGAGGCCTCGAGTTCGAATCTCGACACTCCGACCAGTTCAGCTAAATCCGAACCATCCGGCAATCTACGTGATTGGGGATGCGTTCGGATTTGTCATTCGGTTCTAGGGTTAGGCTGGCCCCGGCGGTGGGTGAATCACTGCCGGGGCTTTACGTTATCCAAGGGTTGCAGGGAATCCCTGCGAGTTGCCAAATGGGCCCATTTGGCGATGCTTGTTCTACTAACGATGGCTTCCTAAATGTGTCGTGTTTCGGTGCCGTTTTCGCGGATTTTTTGCCCTGTAACACGCCTTAGAATCAAGGGCAAGGTGATTTCACCATGCGGGACTGCGAGTTTGCATGACGGGGGTTTTTCTCGGAAAATGCACCTTTCATTGATGCGCGGGTTTTCAATACACCTGCCGCGGTGAGGGCGTGCCGCCGTATCCCTGCATTGCTTTGGGAACCAAAGCAATCCGGGAACCGCAGCAGGTGTAACACACTAGACCTTGCAAGCAAGGTCGTGTGGCAGGCGTTCCCCCTGCACTCCCTTTGGGCGGCGCTGACGCGCCGCAAAGCGCCCGCCGCGCGGTCTCTGATCTGCGCGCTACACTAACAGCAAGCAACGCCAAATGGGTACCATTTGGCAAAGTTAGGGACTTCGTCCCTAAAACCCTGCTTGCCACTGGGCAGAAAAAAACGACTGCGGGGTTCTCGCAGCCGTCTTGCTTAGGGTCTACTTTTTCTTCTGAGCCTCCTTCCACTCCGAGAACGCCCGCTGCCCTTCTTCGCTATCGTAAAAGGCCCTGATAGCGGGAAGGATACAACGGGCGAACGCTTCTATTTCGTACTGGGGCGGTCGGAAGGGCGGTTCCCTCGAGGGTTTGTTTTTGTTGCCTGGCATTTTTTCTTTCTCCTATGTCCATTGCAAAATTGCAAGCTTCTCTTGCAATTTATATTATACTGCAAAACCTATTGATTTGTCAAGAGGCATGTGCTATAATAGAGCAATCGCAAGGTCGCCGAACATAGGAGGGCAAGAACATGCCGCGTGTCAAGAAAAATAATTATGAGCAATACGATTCTCCGTTCGCCAGCCGCCTACGCGGCTTGCTGGAAGCGCCGGGGATGAACCAATCCAAGCTGGCAGACCACATCGGCGTCACCCGGCAGGCCATCAGTACCTGGTCGTTGGGTATATCTCTGCCCGACATCGAGAAATTCGGGCTGATCGCCGACTTCTTCGGCGTGTCTACTGAATACCTTCTTGGCCGCACGGACGTAAGCAAGCCTGACGCAACCAAGCAGGCCATAGCTGAATATCTCTGTCTAAGCGAGGCGGCGATTGACGAGATACGCCGCCTACAAAGCATCCATCTGGAACAGAACATCAAGAACGATTTCAAGCTCACGATAAAGGAGCCGGAGCCATTGACAGAGGTGTTCAGCGAGTGGCTGACGGCGGTGGACTTGTCGGAGATGATGAGCCACGTCTGGCGGGCTTCTGAGGCGGCCTACGAAGCCCAGGATAGCGCGTACCACCCAGAGGACTACCAGCCAGACAAGGACGAGAAAGAAGCCCTCGCGGCACTGCGGGGGCGTGGATATATAGCTCTTTCGCCGGACGAGCAGATGTCTTTTTTCTGTAGGTCAGCGGGGAAGGTGTTCGAGCAGTCGGTGGAGGCGGTTGTTGCCGCCGCCATCGCGCAGGCTGATGCGGATAATGCCACGGACGAAACGTAGCGCAGCGGGCGGGTCACGTAATATACTTCTCCGAAGTATATTACCCACTATGACACTTTCGCAAGCGCAAAGTGCCCGTGGGCCCCAAGGGGGGGGGCGCTATCGGCTGGATTTGGAGGTTATACAAGTGCCAGACTCATTGCTTCTGTTCGTTTATTTTTTCTTCAATCTCGGCTCTTTCTTCGCGCCACTTTGGATATTGCTCACCTACATCCATACTTATCGCCGCGTTAAAGTCCTCCAAAGCATCTTCCAAATCTCCCAGATAGTATGAGGCATGACCACGGTTGTGAATATAGCTTGAACAGTCTGGATTGAGTTGAACCGCCTTGTCAAATTCCTGTCGAGCATTTTCGTATTGACTTTCATTCCAAAATGATAAACCCCTTGCGTTGCAAGTCGTAGCGGAACCACCTGCTTCAAGCGCTTCAAAAATTTCGGCGCGCTGGGTTCTCCATTCTGGATATTGTTCAGCTGTATCCATGCTTATAGCTGCGTCAAAGTCCTCCAATGCCTTCGCAAATTCTCCAAGGTAATATGAAGCATGGCCACGATTGTGAATATAGCTTGCATCCTCAGAATTGAGTTGAACCGCCTTGTCAAATTCCTGTCGGGCATTCTCGTATTGGTTTTCGTTCCAGAAGGATAAACCTATCGCGCCGCAAATTGTAGCGCACTGCGTTCTCCATTCTGGATATTTACCATCTGCATCCATGCATATCGCCGCGTTAAAGTCCTCCAAAGCATCTTCCAAATCTCCCAGATAGTATGAGGCATGACCACGGTTGTGAATATAGCTTGAACAGTCTGGATTGAGTTGAACCGCCTTGTCAAATTCCTGTCGGGCATTTTCGTATTGATTTTCATTCCAGAACGATAGACCTCTTTTGTTACAAGCAACAGCAAGCACACCATTAAATGTTGTCGAATCAATATGTGTTGGAATTGATATGTTCTCAAGTTTTACACATCCCGCAAGGATAGTATCGCTTACAGAAGAAACACTATCAGGAATATTTATCTCGACAAGACTTGTACACTCTGAAAAGGCATAACGACCTATTGTTGTTACGCTATTTGGTATGTTTATATTGCTCAAACTCGTACAGCCAGCAAAAGCCATGTAACCGATTTGAATTATGCTGTTGGGGAGACGAATCCCAGCAAGACTTGAGCAACCGCAAAAGGAACTATTATCAATCGACAAAACACTATCGGGGAGATGCACCTTATTCATTTTTTTGCAGTCGGCGAAAGCTCTAGTCGAAATCTCGGTCACACCGTCTATGATAACCACATCTTCTTCATTGTCGCGTTCAGCTTTTAACATCATTTTCATTGCGAAAACGGCGACATCAATCATTTTATCATTGGGTTCTTCTGTAGTTATGTGCTGCAACAAATAGCCAGGATAGCTTATTGCTTTCGCAACAAAGCTGAGGCTTTTTACTCGCCACCAATTTATTTCCAGAGTAATTGCTGCAATAAAAGGGAGTGATAGGAAAGTTGCCAACAAACGCCACCAAACAGAAACTGTCGGTAAAGCGACACAAAAGAAAAGACCTATCACCAAACCGATAGCAAGTTCATTTGAAGAACAGCGAATATGTCTGCGCGAGTATTTCTTGACTTCATCACGAGACAATTCGCCCCCTGCTTCGTAACAGTGTATCACTTTATGTTCTGCTCCATGAAAACTTCTTAATCCTTTTCCGTCATATACTCTGTCAACAATTTTGAATGAAATAGGTTGACAAAGCACGAATAGCAAGAATCGCATAAGACCTTCCAACAATCCTATTATATAAAAGGGTGCTTCGATAAAGTTGAACACGATTGTTGGGAGAAATAATAGGGAAGCGACTCCAACAACCGAAACCACAATCAGCAAAACGTCAACAAAATCAAATGTTTCCATGGTCCTTTCGGCACTGTCCGTCATATGGTTGACGGCAGTCTTCAGGGTCGGAAAAAGGCTCCTCAATGCACGAATAAAAGGGAGTTTTAGTATTCTGTCTTTTAGGCTTTCCTTTTCTGTAGTCGGCGGAGTATAGCTGCCATACTGTGCCTCAATTTTTCCATCCTCTTTTAGATAGGCGGTCGAATAAGCCGTGGAGGTTCTAAGAAACACACCATCCGGAACGGATTGACCGGCAATATCTAGATTTAGTTTCCTTCCGCTGCCATCGTAAGGATAAATTTGCTTTTTCATGTGCTCCTCCTACAAAAAAATATTGTCGAACAATGTCTTAATGATTATACACCCATTTACCAGAAATTTCAACTGCTTTCCAGAAAAAATTTTTCATATCAAAACAGGGAGGCTATTCCTGCCGCTATACAGCTCGAACCCGTGCACCTCTAAAAATTTCTCTTGACATCAACCCCACAAAGGTATATAATATACGCCATAAAGGAGTTGATATCAAATGCCAACCATAGGAAACCGCCTGCGTACCCTGCGCGAAAGCGTAAAGCTATCGCAGGCCAAGCTTGGCGCACTGGCTGGCCTGAAACAGGCCAGCGTGAACCGCTACGAGCACGACCTGGCCGAAGCGCCCTACTCAATACTGCTGTGGTACGCGGACTATTTCGACGTATCCATGGACTACATCTTCGCGCGGTGCGCCAGCCCGAAGGGGCGGGAATACGAGAACCGTCCCAAAATCTCGAACGACAGTCTGCGGCAATTCGTGGAGATGTGCTTTGACCCGGCTTCGCCCATGAATGACAAATTGAAGGAAACGCTGCTGCGTTTGTTGGAGGAGGAAAACAGATGACAGGTGTGATCTACGCCCGCTATTCCTCCGAGAACCAGCGGGAGGAAAGCATCGAAGGCCAAATTCGCGAGTGCAAAGCCTACGCCGAGAAGAACGGTATCACCATCCTGAACTGCTACATCGACCGCGCCTTATCTGCCAAAACGGATAACCGCCCGCAGTTTCAGAAAATGATCAAGGACAGTTCAAAGCACTTGTTCGAGGTTGTGCTTGTCTGGAAGCTGGACAGGTTCGCCCGGAACCGCTACGATTCAGCCCATTACAAGGCCATCCTGCGCAAGAACGGCGCGAAGGTTATCTCGGCAACAGAGGCCATTGCGGAGGATTCTACGGGCATTCTGTTGGAATCCCTGCTCGAAGGATACGCTGAGTTTTATTCCGCTGAGCTTTCGGAGAAGGTGCGGCGCGGCCACACGGAAAACGCGCTGAAAGCCAAGTACAACGGCGGCGGGATGCCGATGGGTTACTTCAAAGGCGAAGATAAGACGTACCAACTTGATACGAATCTGGCCCCTTTTGTCTTGCAGTGTTTTACGCGCTACGCCGAAGGGCAAACCATCCGCGATATTGTGGCTTGGCTGAATCAGTCCGGCATAAAAAGCCAAAAGGGCTATGAAATTACAATCAACATCGTTACGAATATGCTGAAAAATAGGCGTTACATCGGTGAGTATATCTATGCTGGCATGGCAACCCCCGGCGCGATCCCCGCGATAGTGCCCGCGGACTTGTTTGACCGTGTGCAGCAGCGCATGGAGAAGAATAAACGCGCCCCGGCGCGTCACAAGGCCGAGGACGATTATCTCTTGACTACCAAGCTTTTCTGCGGCCACTGCGGGGCCTTTATGGTGGGTGAATGCGGCAGGAGCCGTACCGGGGCGGTTCATCACTACTACAAGTGCGTGAGCAACAAGAAGCGGCGCGGCTGCAAGAAAAAGGCCGTCAAAAAGACATGGATTGAGGCCATCATTATTCGCGAAACGATGGCGCTATTGCAGGACGATGACTTTATCGCCAAGGTTGCCAAGACGGCCTATGCCTTGCAACAGAAAGAAAATCCTGGCCTGCCGCATCTGCGAGAGCAGCTTTCGGAAGTCGAGCAGGGCATTAAGAATATGGTGGACGCGATTCAGCAAGGGATGTTCGCCCGAGCGACAAAAGAAAGACTTGACGCACTGGAGGCCGACCGAGAAAAGCTGGAGCTTGCCCTGCTTCAAGAGGAAATCCGGCATCCCGTTCTGACCGAGGAAAGGATACGCTTCTGGCTACGGGGCTTCCGCTCACTGGATTTGGCGTTGCTGGAACATCGAAAACGCTTGGTTGACAGCTTCGTCAACAGTATCCACCTTTTTGATGACCGCATTGTAGTGACCTTCAATTACAAGGACGGCGCAAAGACCATCATGCTGGCGGATATTCCAGATGATTTCGGTTCGGATTTGGAGAGTTCTCTCCGACCACCGGGAAAAAGCCGCAAAGTCTTGACACGCTTGACTTTGCGGCTTTGGCTTTTCTTCTGTTGTTTTGCCGTTAACTGCTCCCGGCTGGCTTTTGACCATTATTTTGACCATTACGGGACGCATATTGCTGTTTTTTGGGGCTTGTTGGGGGGCCGGGAAAGGCTTGGTGTATAGGCGTTTGGCGGGCTTTGGTCTGACGGATTTTTGACCATTATTTGACCGCCTTTGGGTCGGTGTGGGTGCTTTGAGGCTGCCTGTTCACAGGCTCCTTGGTCGAGTTTGTTGGGCCCTGTCCCTTGACCGCCAGAGGGAAAAATAAGGTGGTTCCACTTCAACGCCTTATGTTTTTGGGCTAACAAGCGGAAGTCCTTGACACGCTTGGCTTTTTGCTTTCTTCTAACAGGTTTTCGGAAAAGCAGTCTTGGTTCTGACAGAAATCGTAACCCCCGAACGGCGTTGCCGGTCGGTGTAAACTGGCCCTGGCAGGCGTGAGCCTGACAGGGTCTTTATCCTGCTTCTCCCCTCGTTTCTCTGCCGATGGTCGTTCTCCGGCGTTTTGCCCTGACCGCTATGGTGTGGGAGCGAAAACGGTGGGATCGCCACACGTGGCCACACGGGGGCCGACAGCGCGTTTTTCTTCCTCTGCCGTTGGTCTACCCTTAGCCGGGGCGCAAAAATCGCACACGGGGCCACACGCGGCGCGACAGGGGTGTTTCCGTCTTGGCCAACTGCGCGGCGGCGAGAGATGAACGGGGTCCGGGGCAGCGCCCCGGCAAGCAGGCGGGCGGCGTATAGCCAAAGCGAATCGCAATTCGCTTTACGCTCATGCTTGCCTCCCTTGGGAGCGTAGGGACTGGCGGTTTTCACATGGCTTTCGGCGGCCGACGAGGTCATTTTCGGCGAGCGGCGGGGTTTTAAATAGCTAGACATTCATTTCGTTCTTCTATATCCTCTCCATCTGCTAAAGTACCCTCCAGCCCACCAGGAAACCGTTCGTGCGCCATTTTCGCTTCGGTCACGGAGCGGATGTAGTAGTGGTTGTTCGCTGTGCTGACGCGACCGCGCTCACTGCGGCGCGTGGTTGTGCGCTTGTCGATGAGCTGCCTGCGCACCAAGGACTCAATCTTGCAGATGACCGTGCTCTGGCTCATGCCCAGCACCCGCGCGATGGTGTTCGTGCTCGGCCAGCACTCCCCTTTCTTGCCCGCGCAGGAAACCAAGTAAGCGTAGATCTGAAACTCGTAGGGATCCAAGCGCAGGGAGAAAATGTCGTTGTCAATTCTGAAGTACGGCATGCGGTCCTTCCTTTGAAAAATTCCGGCCCCCGCCACGCTGGCAGCGAGGGCCTTGCCTCATATTTTTATCGGCCTGCCGCGCAACTCAAAACCACATCCATATGAACCCAAAGCAGATAAAGAACAGCAGGTAATGCCACCATTGACCGTCCCACTTGGCGTTGGTGCCGAAAATCCCGCTCCTGTAGCTCGCCGTGACCGTTACATTGCTGGCGGGCATGGTGAAGGTGGTGGTTGCGCTTTTCGCGTCGCCTATGGTGCCGCCGCCGCTTACCGTCCACTTGTCAAACGCCTTGCGGGCCGGGGCCGCGCTGGCTGTGATTGTCACGACCGCACCCACCGCGTAATTGCCGCCGCCCGTGCCGTTAGCAACGGTCAGCGTGTAGGTTGTGCCGCCTGCCGGGTTCACCGTGAAGCTCAGGGTAGCGGGGAGGCTGACGCCGTTGCTGCCTGTGATCGTCAGCGTGGCGGTGTAGGTGTTCGCCGCAAGCCCGGTTTTCGGACGGACGCTGACCGTGGCCGTGCCGCCCGGCGCAATCGACGTTGTGGAGAGCGCCGCGCTGATCTCGAAGTTCGCGGTGGAGGAAAGGGCCGCCGAAAGCCCGGTAATCGTGCCCGACCCCGTGTTGGTGATGGTGAACTCCTGCGCCGCCTGTGTGCCGTAGCCCACGGTCGCGCCCGTGAAGGTCTTGCTTGTCGGGCTGATTGTTGCCGTGTAGGTGGCTGTCGCGCTGACCGTGAAGCTCAACGAAGCGGGGAGGCTAACGCCGTTGCTGCCCGTGACGGTGAGCGTGGCGGTGTAGGTGTTCGCCGCAAGCCCGGTTTTCGGACGGACGCTGACGGTTGCCGTGCCGCCCGGCGCAATCGACGCGGGGGAGAGCGCCGCGCTGATCTCGAAGTTCGCGGTGGAGGAAAGGGCCGCCGAAAGCCCGGTAATCGTGCCCGTCCCCGTGTTGGTGATGGTGAACGCCTGCGCCGCCTGTGCGACGTAGCCCACAATCGCGCCCGCGAAGGTCTTGCTTGTCGGGCTGATTGTCGCCGTATAGGTCAGAGTCGGAGCCGCCGTCGTGGCTTGGGTTTTCACCGCGTACGCCGCCTTATTGCCCGCGCCGTCCTCCACCAAAACAACGAAATAATAGGTTGTGCTTGCCGATAACCCGGTTACGGCGTATGTCGCTATATCAAGCGTACCGCCCGCGTTCAGCAATGTGCCGCCTGTCGGCAAACCGCCCGATATAGTGAACGTACTGCCGGATTTTTGATAGACATAGTATCTCAAAGCCGATTGCGCCGTTACAATGTCGGTGGCTTTCGTCCAGTTCAGCGTCAGCGAATTGTTTGTTACGCTTGCGGTCGTGATGGTTCCGCCGCCGCCCGGTAGTATTGGTGGGGTGACGTCTTTTACCGTTACCTGTTGCGTGATCTCTGTTGTAGCCGCGCTTACGAGGGCGTTGCTTGCGTCTCTCAATCCGTATCCGGGAGCCAAGAGGTTGGATATGTTGATAGCGGGAGATATACTGTTTTGAATACGAATGCCGCCAAAAGTCCCGCCCGACAGCGAAATTGTTTGGGTTGAGGAATTATGCTTGACACTCAGACCAAACATTTTTTTCTCAGTGCCAGAACTATTTAAGTTGCTAAAAGAACCTCCTTCAATGGTAAGATTAACATTGTCGCCTTCTGCCTCTACTGTAGTTGGCGCACCAGAAACCATTGCGGTTACACCTTTGAACGTACCGCTGTGTATGACGGTAGTGCTGCCGTCACAGCAATAAATGGCGCGTCCAAATGTATTGCCAAGGCTAAGAGAAACCTCCAATGTTACGCCGGATACTCCAAGCGTACCCCGATTAAAAATTATGGCATTGGGGCATCCGTTTGCGTTAAAGCCGGATTTTATTGTCCCGCTGCCGGTGATGTCAAGTACTCTGCCCGGTGCGACGCCAATAAATGAGTATAACTTATTAGGAGAGTCCAGGGTATTCTTTACGTAAGTAACATTCGCGTCAAGCTGTAACGCCTTATTCCCGGCGATATTGATGGCGCAATCGAGATGAGCGTGGTCTGTATCGTCAGACAGATAAGTAATATTGCCTGTGACCCGTACATACGAAACCCCGGTATGCTGCAACGCCGCCTTAAATTCGGCGTATGTGTCCACGCACACAGGGTCGCTTTGGTCCGCGCCGCTGCCTGTCGTCCCCGGGATGTCGCCGGGGCTGTAAGCGCTGGCCGTGACGGGCGCGAGGGCCAGCAGGCCGAGGGACAATGCCAGGGTGAGAAGGATGCTGAGGATGCGGTTGGGTTTCATTGGGATCGCTTCTTTCTGTATTTATTTTTTTTTGATAAAGCAAAAAACGGCTCCCCCCAGTGAAGGGGAAACCGCCTATGGGCTCATATTGAATTTAGGGCAAGCAAAAAGGGCGGAATTACCGCCTGTAGCCTGTAGCCTGTAGCCTGTAGCCTGTAGCCTGTAGCCTGTAGCCTGTAGCCTGTAGCCTGTAGCCTGTAGCCTGTAGCCTGTAGCCTGTAGCCT
>Ga0268262_10007528_pt1 | contig 10126 bp, 4 predicted proteins | sample TergutNc150P3_FD_190354 | JGI IMG/M metagenome (GOLD analysis project Ga0268262, IMG submission 190354) | Nasutitermes corniger P3 segment gut microbial community from laboratory colony in Florida, USA - Nc150 P3 (SPAdes) (version 2) | ecosystem: Host-associated > Arthropoda: Insects > Digestive...
TTTATAAACGCATATTTGCTAAGACCCATCGCTATTCCGCCTTTTCCCCAATAATTAACATCAAAGATGTACTAACACAGAAGACCAGCGAACAAAAAACAGTCATATAATATATATCGCATATTTTAGAGATATTTTCAACTCTTTTTTATGATTTATTGGCGTTTTTTCAGGCTTGTTTAATATTATACTCCGGCATTATTCAAAAGTTTTAGGATCTGAATAGCCGGGTTTTACCAGCACATTATCCTTACCTTCGATAAATTCTTTATAAACACCTTCCCATTCATCAAATGAGTATTCCTCAAAAGAAACCGAAATATACTTTTTAGGTTTGCCTAAAGTTTTATTGACGATATCGCCTATTTGCTCAGCGGCTTTTTGCAAGGACTCTTTTGATGGACCTGAGATGGTTTTGATTATTACGTGGGGCATGTTTTCACTCCTTTGGGGGTATTATAGCTTAATAGGGGTGGTTTTGTAAAATGAGGCATGGTGATAAAATTTGACTGATATGTAGAGATTAGAAGGATAGATTATTGAAGGAGGGATGAGGAAGGTAGGGAGTTATTTAAACTCTCTTGAATATATCTCCATTTTTTAACATAATAAATTTTAGTAATACATGATAAGTCAAATATAACAAAGTATTAAATTTAGATTAATAAGGAGAAAATTGTGAGTAATTATAAGTATTCTGTAAACCAACATCCTATATCTATTATTCTTAGTTGGATTAAAGCAAAAGAAATTGCTATTCCTGAAATCCAAAGACCATTTGTATGGAGTAGCACTAAAGTTCGTGATTTAATTGACAGTCTTTATCAAGGATATCCCATAGGCTATTTAATTGCATGGCAAAATCCAACTATTCGCCTAAAAGATGGGACGACATCTACTGGAAAAAAGATCCTCATAGATGGGCAACAAAGAGTTACAGCTCTTATGGCAGCTTTGTTAGGAGAAGAAGTTATTAATGACGAGTATAAACAAACACGCATTACTATCGCATTTCACCCTAAGAAAAAACAATTTGAAGTTTCCAACCCAGCCATTCAAAAAGATAATGCATGGATACCAGATATTTCTTTTCTTCTTAAACCAGATGTTAATATGTTTAATTTGGTTAAAGATTATTGCCAAGCAAATCAAGGAGTAAGCGAAAATGAGATTTTTGAAACTCTTACATCAGTAAAGTCAATAGAGGGTAATTTGATCGGTCTAATAGAACTTAATTCAGAATTAGATATTGAAACTGTAACTGATATATTTATCCGAATTAATTCCCAGGGTTCACCATTAAGCCAAGCTGATTTTGCAATGTCAAAAATATCAGCTAATGAAACTTATGGAGGAAATACTCTACGTAAAACTATAGATTATTTTTGTCATTTGGCTACTGCTCCTGAATTCTATCATCAAATAAAAACAACGGATCAAGATTTTGTAAATACCAATTATTTTACCACGATGTCATGGCTCAAAGATGAAAATGATGATCTATATTGTCCTTTATATACAGATATGCTTAGAGTCTCATTTACTTCTGAATTTAAACGTGGACGATTACAGGATCTTGTTGCATTATTGTCAGGAAGAAATTTTGAAACTCGTACATACGAAGAAATAATAGCAGAAAATTCATTTAAAAAACTTGAAACTGGTATAATGAAATTTATGAACAAAACAAATTTCCAAAGATTTATTATGATTGTTCGCTCTGCAGGATTTATTGATTCTTCAATGATCAATTCTCAAAACGTAATAAATTTTGCTTATATTCTTTATCTTTTATCTATTTCTATTAAACTTAGTCCAGCAAAAATAGAAAGTTTTGTTAGAAGATGGCTAGTTATGTCTATACTCACTGGAAGATATTCAAGTTCACCTGAGTCACAATTCGATCTGGATGTTCGGCGAATAGACGAACTTGGTATAGAACGATATTTATCAGAAGTAGAAGAATCCCAACTTTCTGATGCTTTTTGGATGGCAGGTTTACTACAACGATTGGATACATCCGTTGCTTCTAGTCCATTATTTGGTGTTTATTTAGCCGCTCAAGTAAAAGCGAATGATAAGGGATTCTTGTCACGAGATATAACTGTTGGAGACTTGATTACCCACAAGGGCGATATTCATCATATTTTCCCTAAGAACTATTTGAAGAAAAATGGATTACAAAGAGGAAAATATAATCAAATCGCTAATTATGTGATGATGCAAAGCGAGATAAATATTGCCATAAGAGACAGATCCCCAAAAGAATATTTTTCTGAATTAATTGAAAACTGTAAAAAAGGTGTTTCTCAATATGGAGCAATAGTAGACCCTGCCGAATTAAAACACAACTTTAGCATGCATTGTATACCTGATGGTATGGAAAATAAAACTATTGATAATTACAACGATTTCCTTATAGAAAGACAAAAATTGGTCGCTAATAAAATAATGAATTATTACAAGAAATTGTAATTAGTAAGAATATAAACTGTCTTGAGATACTTTATTTTTTGCATAAACTTTACTAATATAAAAAATCAATTCTTTATACAATTTGAAAAAGAATTGATTTTAATAATTATATTTATTTTTTCTTTGGCATTCGTTCTTTCAAAAATTTAGCTACAGTCATCCGATCAACTCCAAAAATTCGACCAATAGCACTTTTTGAAGTATCTTTTTTAAGAAGTATTTTTATTTCTTTCTCATGTCCTGATAGTTTTACACGAGATGACTTTTTACCCCACGGTCTGCCAAGAATAACACCTTCTAATCACCGTAATTTTGCCCGGGTCCGTTGTGTTGCAGACCGACCAATTTTTCGAGTAAACTAAATTTACGGCTGGGACTCTCCGAAAGTTTCTTACGTTGCAGACCGACCAATTTTTCGAGTAAACTAAATTTAAGTTTCCGCATACTGCAGCTTATAATAGGTTGCAGACCGACCAATTTCTCGAGTAAACTAAATTATAAGTTCCTTTAGGTGCGACAGTAGATATGTTACAGACCGACCAATTTTTCGAGTAAACTAAATTGCGACCGCGGTGCTTCCGTTCATGACGCCTGTTGCAGACCGACCAATTTTTCGAGTAAACTAAATTCCGTCTGCTAGTATTGCAAATATGCTTTGCGTTGCAGACCGACCAATTTTTCGAGTAAACTAAATTCGCCTTCCGAAATCGAAAAACATTCTTGAGTTGCAGACCGACCAATTTTTCGAGTAAACTAAATTACAAAATAATTGATATTGATCAAGGCGTGAGTTGCAGACCGACCAATTTTTCGAGTAAACTAAATTCTGGGCTTTGATTAGTCGTCTTTGGCGTCTGTTGCAGACCGACCAATTTTTCGAGTAAACTAAATTAAAAGTTAAAATCCATGTGCGTCAAAGTTGGTTGCAGACCGACCAATTTTTCGAGTAAACTAAATTATGTAAATCTTTCTGCCTAAAGATTCTTCTGTTGCAGACCGACCAATTTTTCGAGTAAACTAAATTTAGTCTGCGCCATAAGCTTTCATGTCATCAGTTGCAGACCGACCAATTTTTCGAGTAAACTAAATTTCGTTTTCCGCTTTCTCGTAGTTTTCGTCCGTTGCAGACCGACCAATTTTTCGAGTAAACTAAATTTGGAAAAGTCTCCGCTATTTGTGATGTTCAGTTGCAGACCGACCAATTTTTCGAGTAAACTAAATTGCATAAGTTATTTAAAGTATCCGTTTGCTAGTTGCAGACCGACCAATTTTTCGAGTAAACTAAATTATATGATCGAGCAGTTCCTTAAAGCTATAGTTGCAGACCGACCAATTTTTCGAGTAAACTAAATTCCTTGCAGCCTTTCTCTGCCAAATATTTAAGTTGCAGACCGACCAATTTTTCGAGTAAACTAAATTCAATGCCACGAAGACGGATATATTATAGGAGTTGCAGACCGACCAATTTTTCGAGTAAACTAAATTGCATTTTATATAAACCATCAGACCACTTGCGTTGCAGACCGACCAATTTTTCGAGTAAACTAAATTATAAGCTGTTCATTATCTCTATTCTGTAAGTTGCAGACCGACCAATTTTTCGAGTAAACTAAATTGCGTTAATTGGTCAATGGGAAATTCCGTCAGTTGCAGACCGACCAATTTTTCGAGTAAACTAAATTCCGCGCGAGTGATTCCGGTGGCGTTGCCCCGTTGCAGACCGACCAATTTTTCGAGTAAACTAAATTCTGTGCCTGTGCAGTTGGTTAAGTTTGTAGTTGCAGACCGACCAATTTTTCGAGTAAACTAAATTTTGACACCGCCTCTATTTAATTCTTGGTGTGTTGCAGACCGACCAATTTTTCGAGTAAACTAAATTCGATTATGATTGCGTGATAGTGCGGTCTTTGTTGCAGACCGACCAATTTTTCGAGTAAACTAAATTATATTAAGTAGACATAATCACGTTTAACAAGTTGCAGACCGACCAATTTTTCGAGTAAACTAAATTAATAGTCCGGTGTCTGTGTCGTTTTCGGCAGTTGCAGACCGACCAATTTTTCGAGTAAACTAAATTTTGACACCGCCTCTATTTAATTCTTGGTGTGTTGCAGACCGACCAATTTTTCGAGTAAACTAAATTTTCCTTTGCGGCTTGTACTAGTTGTCTTAGTTGCAGACCGACCAATTTTTCGAGTAAACTAAATTTATGTTTGCTGTTGACATATCTGCGTACATGTTGCAGACCGACCAATTTTTCGAGTAAACTAAATTGGCATAACTTCCGCACAAGCACCGATAGAGTTGCAGACCGACCAATTTTTCGAGTAAACTAAATTCAATCATGGCAATAGTGCTATGCCCTGTTTGTTGCAGACCGACCAATTTTTCGAGTAAACTAAATTTGCACAATTTGTCTTATGTTCATTACTATTGTTGCAGACCGACCAATTTTTCGAGTAAACTAAATTCGTCTGGTTGGAATCCGTTGCTTTTCCACTGTTGCAGACCGACCAATTTTTCGAGTAAACTAAATTTTGCGCCACAACCGCCGCCTTCACCCTGTAGTTGCAGACCGACCAATTTTTCGAGTAAACTAAATTATTTCTCGTCATTTCAGATAGTTTTTTCATGTTGCAGACCGACCAATTTTTCGAGTAAACTAAATTCAAAAGAAACGAATACCGCAGGGTGTATGAGTTGCAGACCGACCAATTTTTCGAGTAAACTAAATTCGAAGCACTAGCATACTATGCTACTGAGCAGTTGCAGACCGACCAATTTTTCGAGTAAACTAAATTTCAGGTATATTCGACCTTTATAAACCTCCTGTTGCAGACCGACCAATTTTTCGAGTAAACTAAATTCAGGGAGAGAAGGGGAAGTAATAGCTAGGTGTTGCAGACCGACCAATTTTTCGAGTAAACTAAATTTTTTGTCCTCATCGCCCACGGTTATAGCCAGTTGCAGACCGACCAATTTTTCGAGTAAACTAAATTAGAACCTCTTTCTATGTTTATTACTTTATGTTGCAGACCGACCAATTTTTCGAGTAAACTAAATTATGGAATACAGCCACCATTGGCAATAAATTGTTGCAGACCGACCAATTTTTCGAGTAAACTAAATTGCGGTGTAGAGCTACCGTGTCGCTTTTGCTGTTGCAGACCGACCAATTTTTCGAGTAAACTAAATTCATGAAAAAGTGGACGTACAAAGGCATAAAGTTGCAGACCGACCAATTTTTCGAGTAAACTAAATTAAATGTCGCATAACGCCTCTAGGTATGCGGTTGCAGACCGACCAATTTTTCGAGTAAACTAAATTCGGTCAGCCCGGGAGCCGTCGCCGCCGCCCGTTGCAGACCGACCAATTTTTCGAGTAAACTAAATTAAATCATACCTTGAGGCGCGTAAGACTTTAGTTGCAGACCGACCAATTTTTCGAGTAAACTAAATTATAAGCATCACAGGTGATTTTCAAATCATGTTGCAGACCGACCAATTTTTCGAGTAAACTAAATTGTTATAAAATGCTATGCTTGTGATCTGCTGTTGCAGACCGACCAATTTTTCGAGTAAACTAAATTCAATCATGGCAATAGTGCTATGCCCTGTTTGTTGCAGACCGACCAATTTTTCGAGTAAACTAAATTCTAAACAGGCGCGTAATACGTCGCGTTCAGTTGCAGACCGACCAATTTTTCGAGTAAACTAAATTGTGAGGGCAACAAGGGCTTTACTGTCTCCCGTTGCAGACCGACCAATTTTTCGAGTAAACTAAATTTCAATCTCGCGTCCATATGCGGCTTGCTGGTTGCAGACCGACCAATTTTTCGAGTAAACTAAATTCCCACACAATCGCGCGTATGTTGTTTGTGTGTTGCAGACCGACCAATTTTTCGAGTAAACTAAATTTAATCCGCCGACGCATGACGGATTAATCCGGTTGCAGACCGACCAATTTTTCGAGTAAACTAAATTTTAAAGTCGCGTAAGGCTGTTTTACTGATAGTTGCAGACCGACCAATTTTTCGAGTAAACTAAATTGCGAAAATTTTACTACTATTGACGCAATAGGTTGCAGACCGACCAATTTTTCGAGTAAACTAAATTCTGTGATAAAAAACGCCCGTAATAAACTTGTTGCAGACCGACCAATTTTTCGAGTAAACTAAATTAGCCAAGGAAATAGCCGCTCCGGCAAGTTTGTTGCAGACCGACCAATTTTTCGAGTAAACTAAATTAGAACGGGGTCCAACCAGACGGGGAGTATAGTTGCAGACCGACCAATTTTTCGAGTAAACTAAATTTCCAGTCTAAAAACCCGAAGCGGTTTATAGTTGCAGACCGACCAATTTTTCGAGTAAACTAAATTAAACCGCGAGTTTCGGCGTTGTTGCAAACAGTTGCAGACCGACCAATTTTTCGAGTAAACTAAATTCCGACCGAATATATGAATTCTTGAAGCGAGGTTGCAGACCGACCAATTTTTCGAGTAAACTAAATTACAATTCAGACTTCATTTGGTAAGCCCTTGTTGCAGACCGACCAATTTTTCGAGTAAACTAAATTTAAACTACATATTTTCGATATTCCATTCAGTTGCAGACCGACCAATTTTTCGAGTAAACTAAATTGACAGAGACACGCCGGGTATTGCCTTCTTCGTTGCAGACCGACCAATTTTTCGAGTAAACTAAATTAAAACAACCGCCCTTCCAATTCCGGCGGCAGTTGCAGACCGACCAATTTTTCGAGTAAACTAAATTCCTGTTCCCCTGCGGCTGATATTTGATTTAGTTGCAGACCGACCAATTTTTCGAGTAAACTAAATTATAAAAAAAGCCGCCGAAGAGACTGGACAGTTGCAGACCGACCAATTTTTCGAGTAAACTAAATTATTCGACGTCGCCGCCTTTGACTGTCGCCTGTTGCAGACCGACCAATTTTTCGAGTAAACTAAATTTATTAGGAACTGATTATAAAGAGCCTAATTGTTGCAGACCGACCAATTTTTCGAGTAAACTAAATTGAAAGTCGTCAACGACAACCACATCAGATTGTTGCAGACCGACCAATTTTTCGAGTAAACTAAATTTATCTCCATTAACTGCTGTTAACGTAGGTAGTTGCAGACCGACCAATTTTTCGAGTAAACTAAATTAACAGGCAGAGCAATAGTTACCAGCGTTGGTTGCAGACCGACCAATTTTTCGAGTAAACTAAATTATAAAAAATAAAGACCTGATCGGGATTCCGTTGCAGACCGACCAATTTTTCGAGTAAACTAAATTTCACGCTTTCACTAATACATAAATTGTCAGGTTGCAGACCGACCAATTTTTCGAGTAAACTAAATTGAGACTTTCCTCCTTTTCCCTTTCCGCTTGGTTGCAGACCGACCAATTTTTCGAGTAAACTAAATTCTCCAATTCGTGAATCATGCGCTTGTCCAGTTGCAGACCGACCAATTTTTCGAGTAAACTAAATTTTAACATACGATATAGCAGACTTCCGTTTAGTTGCAGACCGACCAATTTTTCGAGTAAACTAAATTCTAACCTACGACATAGCAGACTTTCGCTTGTTGCAGACCGACCAATTTTTCGAGTAAACTAAATTCGGCAGATCAAGCGATAATTTATACCTTGAGTTGCAGACCGACCAATTTTTCGAGTAAACTAAATTCCCGCTTCGTTAAGGTCTCGTCTTTTTGGGTTGCAGACCGACCAATTTTTCGAGTAAACTAAATTGGTATGTTGAACGCAATGTAAAGCTGTTTGTTGCAGACCGACCAATTTTTCGAGTAAACTAAATTAGAGCGGAAAGAGAAGCGTAGGGATTGGGAGTTGCAGACCGACCAATTTTTCGAGTAAACTAAATTATTAGCCGCTCTTGAATGGTTCTCTCTTTCGTTGCAGACCGACCAATTTTTCGAGTAAACTAAATTGTCTTTTTTTACAAGGCTTGCAAGTTTGTAGTTGCAGACCGACCAATTTTTCGAGTAAACTAAATTGCCATCATTCCGCGCCGCGCCATAGAATCGTTGCAGACCGACCAATTTTTCGAGTAAACTAAATTCGATAACCTGAATCTTCAAACTGAACGGAGTTGCAGACCGACCAATTTTTCGAGTAAACTAAATTTCGTTGTTTGACCTTGACGCGGTATCAAGTGTTGCAGACCGACCAATTTTTCGAGTAAACTAAATTTACTGAAAATATGAATTTCAATTTCGCTAAGTTGCAGACCGACCAATTTTTCGAGTAAACTAAATTGCGAGGCGTATGTTCTCAAGGTTTTCATCAGTTGCAGACCGACCAATTTTTCGAGTAAACTAAATTTGATGACCTCAAGGCCAATTCCCTTCTGGAGTTGCAGACCGACCAATTTTTCGAGTAAACTAAATTAATGCGACTACTTGACTTGCCGTTTCTACCGTTGCAGACCGACCAATTTTTCGAGTAAACTAAATTTTACCCATTCGCCGAAGCGACACATTGCGGGTTGCAGACCGACCAATTTTTCGAGTAAACTAAATTAAACGCCGTCGCAAGTATCGTCGACGGGCGGTTGCAGACCGACCAATTTTTCGAGTAAACTAAATTTAGGGATCGTTAATTAAAAAAGTGTCGTTAGTTGCAGACCGACCAATTTTTCGAGTAAACTAAATTTACCCCTTTTGGAGTAACGAGTTTTTTGTAGTTGCAGACCGACCAATTTTTCGAGTAAACTAAATTACCGCTAAATAGCGCCGATAAATGTGCGCTGTTGCAGACCGACCAATTTTTCGAGTAAACTAAATTTAAAGAAAAACAAAAAAGAGCTGTATATACGTTGCAGACCGACCAATTTTTCGAGTAAACTAAATTTTTTTTTTACTCGTCTTGATTATTTTCTGTGTTGCAGACCGACCAATTTTTCGAGTAAACTAAATTAAAATGGATTTCAACCGGACGGGGAATATAGTTGCAGACCGACCAATTTTTCGAGTAAACTAAATTTTCTTAACCAGTCGCCAACGGTGATGTCCGGTTGCAGACCGACCAATTTTTCGAGTAAACTAAATTGTGTAGACATAACGCGCGATAGGCCTTATAGTTGCAGACCGACCAATTTTTCGAGTAAACTAAATTCAAACGCGGTTTCTCAGGAATACAAGCTGAGTTGCAGACCGACCAATTTTTCGAGTAAACTAAATTAGTTACCGGCTAATTCCTTACAGGATAAGGAGTTAGCCGGTAAGGTCGGCAAAAAAAGCATGTTAAAACAGCAGTAATTGTGAGGGTTTTTGCTTGTTTTTTTCTTTCTTTTTCCCTGAAAATGAAATAATTCCTTCATATTGTTTGTCCGTAATCGTAAGAATGTCTACTTTGCCTTTAGGCGGAAGTTGGGCTTGAATATCGCTAATATAACCATCCAGAGCTTCTTTTCCCGACAATAACCTATAATATACCGAAAATTGGCTCATGTGAAAACCCTTATCCAACAAGGATTTTCTGAAGAGAGACGCTGTTTTTCGTTCCAATGGAGTAATAACAGGCAAATCAAAAAGAACTATCATCCACATAAGTTTATATGAGCTAAGATTCGTCATCTTTTTCTAACCGTAGTTCGGCGATTTCAATCTGCGGTTTCTTAAATTTGAA
>Ga0268262_10007529_pt1 | contig 10125 bp, 9 predicted proteins | sample TergutNc150P3_FD_190354 | JGI IMG/M metagenome (GOLD analysis project Ga0268262, IMG submission 190354) | Nasutitermes corniger P3 segment gut microbial community from laboratory colony in Florida, USA - Nc150 P3 (SPAdes) (version 2) | ecosystem: Host-associated > Arthropoda: Insects > Digestive...
AAAAAAACACTTCACAGTAGGCATAAACGATGATGTTAGCAACACAAGCCTGAAAATAGACGAAAACTTCCGTTTGGAGAAAAAATTGTTCCAAACCATGTTCTATGGTCTTGGAGCGGATGGTACGGTTGGAGCAAACAAAAATTCCATAAAAATAATAGGCGAATACACAGACAATTATACTCAAGGCTACTTTGTTTACGATTCCAAAAAGAGCGGCAGTGGCACAACCAGCCACTTGCGTTTTGGCAGCGAACCCATTCACGCACCCTATTTAATTGAGCCAAACCAAGCAGATTTCATAGCCTGCCACCACACCCCGCACCTTTACCAAGTAAATATGCTCCGTTATGCAAAACCCGGCGCGGTGTTTTTGATTAACACGCAACAAAACGCAGACTCGGCTTGGGACACCTTCCCAAAAGAAGTTCAAAAGCAAATAATAGACAAAAAGCTCAAAGTTTATGTTATAGATGGCTACAAGGTTGCCCACGACACGGGAATGGGCAGGCGTATAAATACCATTATGCAAACTTGTTTTTTTGCAATTTCAGGCATTTTGCCAAAAGAAGAGGCAATTAGCCATATTAAAGATTCCATCAAAAAGAGCTATTTGAAAAAAGGCGAAGAGGTTGTTAAAAAGAATTGGGAAGCAGTTGACCATACGCTTGCTCATTTAAGCGAGGTAAAAATTCCCGGCAGCGTTAGCGCAACAAGTGGTTTCCGCCCTGCATTGATAGGCACAAAAGACAAATTCCTAAACTCCGTAACTGCAAAGATTATTGAGGGTTATGGCGATGAGCTTCCTGTTTCTGCAATACCTGCGGATGGTACATATCCAACCGCCACATCCAAATACGAAAAGAGAGATTTGGCTTTGGAAATACCTGTTTGGAGCACCGAGTCTTGCATTCAGTGCGGAAAGTGCGCAATGGTTTGCCCACACGCTGCTATTCGCACCAAAGCCTACGATGCCTCTGCCTTGGGAAATGCCCCAGAAGGCTTTAAGGCTATGGAAGGCAAAGGCTTTAAATTAGACGGCAATATTAAATATACCGTTCAAGTTAGCCCTTATGACTGTACGGGCTGCGGAGTTTGCACAGAAGCCTGCTCTGGTCTTAAAGGAGCAAAAGCCTTGAATATGCTCCCTCAGGCAGATATTGCAGAAAAAGAGGGAAAGGCTTGGGATTTCTTTGTGGACTTGCCCGAAGCAGACCGCACAAAAATAGACCCGAAACTCGTTAAAAACGCGATGCTCCTTGAACCTCTCTTTGAGTTCAGCGGTGCCTGCACAGGTTGCGGCGAAACCCCTTATGTCCGTTTGGCATCTCAGTTGTTTGGCGATAGAATGGTGATAACAAATGCAACTGGCTGTTCTTCCATTTATGGCGGTAATTTGCCAACTACTCCCTGGGCAAAAAATAAAGCTGGCAGAGGTCCAGCTTGGACTAATTCCCTATTTGAAGATAATGCGGAATTTGGTCTTGGGCTTCGTCTTGCGATAACCCACCACGCAAAACAGGCAGAAGACCTATTAGATTCTGTTACCGAAGTTCCAGCAGATTTGGCAAAAACTCTCAAAGAGCAAAGCCAAATAGACGAAGTTGGCATTGCCGCTCAAAGAGCAAATGTCGAAAAATTAAAGGGAATTTTGAAAAAAGCAAGCAATCCCTTAGCAAAAAAACTCCTCTCCCTAGCCGATTACCTTGTACACAAGACCGTGTGGATTATGGGCGGTGATGGCTGGGCTTATGATATTGGCTACGGCGGCTTAGACCACGTTCTTGCCAGCGGCGAGAACGTGAATATTCTGGTTTTAGATACCGAGGTATATTCCAACACTGGCGGCCAAGCGAGCAAAAGCACTAATTTGGCAGCAGTTGCGCTGTTTGCCGCAAGCGGCAAACGCGCTCCCAAAAAAGACCTCGGCTTGATTGCAATGAGCTACAAGAACGTGTATGTTGGCAAAGTCGCTCTGGGTGCAAACGATGTTCACACAATTAAGGTGTTCCGCGAAGCAGAAGCCCACAACGGCCCCTCGCTGATACTCGCCTACTCCCCTTGCATTTCGCACGGCATAAAGGATATGCGTTATATGCTCCATCAGCAAAAAATGGCAGTGGAAAGTGGCTACTGGCCCCTGCTCCGCTACATTCCAGCAAACATAGACGAGGGCAAAAATCCCTTTGTTTTGGATTCCAAAGCCCCAAGCCTACCGGTTAAAGACTATATCTACACCGAAAACCGCTACAAAATGCTAACCGCTTCCAATCCAGCCGCCGCAGAAGAACTTGCAAACAAACTGCAAGCATTTGTGGATGCAAGGTGGAAACAGTATGAGGATTTAGCGAAGTAGTTAGCGAATTTTTGAAATCCGCTCCCCCGTCTTTGGGTGCAAAGAGAAAAAATTAGCCAAAAAACTGGCCTTTTTCTCTTGTATTTGCAACAATTCAAGGCTTTCAAGGGCTACTGCTTTTCCGCACTTTTTTGAAGCCAAGCGGTCTGCTTCAAATTCTTGTTTATGGCAAAAATAACGGTAAATCAAAAATGCGAGCAAACTGAGAGCAATTAGTAATATATGCCGTTTTAACTCGTGCCGCTTTTCTATATGAGCCTGCTCGTGAAAATATCTATGGCTTAACATATACTCCATCGAGCATAGATTGCACATCGGTTTCATCTATTTTAATGCCACTGCCAATCAAAGTCATTGCATTTTTCAGCACAAAATCTAAGGAATTTTTCTCTTCCATTTCTTGTTTAGAAGAACGCCCTTGCAAATAATCTGCCAAACTGTCCAAAACCACAGGATCTGGCGAGTAGTAGGTTTTTTCTTGTGCTAACTCTTCCCTGTATTCTTCGCTTTGTTTTTTGCGATAAAGCCAAAGCGGTCCATTGGTTTCGCTTTGCCTGAAGATAACATTGTCTGCCTTGGTTTGTTCAAGCATTGCAAAAAAAGTTACGGCAACCATTATGGGCATTCGCTCTTTGCCGAGTAATTCGTCAAACATCGCTCTGCCGTATTTTCCCAAATATTCGTTTATATATTGTTCCCTATCTTCCGTAGTTACATTATCTACTTCTATTGTGTGCACGCTATTGTACGAATGGATTTGCAGAGTTTTGTGGAATGCTTTGAAAAGCTGCCATATATTGGCATCTGCAAGCTGGGAATCCTTGGCTATTTTTTCCATACGCCCGCGCCCATAGGTGCCAAAATTCCTTTCTTCCATTTCTTGCAAGCCAAGCGCAACCCTTTTGAATTTTTGATATTCCTGCATTTGCAGAAGCAGAGCTTCACGTTCAAGCTCAAAATCCAGCAAATCATCTGGGCTTTGCTCTTCTTTTGGCAAAAGCTCCCTAGCCTTCAAATACATTAAGCGGCTGGCAAGGGCTAAAAATTCGCCCGCGTAGGATAAATCCACATTTTCCAAATCTTGTATGTATTCCAAATATTGTTCTGTGATTTTGGCTATGGAAATTTTTTCAAAGGAAATTTCTTCCTTTTTCATCAATAGGTAAAGCAGGTCTAGAGGACCTGTGTATGAGCCGTCTAATGAGAGTTCGTATAGGGTATCTGGCATATTAAGCAGCTTCGGCTGCATTCTTGGCAACACTCTTGTTCTTTGCTATTTTAGACCTTGCAACACCGGCTGTCTGCTGGTCGCCCAGAAATATGCGAATAACGCGAATGTTCTCTTTTGCTTCTGGTATTTTCACCTTCTCAAACAAATTTACCCTTTGGTTGGTGGTTCTAAGTTCTTCGGTCAAAAGACGGAATTGTTCTTCTATAACCCTGCGTTCCAAGCGCAAGCTAACCAAATGCTCCAAAGCACGAATGCCATCGTCTATCCAAATTGGGGTATCGAACAAATCTGGAATGTTGCGTTCAAAAACCACGCTATCAAACACCGGAATTGTAACTCCGGCAATATTGCCCTCTCCCAAAAGAACTTTGTCAACTTTGAGATATTTGCTCCATTCAATTGGCTCGGCAAATAGCTTTATCCAATTATCCATGTCGGCAAGCAAGGCTGCTTCTTCTTGCCTTTTGGATTCAACCCTGGATTGCACACCTCTGATTTCCATTTGGAGCTGCTGTTTTTTCAACTGCAAGGTGGGCAGGTAGCGCTGAAACCTTTTGAGGGCATCGCGTTCTGCCTTTAAAGCGTTTTTTGTGAGTTTGACCTTTGCCATAGGGGTAATATAGAAAAAAAATTTCTATCTTTAACCTAAGTAGGAGCAATAAGCCTTCACCTTAACAAGGAGGCTTTTATGGCTATTCCAGCGTACATGAAGATAGATGGCATTCCCGGCTCGGTGAATGTCTCCGGGAGAGAGGGCTTTGTTGAAGTCCTTGAGTTCAATCACAGGGTTTATGTCCCTACAGACCGCGATGACGGTTCGCTCACAGGCACCCGCAAGCACGATTCACTTGTGCTGCACAAGGCTTTTGACAAATCGTCATCGCTCCTTTACCAAAAGGTCTGCACGGGGCAAACAGTCCCAGACATCCTTATTCGGTGGTATAAAATCACAGATAGAGGAGAGGAGGTTGCATATTTTGAGCACAAACTTGAAAAATGCAAAATCGCAAGCGTGCGTTCTTATATGCATAATGTAAAGGATTCCACCAAGGAACAATTCGTGCACCAGGAAGAAGTTACCATTCGCTACGAAAAAATAACCTGGAATTTCTTGGACGGCAATTTGCAGCATACCGACCAGTGGAATCAGAGGTAAATGGCTAGAGGCTCGCAGTTTTCTACATTCTTCTCCGTGCAGCACGCGAGCCCTTCTATTTCCATAATAATTTGCAGCCGCAGCCAAAGCGAAGCTTTGAGCTTGCGGCGAAATTTGCTCGGCACAGCAAAATATCCAGACAGTTTGGAGATTATTGTTTGGGATAACAAAGAAAAAAACGAAGGCTTGTGCGCTGTGTATAATCAAGGCGTGGCAAAGGCTAATGGCAGGGTTTTGGTGTTTATGCACGAAGATGTGTGGATGATGGAAAAGGATTGGGATACAATTCTATTGAAAAAATTCAGGGATTTGCCAGAAATGCAAATTTTGGGAGTTGCAGGCACAGCTTTGCTAAAACCAGAACCTTATGCGCATTGGCCCGCGGCAAATATTCCCTACACTTTTGGGAAAGTGATACATTTGAACAAAAAAAGCGAAGAGTTTTTTCTCGCTATTTACAATGAAAGAGATGGCGACCAAGAAGCTGTGGTTGTTGATGGATTGTGGTTTGCCATTAGAAAACCGCTTTTTGAAAAATGCCGTTTTGATGAACAGACATTCACCAGATTTCATTTTTACGATTTGGATATTTGTATGCAAGCCCTTGAATTTGGGAAGGTTTATGTCACTGCCGATATTCGTGTTTTGCACAAAAGCGAAGGTTCTTTTGAAGGAGAATGGAAGGAATGGAGCCGAGTTTTTGTTGAAAAATGGAAAGATAAATTGCCAGCAAAAACTTTAGAGGAACCGCCTCCTTCAATTAAAATCCTTAAAACCGGACGCATTGATTTGCGAGGCAAGGTTAAAGTGCCTAATTGGTAATTTAAATCAACAGCCAGCCAGTTAAACTCGAAAGAAAAAAATACACGCAGCTTAAAACGCAAAGCACTTGAAAAACGATTGCCGCAATAATAATGGCTTTGTTCACTTCTTCAAGTGCTATTAATTTAAAGAACAAAATTGAAATGCAAGCGCAGAATAAACCCGAAAGCGAAAAAGTTAGGTAAAGGCTTCTGTCGAAATTTTCAAACAGAAAATTATACGGAAACAATATATTGAACCAGAGCAAAAACTGCACCAGAAGGCTATAAGAGAGAGGAATTACTAAAACAAGCCAATACATCAAAACACCTCTACGCTTAAACTAGAAATTTTTTTTAACAATATATCCTTTACATTCTCTAAAAATTCCCTTGGGAGCGGTTTTACAGAATATTCCGCAGTTTGACGAACCACAGAATAAAGTTGAACGCTTAATAGATTTTCAGGTTTGGTTTGGTAAATTTTCTGCACAATTTCGGCATAACTCTCAATATCTGTTTCGCTTGGAATTCTGCCTTTTGCTTCGCAGAGCATAGTTTGTATTCGCAAGGGGAATTTTGAAACGGCAAATTTCAAATTGGTTTCTATTAATTCCATATTTATTTTTTTCTGCGGACGGTTTATAAAATTAAGCCATTCATCCGTGCCAGCATCGAGTTTTCCCCAGATTTCACCACCAAAATCCAGAATTTTTTCCAAATGCATTGCATTCGTTATCAGCACTAATTTTGGAATTTCTGAAATTTCCTTTAACTGTTTGCATAATTCAGCAAAATGCGGGTAAAGAGTGGGTTCACCATCTCCGCTAAAAGCGATGTCTTTCAATACTCTGTTTTTCTCCTCTATATGCGGGAAATGCTCGGATAGTTTTGTTTTATGGTATATGGAGAGTAATTCTTTCAATTCAAAAATAATTTCATCCACAGATGGAATTTTCGCAGATACGTTTTTTTTATTTACTTGGCAATAAACGCAGCCATAAGAACACATTCCATTTGGCGTACAATTTATGCCAATAGACAATCCCCTTGCCCGCCTTGAAATAACCGGATACACAAAGCTAAAGTTCTCAAATCTGCGATTATGATCTGCCCAAGCACTCTGTAGTTCAGAAGTTGACATACAGCCTCAACTGCACTGTATTCAGACTTTCAAATCTGGTTTCTCCCTTGGCTCCTTCCAGGCCTCTTGCCATGCGGTCTTGAAACTGCTGTTGATAAGACAGTTCCAAATAGCGAGTGAGGGAGAATCGCAAATCTGCGGAAAGTTCCTCAATTTCGTAATCTTTAATTCTGGCTTTTGGAAAAAATACTTCACCTAATAAATCAAGCGTAAAATATCTCAAAAAAGAAAGCCTTATATTAACAGAATTCTCCCATCCATAATCATAAGATTCGTTGGTTGCAGAAATAAATTCGGTTCTTTCCTTGTTGCTTATCATTAAAATTTTTCTCCTTATGGTTTGCCTTGCGGCAAAACCAGTTTGAGCGGAAATATCCACTACATTTGAAACAATGGGTTGCAAATTCAAACCAACGCCCTCGCCTATGCGGAGCGGGTCAAAAGAAGAACTTATGCGAATTTTTTCGGTTTTTAATACATCTGAGGTAGTGGTATCGCTAATCCAATAGTATTCTGGAAAAATGTGGGTTTTTGCATTCACCCTTGTGTATGGACCAATCCAATCAAAAAATCTATATACAATGGAACTTTGAAACTGCAACAAGTCTTGGGCAATGCTCCACTGAGATTCTTTTTTCTCTTCGTTTAGCCACTGCATATTTTCCCTTGTGTATAATTCTGTTAGCCAAAATACTTTTTTGCGATTGTAAAGAGCGCGCAAACGCAAATCGCCAAGAGCATTCCAAGCACTGTTTTTTTGTTCACTTGCCGTTAGCAGAGTTGTGTAGCTGGCAGAACCGCCAAGCCTAAGCCCATAAGTCCAATAGGAATCTTTTGTGGCATTTATGCGCATTTTATGAACTCCGCCTGCAACAAGCCGCCGTCCTGTGCTATCTTCAAAAACAAGTTCAACGAAACTTAATTCTCCAGGATTTACCTGCACGGTTATATAGTTTGAAATAGAACTTGCATTTTCTCCGCTTCTGGAAATTCTATATATTTGCGGGGGTAAAATCCAAGTTTTAATATCATTTAGCCTTTCCTGGGTTAAACCAAAGCCCCTGCCATAGCTCTTGCCACTGTAAACTTCAAAAATTTCATAATTCACAGACACTAATTCACCTTCTTCGGTTATGGTATTTATCACAAGCCCACCCCAATTTGGCGGAACAAGAGTTGTTTTTCCTTCTTCTACTTTCACTTCGTACCCAAACTTATTATCTGCATTGCCAGAACCCATAGTAACCATATAAGTTCCATAAGGCACAACCAAACGCATTCCTGGTTTTCCAATCCATTCCCTATTTTCCTTTGAAAGAGAATCCATTCTTATGGCTTTGAATTCAGGCTCCAAGCGGCTTTCGGTAAAACGAGGAACAAAAATTGCACCCTGCCCCATACCTATAAATGTTTCATCTTGATTCAACTGTACTTCCACGCTTGGAGCAGTCCAGCCTTTATTTTCATAAATATCTCCTTTCTCGGAACGCAATTCCTGCACAAGTTTTTGGCTTTGCTCCAAAGCAATTTCAAAATCCGTGATTTCAACACCCGGAAGCTCTGGAGGGCGCACGGCAAAAATCGTCTGAACCCAGGTTGCCAGAATCGCCAAGATTAAAGCCTTTCTCACTCAATTTCTCCTGGAGGGGGCAAAGTTTCTAGTTCCACAGGATCCTTAATTCGCTCTATAGGATTCAAAGGCTTTGCAACTTTGTGCCCAGCTACGGAATTCATAACCGAATCTATATCTGCAATGGCTTCGTTATTTATGTATTCCAAAAGTTCAGACAAACCTCGTACCACATAAATGGTTTCCAAATTGCTGACTTTTTTGCGATAATCCCATTCCCTGCTCCACAAAACTCTTTTTGTCCTGTTTTCCTGCAAATGCATATTCATTGCCAAATGCGCATACCATTCATCTTGATTATCGTATTCTTCCAATGCTCTTATGGTTCCGCTTATGGTAAAATCTGGTTCTTCAACATCTATGCTTCTTCTTATTTCCGAAAAAATTTTAGCTGTCTGCAAATGGCGAAAAAGCATATCAGATACTAAATATTCTGGCTTAACCGCCCATAATTCGTAGTTGTAAAAATGCAGTTTATAGGGAGATTGCCTATAAACAATGTTATTGCGGCGATAGGCTTCCGATACATCAAAATCCTTTATCCTCACCGAATACGGATAAACACTTTCGTTAAGCATTTCCTTTGGAGTTGGCACATAGTCAAGCTGGTAATAACTGTTCTCAATAAAACGCCCAAAACAGCCTAAAAAAATCAATGTTGCAGCAAGCATCAACCACTTGCCACTAGCCAATAGCCACTCCCTGCAATTCATATCTACCTCACCCTCTGCTGTTTTTCTTCGCCGCGAATAAGGAGAGAAGGATTTTCCCTAACTTGGCGGCTAACATCGTTTAAATTTTCAACCGCTTCTTTTAAATATCGAACTATCACAGACAAATCTTCCTGATTGCGGTAAATAAGCTGGTCTCCCCTTTTTGCCAAAAGCTCCGCAGACTTTGCCGCATCGTTCATGCTTTTTATTGCGGTTTCCAATTGCAGATTCTGAATTTTCTTATCTGTGTGCGAAGCCAAGGTATCTAGCTTTGCTATTGCAAACGCTGTGCTGCTCTCTATTGTTTTTAGTTCTGCAATAGCGGAATTTGCATTTTCTAAAACCAATTTTGCCTGATGGGGAATTTCATTCATATCTTTTGTGTTTTTAACAAAAAAAGAATCTATCCTTGCAGAAATGTTGTCTATATTCTTCATAGTATTCATCAAGTGTTTTTGATTGTAATCGTTTGTAATGAAAAGCAAATTGTTCAGTATGCCTTCAATTTTTTCCGCTATGCTCTCTGCCTGACCGGTGATTTGCTTTAATCCGCTCACCGAAGATTGTATAAAGCTGCCTTTGGGGGCATTTGGGTCGCTGGGAGAACCTCCGCTGAGTTCAATGCTCTTTAAGCCTGTAAGGGAAATTCCGCCTATCAAATTGGCAGTCATAGTTGTTTTTATAGGGGTTTCCGAAGAAACCTCAAAATTCACTATAACGGCGTTCAAGTCTTCTTTATCCACTCCAAGACCTGTAACCTGCCCAACCACTATACCATTCAACTTAACTTTTGCCCCTGGGTTCAATCCATCCACGGATTCTGTGAAGCGAGTTTTATATGGAGTGAATTTTTCCGTTATTTTTTTGCCTATTAAAAAAGCCGCTGTTCCTAAAACCAAAAAAGACATAAGCATCACAAAAATGCCAAGCCTTATCCTTTCTGCTTTAGTCGTTTCCATTATATATGGAAATATAGTAAACGCCGATTAACTCATTCAGCTTTCGTATATATTTGATATAAAAGCTTAGAGATGATTTTTGAGAAAAAATTTCACGCAACGCCGCCACAAAGTACTTAAAACAGTGTTTTTGAAT
>Ga0268262_10007530_pt1 | contig 10125 bp, 8 predicted proteins | sample TergutNc150P3_FD_190354 | JGI IMG/M metagenome (GOLD analysis project Ga0268262, IMG submission 190354) | Nasutitermes corniger P3 segment gut microbial community from laboratory colony in Florida, USA - Nc150 P3 (SPAdes) (version 2) | ecosystem: Host-associated > Arthropoda: Insects > Digestive...
TTTTGAAAAGTCATAATTCCGTTCTTTTTAAATAAATGGTTGTTAAATGATTAATCCGGTTTTTATATTCCCGGATTAAATCTGCCGCGCAGCCGCCGTTCCACCTCTTCGGGAACCAGCCCGCTTATCGCGCCGCCATACGAGGCGATTTCCTTGACAAGCTTTGAACTCAGGAAGGAATAAGTTTCCGCGGGAAGCATGAATACCGTTTCCACACGGCTCGAAAGCCGGCGGTTTATCAACGCCATCTGAAGCTCGTATTCATAATCTGAAATGGCGCGAATACCGCGTATGATTACCGACGCGCCGCTCCGTTCCGCGAAATCGACCAGCAGGCCCGAAAAATCGGTAACGGAAACATTACCGATCTCACCGACTGCCGATTCCAGCATTTCCCTGCGTTCCTCGACGGAAAAGAGCGGCGTTTTGCCGGAGTTGCGCAAAATGGCGACTATGACTTTGTCAAAGAGCGCCGCGCTGCGCTGGATAAGGTCGATATGCCCGTTTGTAACGGGATCGAAAGAACCGGGATAAACAGCTATAGTTTCCATAACGAAAGCATTATAGAGTAAAAAACCCGGTTATTTCAAGCCAGGGCGCTGTCAGCCGCGCGCAGTTCCTTATAGTGGCCGATCAGGCCGCTGGTGGAACCGTCATGAGAACCGGTTTTCCCGTTTTCATCCAGTTCCGGCAGAATGGCCTGCGCCAGTTGTTTGCCCAGTTCCACGCCCCACTGGTCAAAGCTGTTGATGTTCCAGATAACGCCCTGGACGAAAATCTTGTGTTCATAAAGCGCCACAAGCCGCCCAAGCGTGCGCGGCGTGAGTTTACGGAAAAGCAGTGAATTGGTCGGCCGGTTTCCTTCGAAAATTTTGTGCGGCAAAAGGCGCTTAATGCTTCCTTCGTCCATTCCTGAGCGTTCCAGTTCCAGCCGCGCCTCGGCTTCGCTTTTCCCCTTCATAAGCGCTTCCGTCTGCGCAAAGAAATTGGCAAGAAGCATCTTGTGATGTTCGCCCAGCGGATTATGGCTCACCGCCGGCGCTATAAAGTCGGCGGGAACCAGCCGGGTTCCCTGATGAATAAGCTGATAAAAAGCGTGCTGCCCGTTGGTTCCCGGTTCGCCCCAGATAATCGGCCCGGTGGCGTAATCCACGCGCCGTCCGCCGCGGTCAACGCTTTTGCCGTTGCTTTCCATATCTGCCTGCTGAAAATAGGCCGCGAAACGGTGCATATACTGATCGTATGGAAGAATCGCGTGCGAAGCCGCGCCGAAGAAATTGCCGTACCAGACGCCCAGCAGCCCCATGACGACCGGAATGTTGCGCCGAAACGGCGTTTCACGGAAATGCCTGTCTATGTCATACGCGCCGGCGAGCAGTTCTTCAAAATTTTCCATGCCTATAACAAGAGCTATCGAAAGACCTATAGCCGACCAGAGCGAATAACGGCCGCCGACCCAGTCCCAGAATTCAAACATATTGGCCGTATCAATGCCGAAATCCGCGACGGCTTTGGCGTTTGTCGAAAGCGCGACAAAATGGCGCGGAACGCAGGCTTCTGTTCCAAACGCGCCTATGAGCCATTCCTTGGCCGACCGGGCGTTGGCTATTGTTTCCTGCGTCGTGAAGGTTTTTGACGCGACGCAGAACAGCGTCGATTCCGGATTAACCCGTTTAAGAGTTTCAGCGATATGCGTCCCGTCCACATTGGAAACAAAATGAACCCGCATATCTTTTTTCCAGTACGGACGCAGCGCTTCGGTCGCCATAACCGGGCCGAGATCAGAACCGCCTATGCCGATGTTTATAATGTCCGTAACGGGTTTTCCCGTGTATCCCGTCCAGGCGCCTTCCCGTACTTTGCGCGTCAGTTCCCGCATTTTGCCGAGTTCCCGCCGAATGTCGGGCATGACGTCTTTACCGTCGGTTATCACGGGATTATCAGACATGTTACGCAGCGCCGTATGCAGTACCGCCCGGTTTTCCGTAAAGTTGATTTTTTCGCCGGAAAACATTTTTTCTATCCATTCGCCGAGGCGCGCCTGTTCAGCGAGCGCTGTTAATAAATCGACAGTCTCCCCGGTAATGCGGTTTTTTGAAAAGTCGAATAAAATGTCGTCGAATCTTAACGACAACTTTCCAAACCTTTCCGCGTCTTCGTCAAAGAGCGCGCGCATCTGCAGGGTTGAAACTTTATCATAATGATTTGCCAGCGATTTCCACGCGGGCGATTCCGTAAGCGGGTTCATTATTTCTCCTCTCCCTAAGATAAAACCAATATACGGTATGCCGATTATAACGCCACCGGACGACAGAGCCTAATACTTCCGTAATTTTTGTCAAAAAATTTCAATTATCAGGAAAGTAAATAATTTTTTTGTTGACAAGCGCAGGTTAATGGCTAAAATTTATACATAATTATATTTGAATAAGGAGAATAAAGAAGATGGGAGCAATTGAAGAAGTAAAAAGACTGAAAGAAGAGTACGAGAAAGCCAAGCAGCCGGCAATAGACGCTCTGCTTGCGGAGAAAAAGAGAATCGACGATCAACTGGAAGAACTGGGTTATTGTTGCAAGTCTTCCGATTCCCGCAAAAGAGCGCCCAAAAAGTGCCGTCTTTGCGGAAATACCGGCCATACCGCCCGGACCTGCCCGCAGGCCAAAAAGTAGTTTCTGAAGTTAAAGTTTTACAAAAAAGGTGACCTGTTTTAGGTCGCCTTTTTTATTTTAGGAAGCGCTGAATAATTGCCCGTGTGGGCGAATCGCGGTGTTGCACGGTGCTCGTAACCTCGACATATTATTATATATGCCTCGGCTCCGCGTACTTCGCGTTTCATCCCAGCAGACATTTATTCAGCGCTTCCTTAAGCCGTTGGTTAAACAAATCCTCCTTATAAGCCGCGCAGATATTCCGGCCGCAAAACACCCGGGTCGCCGCGTTCGAGTACCGTCCTGATATGTTTAAGCGCGCTTTGTTTTTCCTCCGGCATACGGATGCGAAGAGAAAGATAGTTTGACGCATGGTTTGACGCGAAAAAGCAGTTAGTAAAATCGCAGCCGGCGACGATTTCTTCGAGTTCCTTAATAAGTCCGAACGGGGAAGGCATTTCAAAACGCCCGGCGCGAAGATCTGCGTCAATCGGCGTACCCGGAACTATCATAAGCGAAAGCGCTCCGACATAATCGGGATCCATCGCGGAAAGAACTCTTCCCGTATCGCGAGCGTGTTCCCGGCTGAGTTCAACGCCGCCGACTCCAAGCAGCACCGTTAACGAAAGTAAAATACCTGCTTCCCTGACGCGCCCGGCGGCGAGAATCATTTGTTCAGCCGTAGCGTTTTTACGGATTCGCTTTAATACTTCAGCGTTACCCGATTCCAGTCCGAGATAAATAATGCCAAGCCCCAGCTCTTTAAGTTCGCGCAGTTCAGCCGGATCTTTTTTTAAAACATCAATGGCGTTTGCGTAAATGCCGACACGTTCCAGTCCCTGTATTTTCAGTTTCAGATATTCAAGAATCCTGGCGATGTCTTCGCAAGGCATGGCAAGCGCGTCGCCGTCGGCGAGGAAAACTCTTGGAACCGGTCCATATAAGGCGGCTTCGTCGATATCTTCGCGGATCTCGTCAAACGACTTTACGCGGAAGACCTTATCCTGAAACGAATGACAGAACGTACATTTGTTGTAGGAACACCCCACGGCAACCTGGAGAATAAGACTGCCGGCTTCGCTGGGCGGACGGTATATCATACCTTCATACTTCATGGCACTCTCCCGAATATAAGTGTAGAATCTGTACCCGTTCGGAGTATAACACGGTTTTAAAATCAATTTATTGGATTGGACTTATGGATATTGTAAAGCTTGTCTCGCAGGAACTTTCATTAGGACTTCACCAGGTTGAAAACGCGCTGGCCCTGTTTGCCGAAGGCGGAACGGTTCCGTTCATCGCCCGCTATCGCAAGGAGCGCACCGGGGAAATGAATGAAATTCAGCTCCGCGCCCTGCTTGAGCGGCACACTTACCTGACGGAACTTGAGGAACGCAAGGCGGCGATCCTCAAATCCATCGAGGAACAGGGAAAGCTGACGGACGAACTCAAGGTAAAAATAGAGAACTGCCTGCAAAAGACCGAACTGGAAGATATCTATCTGCCGTACAAGCCGAAAAAACGCACTCGCGCGACCATGGCGCGTGAAAAGGGTCTGGAGCCGCTGGCTGAACGAATAAAAGAACTGAATAGTCCTGAAGCGGCGGCGGCCGACCTTGAAACCGAAGCGGCCGCTTTTATTTCGGAAGAGCTGGGCGTAACGGACGCGGCGGCTGCGCTAGCGGGCGCTTCCGACATTCTGGCCGAGGAAATTTCAGAAAAAGCCGAGTTGCGGCAACATCTGCGTGACTACATAATGAACGAGGGCTTTTTTGTGTCGCGGATCAAGGAAGAATATCCCGCCGGCACGACCAAGTTTGAAATGTACCGCGATTACAGGGTACGCGTAAAAGATATTGCGCCGCACAACATGCTGGCGCTCCGGCGCGGCGAAACCGAAGGCGTTTTAACCTTCACCATCGAGTTTGATCAGGCGACGGTCGCCTCGTATCTGCGGGAACGGGAAATTCATGCGGCCGCGCCCGCCGTGCGCGGATTTTATGAAGCCATGCTGGACGACACTTTCGAGCGGTTGATGCGAACGACGCTTATAGGCGAGGTTCGTTACGAGAAAAAACTCGGCGCGGACAGGGAATCCATCCGCACGTTTGAGTCGAACCTGCGCGAGCTGCTGCTTTCCAGCCCAGCCGGCATGAAACCGACGCTGGGCATCGATCCGGGCTTCCGTACCGGGTGTAAAGTCGCGGCCGTTGATCACACGGGAAAACTTCTGGAATACCAGACCGTCCAGCCGCACAAATCGGACGGAGAGCGGGCGCAGGCGGCTGAAACTCTCCGGCGCTTTGTCGAAAAACACGCCATTGAACTTATAGCCATCGGCAACGGCACTGCCGGACGCGAAACGGAATCTTTCGTCGGTGAAACGCTTTCCGGCATTGATAAAAAACCTGTCACGGTGATGGTGAGCGAAGCCGGCGCGTCGGTTTATTCGGCCGGTGAAGCCGCTATCGAGGAATTTCCCGACCTGGATTTGACCGTCCGCGGCGCCGTCAGCATCGCCCGGCGTTTGCAGGATCCGCTGGCTGAACTGGTCAAAATCGATCCGAAATCAATCGGCGTCGGTCAATATCAGCATGATGTGGATCAGAAACTGCTTAAGGAAAAACTCGGCGATACGGTGGAAAGCTGCGTGAACTATGTCGGGGTGGATTTGAATCTCGCTTCCAAAGAGCTTTTGAGTTTTGTGGCGGGCTTATCGGCCGGCGTTGCGAAAAACGTGGTCGCCTACCGCAATGAACACGGCGCGTTCCGCAACCGGAAGGAATTGCTGAACGTACCCAAATTCGGGCCTAAAACCTTCGAGCAGTCGGCCGGATTTTTGCGTATCCGCGACGGCGAAAACCCGCTCGACAACACCGCGGTACACCCGGAAAGTTATTTTATCGTGGGAAAAATGGCCGCCGACCTTGCGATACCGCTGGACAAAGTCACGGAAAACCCGGCGAAATTCAGCGCGGTCAAACTTGGAGATTACGTCACGGATACGATAGGCGAGCCGACCCTGCGCGACATTCTGGGCGAGCTGGAAAAACCGGGACGCGACCCGCGCGCCGAATTCCGCTACGCGGCGTTCCGGGAGGAAGTGAAGGAGATAAAGGATCTTGCCGTCGGCATGGAACTGGAAGGCGTTATAACAAACGTCGCGAATTTCGGAGCGTTTGTGGATATCGGAGTTCACCAGGACGGGCTTGTGCATGTTTCGCAGATCGCCGACCGGTTTGTGGACGACCCCAAAAAAATCGTCAAGGTGGGACAGATTGTGAAAGTCCGCGTACTGGAAGTAAACGAAGCTCTCAAGCGTATCTCGCTGACCATGAAATCGCCGGGCAAGCCGGTCGGGAAAGCGGCCGGCGGTCGCCGGCAAGACGACAGGCCGCCGGCCGGGAAAATGCCGCCGCCTGAAAAAAAGCCGGCTTCAATACATGATCTTATGGCGAAATTTAACCAGAGGTAAATTGCCCGTTCACCCAATACCTTGCGGCTTTTTCCCGTATGCGATAAAATAATTGGTTTTATTATGAATTTTGGGAAGGTTTAAGCAAGTGGCTGTGTTTCCTGCAGAAAAGAAAATTAAACATTACCGGCGTCCCGCCGAGCGGCCGTTTACCGCGGAGGAACGCGACAAAATTACTATTTTAGTCGGCGGCCTGACGCGCAAACATGAACGCTTCATCCAGGCGGTCTTTCAGGGAAGCGGTTACCGCTGTGAACTTCTTCCGGTTCCAGACCAGGCGGCGTTTCTGCTGGGAAAGGAGTTCGGCAATAACGGTCAATGCAGTCCGGCGTATTTTACGTCGGGCGCGCTGATTCAGTATCTGCGCGACCTTGAAGCATCGGGAATGTCGCGGCAGGAAATTGTTGACGGATACCTTTATTTCACGGCAGGTTCCTGCGGTCCGTGCCGCTTCAGCACCTACGCGGCCGAATACAGAATGGCCCTGCAAAATGCCGGATTTGACGGGTTCCGCGTACTGCGTTTTCAGCAGGACGACGGCGTAAAACAGAAAGTATCCGCGCCGGGATTGAAATACACGGTTGACTTCGGCCTCGGCATGTTAAAAGTTCTCTTTCTGGGAGATGTTCTCAACGATTTGACTCACAGTATCCGCGCTTATGAGGTCAATCCCGGCGAAACGAACCGGGTTATGGAAGAGTGCATGAAAGATCTCTGCGATCATCTGCGGGAATACAAGGCGCCGGAACTTGTCAACGCCGTTCCATGGATTTTCAGGCCTATCATCCGCCGGTGCGACAAGCTGCGCCTTATTGGCAGCATCTTTTACAAGATGCACACGCACCTGAAAGGCAGGGAATTCAGGGACGTTCTGGCGCGCTGCCGCAAACGCATCGACGGCATAGCGATAGACCGAACCAGGCTCAAACCCGTCGTCAAGGTCGTAGGCGAATTCTGGGCGCAGACCACGGAAGGCGGCGGAAATTACAGGATGTTTGAATTTCTGGAAAAGGAAGGGGCGCATGTGCAGCCTGAGGCTATCGGCACATGGCTGGCCTACCTGATGGCGCACGCTCGTATGCAGCTTTATCCCAAACGGGGCATGAACGCGAATTGCGAGGAGCCCGGCCGGCTGGCTTTCGGGCAGAAATTCCGCAACGAGCTTGCCTTCCAGCGAAAACGCCTGACGCTGAAGTTCGGCGAATGGTTTTACACGCGGCTGCATCACAGGATCGTTCGGGAAATGGGCGGAATCGCGCACACGCTGGTTCCGCAGAAAGAACTCGCGGAACTTGCCAGGCCGTTTTTCAAGCCCCTGGCGCGCGGCGGCGAAGGCTATCTTGAAGTCGGGAAAAATATTTATTACCACTCCCGGAAACTTACACACATGGTGCTTGGCCTGAAACCTTTCGGCTGCCTTCCGTCCTCTCAATCCGACGGCGTGCAGTCGGCGGTCGTCGGCAGGTATAAGGACATTATCTATCTCCCGGTCGAAACATCCGGCGAGGGGGAAGTCAACGCGCACAGCCGTGTGCAGATGGCGCTCGGCGAGGCGAAAGCCAAGGCGAAAGCGGAATTTCAGGTCTCGCTCGCGAGTACCGGAAAAACCCTGGAACAGATACGGGCTTTTGCCTCAAGGCATCCTGAACTGAACCGTCCCCTTTACAAGGCGCCGCATTATCCCGGCGTCGCCGGCGTCGCCGCCAATTTCATCCTCCATGTCAACGAACTGATGGGGGAGAGTTGAATCCTTTCGTAATCAATCACACGGTCGAAATCAGTCCCCGCGCGGCAAAAAATATCCGCGGAGGATATCTCTGGGTTTACGAGAGCGATGTCCGGCGTGAGCCGGAGAACGCCGACCCCGTTTTCGTCCACATGCTTGACCACGCGGGCAACGGACTCGGATTCGCTTTTTACAGCCGGCCGTCGCAGATACGCCTTCGCGTCTTTTCGCGGGAAGGAGAGCCTCCGACTCTGGAACTGCTGTGCGCGCGCGTTGCGGCCTCGGTGGCTCGCCGAGGCGTTTTTGAAGAAAACGAAGCGCGGCGGCTGATATTCGGCGAAGGAGATTTACTGCCCTGCGTCGTCGCCGACCGCTACGGCGATGTTCTGACGCTGCAGACCCTGTCACGCGGCGCGGACGCCCTGAAAACACATATCGTGGAAATTTTGAGTGAACTTATAAAACCGGCGGGGATAATCGAAAGAAACGATGTTCGGGCGCGCCTGTTTGAAGGATTGGACGAAAACCGCGGTGTTTTGTGCGGCAGGGTTCCGGATAAAGTGGAAATCGCGGAAAACGGCGTCCGTTTTATTGTTGATCCGCTCAACGGACAGAAAACGGGATTTTTTCTGGATCAGCGCGAAAATCGCATCGCGGCCGGAAAAATCGCGGCCGGGAAAACGCTTGACTGCTTCACAAACAGCGGCGGTTTCGCGCTCCATTTCGCCCGGAGTGTTCCAACGGTGCTGGCCGTGGACATTTCCGCGGACGCCGTCCGGCAGGCGGAGAGAAACCGGCAATTGAACGGTTTCGATAACGTGCGCTTTCTGGAAGCCAATGTCTTTGATTTTTTACGTGAGCTTGAACACGCGGGAGAAAGTTTCGACACAATCTGCCTTGACCCGCCCGCTTTCGCGAAAAACCGCAAGGCCGCGGCAGGCGCGCGAAGCGGCTACAAGGAAATCAATCTGCGGGCGCTCCGGCTGCTCAGGGCGGAAGGGATTCTTGTTACATCAAGCTGTTCGTACCACATGCCGGAAGCGGAATTTCTCGGCCTTATACGCGAAGCCGCCGGCGACTGCCGGAGGCATATACAGATACTCGAACGAAGGGGACAGGCTACCGACCATCCGGCGCTTGCCGCAATGCCGGAGACCTGCTATCTGAAGTGTTTTATTATTCGCGCGTTATAAGGAAGCGCTGAATAAACAGATATTTATTAAGCGCTTCCTGCAAAACTACGCTGTCTTGTCCGGATTACTGATTCGCCGCTATATCTTCGGGCGTGGCGTCCTTGGCGCAACGGAAACCGAAGTTAAACAGCGAGGACGGAGGCTGCGCGAAGCGGAGCCACAGATTTCCCACTTTGCCGCGATAGGTCGGTGAAAGTCCGCGGACTACACGAAGCGTCTTACCGTACTTGGAATCCGCGACGCCGCCCGGATAGGATTCGTACCAGGAGTCCGTCCATTCCTGAACATTGCCCAGCATATCGTGAACGCCGAATGGGCTGACGTCGTCAAAAAGCCCGATATCCATGGCTTCGCGTCCGGCTTCGTTTGTGTTGCTGCGCCCGTTTACCCATTCATTTCCCCACGGGTAAACGTTTCCGTTTGGACCACGCGCCGCGTATTCCCATTCCTTTTCCGTGGGAAGCCGTTTCCCTTTTGATTTGCAATATTCCTGGGAGTCTTTCCAGGTTATATACATAACGGGAACGTTCATCTTCTCCATCGTGGCAAACATCCGCCAGTCGGATCCCTTGCCCGCGCCTTCTCCCGGATAGTCGTTATTCGCCGAAAAATCCATGAATTCTTCATTGGTGACTTCGTACTTGTCCATCCAGAAAGCAGGAAGTTTCACCTTGTGTTCGGGAAACGCGTTTTTGTCTTCATTTGATTTGTTGTTCGATCCCATGATGAACTCGCCGGCGGGTATGAACACCATCTCGCCCGGAACAACATTTGAAACCGGCTCTTCCAGGATAATATCTTCAACCACGGCTTCCTTTTTTCCGCATGAAGCCAGGCAAAACATGATGCTCAAAGCAAGCATCGCAAGCAAAATCTTTTTGAACATAAGCCTTCTCCTCCAATAATAATTGCGGCGCGAATCGGCGCATCCAGACGGTGACGGTACAACATACCACATGTCTTATTTGTTTTCATTAATTATCACGGCGAAAAGGAAGAAAATCCAGATAGCAGCGATGACGCTTCAGAAATTGCATTGTCGCGGCGTACCTGCTTTTCGGTATGCGTAAACGCGCGAAAGC
>Ga0268262_10007531_pt1 | contig 10123 bp, 11 predicted proteins | sample TergutNc150P3_FD_190354 | JGI IMG/M metagenome (GOLD analysis project Ga0268262, IMG submission 190354) | Nasutitermes corniger P3 segment gut microbial community from laboratory colony in Florida, USA - Nc150 P3 (SPAdes) (version 2) | ecosystem: Host-associated > Arthropoda: Insects >...
ATGACATTGTTTACCTTGGGCTCGTCATCAAGAACAACGTCGTCTTCTATATTTTCATAATCGTTATCGTCACTCATAAAAACCTATTGCATTAAGTCTACCAGAAGGCCGCGTATTTCCTCAAGACGGGAAACCAATTCCATCTGCTGGGACTGGCTGGCAAGAAGCATGGCCGCCAAGTCTTCAAGTTTTTTGTCAATAACCTGAATTTTGGTGTACAGCTTCCCTTTCATCGCTTCGGGAGTGCCGCGCCTGCCTGAAAAACCGGGCTTTAAAAAATTCGGGATCCCTTCCTCATGTTCCAGGGTAAAACTGTTTTGTACAACATAGTTCATAAAATTACGCACAGCCTGTTTGTAGCGCATGATCTCATCGGGAAACGGGCGGCTGCGCAGAATATCGCCCGTATTGCGGACCTCGTCCATTAAAAAATTTACCGTCTCTTCGGAAACCGGAAGATCAAGCAAAGGGCCGATTTCATCCGTGGTCTTGCCCTTAAGATCGTCAAACAAACGGGAAAAATCCGTTTTTCCGGTGCGGGTGGTTTTTGCTTTTTTTTCTTCTTTAACCTGCGCGTAGGCGGCGGGATTCATGTAAAAAGAAGTGTCGGCGCTTTCTACTTTTGCCATGTGGTTTAACTGTGAGTTTTGTGAAAGACGGGCAGGGCCGATTTTATTCCCTGCGCGTCCTTGTACTCGGACATAGTTTTTACCCAGCTTTCTTCATTGGGGCATACCTTAATCGCCCCGTTGACAAAGCAGCCGTCGTCCGCCTGTATGCGGCGGGTGATAATATCGCCTAAAACTACGGCGGTGGAAAGGATAACAAGGTGGCCGTCCGCGAAAATATTTCCGCACACCACCCCGCCTATGGTAATATTCGTGCCGGACACATTCCCTTTCATCCGCGCGCGCTCGCCTATTACTACCCTGCCCCTCGCCCTTACGTCTCCGCTTATACTGCCGTCTATGCGCGTAAAACCGCCGGCGATAATGTTGCCGGTAAAATTTGTGTTGGGGCCTATAATGGTGTTAATTGAATAGTCGCCGCTTCTGTCCTGCGCCACGGTTTAATGTCCTTGTTTGGCAACTCTGGAACGAAGGGTAATATAGCGATAAGGGTCTACAACATCTGAACCGATATGAACTTCGTAATGCAGGTGGGGCCCGGTGGATATGCCGGTATTTCCGATATAACCGATAACCTCGCCCTGCTGGACGCTCTGCCCGAGTTTTACCCTGCTGCTCTGCAAGTGCGCGTAACGGGTGTAATAACCGTGCTTGTGCCTTATAATTACAAAATTGCCGAAGTCGTTGGTGTATTCGGTAGCCACTACCTGGCCGTCCGCGGTCGCCAAAACCTGATCGCCGGCGCGGTGGGTGGAAATGTCAATTCCCTTGTGAATATAGTACTGTCCGCTTATCGGGTTGATATTCTGACCGAAGAACATCGAGATGCTCCCTATGCCGCCCTTAACAGGCCAAATGCTGGGGATTTCGGTAAGAAGAGCGCTCTGCGAATCAAGAAGAACGCCCATCTCTTTAATAGGCTCAACGGCCTGAGAAAGATACGCGGAAAGTTTGCGCACGTCGTCAACTTCGCGCAAGGTTCCGTCCGTTGTTTCTTTAATACCCAGGAAAGTGCTTAAATCGCCCAATGTTTTTTGTGACCCGTCATTATTTACATTTTTACCTAATGCCGAAAGAACTCCGGAAAGCGCGCCTTCAAAATTACGCGCCTCCCTTAAAAGCAGCGCCGTCTCGTCGCGTAACTGATCCAGCGAAGCCTGTACGTTTTTATAACGCACGTCGTTACTCGCCATCGCGTACATGGTGCTGCTGTACGAAGCCCCGTACCAAAAAAATGTTCCGATAATGCCGAACAGGACCAGGAAAAAACAGATTATTGACAGTACGGTAACGTGAAGATTGTAAACTTTTTTTTCCGAATGGGGGACAAAAACAAGAGTATAGCGTCTGGAGAGGAACCTTCCTAAAGCCTTAAAAATATCGCCTATAAAAACACCCGCGGAAATAGCCGCGTTTTTTATTTTATAGATTAGTTTATTTTCCAGGCGTTTATAGTCGTGTACCGAGGCCATCCCCCCTCCTGTAAAATTTTCTAATTATAACCAATATCAAAGCCCTTGTCAAATGCCCTATACGGCCTGATACCCCGCCTGTATCGCCTTAACGTTCATCGGAACATATTGATGTTTATCCGGCGGGAAAAATTTCATCAACATACCTTCAATATCGGCTAATTTCATGGCTTGAGTTAGCTTTACCATGGCCCCGAGAGCCACCATATTGGCAAAAACGAGGTTTCCAATCTGTTCGGCTATGCCCGTAGCCTCAATTTTGGCGATTTTTAAGCCTTTTCTGGCAGGTTCTTCCTTTACAAGGCTGGAATTTATCAATATTAGGCCGTTTTCTTTAACAATTTTCTCGCAAACAGGAAGGGAATCCTGGTTCATAACGAGGGTTGAGTCCGGCGTCGTCACCAAAGGGCTGGCAATTTCCTCATCCGACACAATTACGCCCGCTCTGGCGACGCCTCCGCGCTTTTCCGCGCCGTAAAACGGAAAGAATGTTACGTTTTTCCCCTCTTGCATGGCAAAATAGACCCAAAGCTGGCCCATAGAGATGATTCCTTGCCCTCCAAACCCGGCAAACAGCGATTTTTCCGTCATTTTGAGCCTCCCAATGTGTTTTTAATCTCTCCAAGCGGAAATACGGGAATCATGTTCTTTTCCAGCCATTCGACAGCCTGAACGGGGTCCATAGTCCAGTTTGTCGGGCAGGGGGAAAGAACTTCGATTATCGTGCTTCCAATGCCCGCCATTTGCGCCTCAAAGGCCTTTTTAATGTATTGCTTAACCTTGCGCACGTTGGCGGCGTTGTTAACCGCCCCCCTGGCGATATAGCGCGTCCCGTCAAGCGACGCGAGAAGTTCCGCGACTTTGATTGGGTAGCCCATTCCGGCAATTTCCGCGTCCCGTCCTCTCGGGGCGGTAGTCGCTTTCTGGCCAAGCAAGGTAGTGGGGGCCATTTGCCCGCCCGTCATGCCGTAAATCGCGTTATTCACAAATATCGTGGTAAATTTTTCCGCTCTGTTTGCCGCGTGGATCATTTCCGCCGTCCCTATAGCCGCCATGTCGCCGTCCCCTTGATAGCAGATAACAAGATGATCGGGATGAACCCGCTTAATCCCCGTCGCCGCCGCGGGAGTCCTGCCGTGCGGCGGCTGGACTGAGTCAAAATCAAAATACAAATCCGCCCAGATGGCGCATCCGACGGGGTTTGTGATTATCGTCTTCTCCCTTATACCCATTTCATCTATTACGCTTGTAATAACCCTGTGAATTATTCCATGCCCGCAGCCGCCGCAGTATTTTGTCTGCACCTTACTTAAACTTTCAGGATATCCCAATAATTTTTTCATTTCTTTAAAATTTCCTTTACCTTTTCGAATACTTCTTCTTCCGTGGGAATAATTCCGCACGCGTGACCCAAAAGATGAATGTCGGCCTTAGCTCCGCCGAATTTAACCGAGGCTTCGTAAGCCGAAAGTTTTACGTCTTCGATTAACTGGCCAAGCGACATTTCCACCGATAAAATACTTTTTCCTTCCGATATATATTTTCCCAGAGCGTCGTAGGGGAAGGGCCAGAGAGTTATAGGCCTGAAAATGCCGAGCTTAATGCCCTCTTTTTTAGCAAGCGTTTGAGCGCCAAGACAAACTCTGGCGCAGGTTCCGTACGCGACCATTACAAGGTCCGCGCCTTCACAGCCGTTATCCTCGTAACGGATCTCGGCTTCTTTTACTTTCTCGTAACGGACAAAGCGGTTCTTCGTTATCGCTTCAAGTTTTTCCGGGACAAGCTCGATTGAGGTGATGTGGCGCGAAGCTTTGTCCGCCCCGGATCTGTCTTTCATGTTGCCGACGGACCAGTCTCTTTTAGGCGGCTTAATTTCCGGCGGAAGGACTACGCCTTCGATCATCTGCCCGATAAGCCCGTCCGCGAGAACGATGACGGGCATGCGGTACTTGTCCGCCAGATCAAACGCGAGGTAGGTGTGGTCGGCGCATTCCTGCACGCTCTTGGGAGCGAGCACTATGCAGTGGTAATCGCCGTGGCCGCCGCCGCGCGTAGACTGAAGATAATCGCTCTGCGCCGGCGCGATGTTGCCAAGGCCGGGGCCTCCGCGGTTAACGTTTACCATGACGAGGGGAACGTCCGCGCCGGCGGCGTAGGACATGCCTTCCTGTTTTAAGCTAACGCCCGGGCTGGAAGAACTGGTCATCGCGCGCACTCCCGCGCACGAAGCGCCGTATACCATGTTGATGGCGGCGACTTCGCTCTCCGCCTGAATAAAAATCCGCCCGCGGTCCAGCATGTGTTTCGCCATGTAGGCGATAAGCTCGTTCTGAGGCGTGATCGGATAACCAAAGTACGCGCCGCAGCCCGCCCTTATCGCGGCTTCCGCGATGGCGTCATTTCCCTTCATTAAAACTTTTTCGCCCATTATGCCGCCCCCTCAATCTCATAAACCTCAATGCAGACATCGGGGCAGACTTCGTAACAGTTGCCGCAGGCTATACACTTTTCAACATGTACCGCTTTAGAGGGATGACAGCCGGAAGAATTTAATTCGCTGTCGGCTTCCAGCACTTTTACGGGGCAGGCGCGAAGGCACAACAGGCAGCCCTTGCATAATTCGGAGTCGATAATCACTTTACCTTTTTTAGCCATGAAATTTCCTTAATATGTTGATTCTTTATTATAAAAAAAAATGTCCTTTTAGCCAATAGCGTAACAAAAAATTAATTTTTATTTTCTTGACTTCCAAAACGGCAATTCGTAATTTATATATTGTGGAGAAAATAATTAATGTCCTCATCTCCAACGAAAACAATGAAGACATAAAGTTAATCTTTGCGGCCATTACAACTCAGGATATACGAATAATCGGCGTAGAAGGAGACGAAGCCGGCACAATAATAAAGTCGGAACAGCTTAAACCTGATATATTAATCATGAATTTACAGCCGCCGGGAATAGACGGAACTGAGCTTGCCCCGATTATACGCAGAAGATCGCCTGACACGTCAATAATCATGATGTGCGACAGAGATGAAAATAATTACGCCGGCACGGCGCTTAGGGCGGGAATTTCAGGTTTTTTACTGAGAAAAACCGATATGAACAAATTACTTTCTATCGTAAGAATTGTAAGTATGGGAGGATATTATATTAGTCCTTCCATTGTTAAAAGGGCCATAGACTCAATTGTAATAAATCAAATAAATAACAATTTTATTGATAATCGGAACAATGAAAAATACTTATATTTATCTCCCGAAGAACGTTGTATTATCGGCGAAATCGCGCGGGGATTTTCCGATGAAGAAATAGCCGTACGCATGAATTACAGCCCCGGTACCGTTAAAAACCGGATAAGCGCCATAAAACGAAAAACAAAACTGAAAAATCGCATAGAAATTGTCATTTTTTCGCTTGTCTGCGGTCTTATTCAGCTTGAAAAGCCCGATTTTATGGGCAAAAAAGAATGATAGACAATTTCAGAACAATACAATAAAATAACAACACGGAGGGATTATGCAGACTATATGCGGAATTGACCTTGGAACCCAGAGTTGCAAGCTGGTTGTCTATGATTATGAAAAGAAAGCCATCATTGCCCAAGCGCAGGCCCCGGTGGACATAATAGCCAACAATGACGGCACCAGGGAACAAAAGACCGAGTGGTACGACGCGGTCGTAAAAACCTGTTTTGATAAAATCGAAAGCGGCGTAAAGAAAACCATAGCCGCCATAGGCGTTTCCGGTCAGCAGCACGGGTTCGTGCCGCTGGACGGCAAGGGAAAGCCCGTCTACAACGTAAAACTTTGGTGCGATACGTCCACGGTGAAAGAGTGCGAAGAGTTGACAAAAGCCGCCGGCGGGGAAAAGAAACTTATCGCCAAAGCCGGCCTTCCGATGAGGCCGGGATATACGGCCCCCAAAGTTCTGTGGCTTAAAAAGCACAAACCCGCCGCCTTCGCGAAACTGCGGCATATACTTCTGCCGCATAATTACATCAACTTTTTATTAACCGGAGAATACTGGGCGGAATACGGCGACGCGTCCGGCACCGCTCTTTTTAATGTTACCGAGCGCAAATGGTCTTCCGCCGTTTGCAAACTCATTTCCCCCGATTTGGAAAAATATCTGCCGCCGCTCACCTCTTCCGATAAGACAGCCGGAAAGGTAAACAAGGCCGCGGCTGAATTGTACGGCATCAACGAAGGGGTACTGGTCTCCTCCGGCGGCGGCGACAATATGATGAGCGCGATAGGCACGGGAGCGGTCAAAGACGGTTTCCTTACGATGAGCCTTGGCACTTCGGGGACGCTTTTCGGTTTTTCAAAAAAGCCGGTAATTGATCCCACCGGAAACCTAGCCGCCTTCTGTTCATCTTCCGGCGGATGGCTTCCGCTTCTTTGCACGATGAACTGTACGGTAGCAAGCGAAGAATTCCGCAAACTTATGGAATTGGACGTAAAGGCGTTTGACGCGGAAGCGGAAAAATCCCCAATAGGCGCGGACGGAGTTGTAATCCTCCCCTTCTTTAACGGAGAGCGGACTCCCAATCTGCCCGAAGGCAGGGCGAGCGTAAACGGCATAACCGCCGCCAACTTCAAGCGCGAAAATTTAGCGCGCGCCGCGCTTGAGTCCTCTATTTTCGGGATGAGGATAGGGCTTGACGGGTTTAAGGCGCTCGGTTTTAAGCCGAAAGAAATCCGGCTGACAGGCGGCGGGGCGAAAAGCCCGCTCTGGCAGCACATTGCGGCTAACGTGATGAATCTGCCGATCCGCATCCCCACAAGTTCGGAAGCCGCGGCGATAGGAAGCGCGATTCAGGCGCTTTGGTGTTTGCAGCGCAATTCGCAATGGACGGGAAAGAAAAGTTCGATTGAGGAATTGGCGGACGAGCATGTCGCGTTAGGCGCAACAATGGAGCCGGACAAGAAGAGCGTTAAGCTGTATAACGACGCTTACGCGGTATATTCCAGGTATCTTGGGGCTTTAAGCCCTCTATATATTTAATTACGGAGGAAAAAATGGCTGATTATTTTGTCGGAGGAAAAGAGTATTTTCCCGGAATCCAAAAGATCAAATTTGAGGGGCCAAAGAGCAAGAACCCTCTGGCGTTCAAATTCTACGACGCGGAAAAAGTCATAGGCGGCAAGAAGATGAAGGATCATCTGCGCTTCGCGATTGCCTACTGGCACAGTTTCTGCGGAGACGGCGGGGACCCGTTCGGGCCCGGCACGCACATCTTCCCGTGGAACACGGAAGCGAAAGACGCGATGGACGCGGCGGACAGAAAAATGGACGCCGCTTTTGAATTCTTTACAAAGATAGGCGCGGAATTTTACGCCTTCCACGACAGGGACATAGCCCCCGAAGGCGCGAATCCCGCGGAAAGCGAAAAAAATCTTAAGACCTTAGTAGCGAAGGCGAAGAAATTGCAGGGCGAGACCGGCGTAAAACTGCTCTGGGGAACCGCGAATGTTTTCGGCAACCCGCGCTTTATGAACGGAGCGGCGACCAATCCCGAGTTCGGAGTTGTCGCCCTTGCCGCGACTCAGGTAAAAGCCGCGATAGACGCGACAATTGAGCTTGGCGGCGCCGGCTACACTTTCTGGGGCGGACGCGAAGGCTACATGACCCTTCTTAACACGGACCTTAAGAGAGAAAAAGAAAACCTGGCGCGCTTCCTTACAATGGCGAGGGACTATGCCCGCAAACAGGGCTTTAAAGGCGTATTCTACATTGAGCCCAAACCGATGGAGCCGACAAAGCACCAGTACGATTTTGACACGGAGACCGTCATAGGCTTCCTGCGCCAGTGGGGTCTTGATAAAGACTTCCGCATGAACATAGAAGCCAACCACGCGGAACTTGCCGGACACGAATTCGCGCACGAACTGGAAACAGCCGCGGCCGCGGGTTTCTTCGGCTCTGTAGACGCCAACCGCGGCGACGTGCAGAACGGCTGGGACACGGACCAGTTCCCGATGAGCTATTACGAAACGGCGATGGCGATGTACACAATTCTTAAAATCGGCGGCTTTACAACCGGCGGCCTTAACTTCGACTCAAAGATACGCAGAAATTCAATAGACCCGGCCGACCTCTTTATCGCCCACATAGGCGGCATGGACGCCTTCGCGGCAGGTTTGCAGATTGCACAGAGGATTATTGACGACGGAATTATCCCGAACTTTGTGAAAGAGCGTTATGCGTCATTCGGCTCGGGAGACGGGGCGAAATTCAGCAAGGGAGAGCTTACGCTGGAACAGCTCGCGAAGATTGGAACGGACGCGGGCTACGGCAAGACGGGCATTACGAGCGGAAAACAGGAATGGCTGGAGAACGTTTTGAACGGATATTTGCTGGGATTGTAGGGGAAAGTGCAAAGACAAAAAAAAGCCCTCGCGTTTGCGAGGGTTTTTCATTTTTTGGTTAAGAGATCACAAAGGCACAAAGAGCACAAAGATCACAAAGGAAGAGAAGAAAAGGTTGTTGTAAGTTAGCTTAACTTGATAACTTCACGATAAGATAACGAACAAAAACCCCAAATTCTTCTTTGTGTTCTTTGTGCCTTTGTGTCTTTGTGTGGAATTCTTCCAGAAATATTTTATTTAAAACTACTAGCGTAGACGCTGCCTTTTAGGGTTACCAGCATTGTGATACTGAAAGGTCTGTTAGTGGGGTCGTCGTTGTAGTAGCCGGGTTTGATGTAGACATCTTTTTTACCAAGTTCCATGGGGACGGCAAAATAAACTTCTATATTGTCAAGCGGGGTAAACTTAAATCCCGGAACCGCTTGGATTGAGTTTTCGGCGGTTGAATATTTTACACTCGTAAAGATTCTGGGAGAGCCTTTCCAGTCAATACGGTAAAGAAGATTAAATTGAAAATGAAATTGATCAAAAACATTTACTGTATCCGCTTCCGTAAAACTGGTTTCGGGTTTGTAAAAATAGGTGTTGCCTTCGCCGTTGTAAAAAACTTCGCCGCCAATGGTGAGCTTGTCGCCGAAAAAATCCCTTCCGAATCCAAGGCTGGCGGCAAAACTGACGGCGTTGTCTGTGTGAGTGTTCACCGCGATAAGCCATTCGTTGTACAGTTCGGTTTTTCCCAATGTGGTTTTTAACGATAAAAACCCGCGCGTGGGCATCACATAACGCTGGTAAAAAATTCCCATGTCAAGATCAAACCAGCGAAGAGCAATGTTATATTTTCCCCCGAAGGCCAGTTCGTCCATGTGTTCGGGAATATCGCCGCCTGCAATATCGACCCTGGTTAACATTAAGGCTTGAAAACCCCCTACGCCTATGGGAATATCGGCTTTCGCAATATACGAGGGGCCCCAAGGGCCTATATCTGGGACACGAGCGAGTAAATTTGTAAAACTGGAAATTCCCCAGGTGTGTTCATATTTTCCGGCGCGGACAAAAACTTTGTTAAAAAAATTATAGTCAAAAAAGAAATCTCCCAATGTAAATTCAAAACCGGGGATATTAAAGCCTAAGGATGTGTATACCTTAAATACTTCGGAAAGCTGGGCGTTTATGCTCAAGTTCGAAACCATTTTAACACCCTGCCCCCATGTTCTTTCTTCCGTACCGTCAAAGTGCCAGGGGGCAAGACTCCAGCCGGGGGCAATTCCGCTCTGGAATTCATAAGAGGCGCCGAAAGTGATACCGGTTTGGTTTACATTTACGGGAGCCGTGTCCACGGTTTGTTTTGACGAATCATCTTTGCCTGAAAATGAGCCGTCGAAAAGGGAATCGAAATCTTTATTCAACAGATCGTCTATTTCCTGCGCCGTTATGTGAAATGAGAAAAATAATATCAGGATAAAAACAACCGTGAATTTTTTCAATGGCTTACGTTTTCCAGAAAAGTTTTTGAAAAGACCGAATCCGCAACCTTTACAAAAGAAGGTTTGGAAATTGTTATCTGAGTTTTTTCATTTACAAAAGTTCCGTTAATTACGGCGCCTTTAAGAGTTTCAACAAAAAGAATCTGCTTGGGGACAAAACG
>Ga0268262_10007533_pt1 | contig 10120 bp, 9 predicted proteins | sample TergutNc150P3_FD_190354 | JGI IMG/M metagenome (GOLD analysis project Ga0268262, IMG submission 190354) | Nasutitermes corniger P3 segment gut microbial community from laboratory colony in Florida, USA - Nc150 P3 (SPAdes) (version 2) | ecosystem: Host-associated > Arthropoda: Insects > Digestive...
CGCCGGCCCAGATGAACCGGGGGCGGCACGGCCTCATAGTTTTTACGGTAGAGATGGGCCTGGACGGCGGCCACGGTCAGGCCGAGCATTGCGGCCATTTCGTTGATGTTGTAAAATGCTTTTTGCATATCGCCTGCGCTTGCTCCTTTGTGTGGCGGTTTAAGCGTGTGTGCACCCACGTGTGAGAAGAAATAACACTTGGCCTGAAAGTTGATAACCTATTGAAGCGCGTCTGGGGTAAAACGCCGTCACAGGTTGTGCATATTATGGCCCAGGAATTCGTCGACCGTTTTGACCGTAGTCAATATCCTGAGTGTGTTCAATGGGTTATTAAAGAATTATCGCCGAGTCATAGATGGCCGGAGCTTGATTTGAAAATTTCACTTTTTTCCCGGATCAAACATATCGGCATACCTTTTGACGATTCGTTAAAGTTTTGGGAACGAATGCGGTATTTGATTAGGCCCTTGCCCCGGGGGAACAGGAAAAAAACAGATACCTCGCCGAAACTGCAATACCCGATAGCACCTTGGGACTACAATGTTTGTGATTTATGTTGGCGGTCTGTCCCGGTGAATACTAAGAGGGCCCGAAGAGGCCAAACATTGTGTTTTGTGCATGACCTAAACCCAAATGATTCGGTCTATCGCAAACATAAGCGGTTGCCGGAAGAAGTATTGAAAGTTGCTTGGGATTTAGAGGAACAACTACAGGCTGACTACTACAATTCGGCCAAGGGGCCGGGTTTCCGTGAACGATTCAGCCACCTTAATAGAATTCATTTGGTGAATCCGCAATCTCCGCTGAAAAACTTGGTTGAGTATATTACGAGTCATTTTCGAGGTTACGACAGGACCACCTCAAATAAAGACGATTGGGAAATTGTTATGGAGATATTTCATGGCCCTTTTCCCAAAGGGTTGGATACCTTTTATAGGGAAGCGATGGAGGCCTACATTCACGAACGTGTCTTTTACGAATCTTTGGTGGATGTCTCCCAACTGGCTTTGGCCGAAGTCTGGCTGGCGGCCCTTAAACTCGACCGGCGGCGGAAAAGTGATGGCGCTTGACAAAGGTATCCGGTTGTTATAAATTTAACATACTAAGTGTTATAGCAACTTAGGCGGAAATATACGTGAGGATTTTTAAAACTAAAGAATTCAATCATTTCGCCGACAGAGAGGCTATCGCCGACCAAACTTTGAAAAAAACGGCGCTCAAGATAGAGGCGGGACTGATTGATGCTGAGTTGGGAGGCGGGGTAATAAAACAGCGGGTTCCGCGCCAAGGGCAGGGTAAATCGGGCGGCTATCGGGTCATAGTATGTTTTCAGAAAGAACGATGCCTTTTTTTCGTTCATGGTTTCGCCAAATCCTGGCAGAGCAATATATCTGCGGCTGAATTGATTGATTTTAGAGATTTGGCTAAAATTTTAGTGAACCTTAACGATGAACAGTTGACCAACGCAATAACTGCCGGCGCCGTTCTGGAAATTTTGGAGGGGACAAGTGGCGAAAAATTATAAAAGCGATATAAGCAAGTCAATTCATACGGTGGTTGAGGATTTACATAAGCACGGTATAGTTGATAAAATCACTATGCGCCGTTTCGACGCCTCTTGCTTGGTGCCGACTCTGGAACTAGCCCCACAGGAGATAAAGGCAATAAGGGAAAAAGCCTGCCTGTCCCAGACGGTTTTTGCCTCTTTCCTAAATGTGTCCAAAAATTTGATCTCCGATTGGGAACGGGGCATAAAGAAGCCCGGCGGTCCGGCTCTACGTCTTTTAGCCATTGTCAAACACAAAGGGTTGGAGGGCATCTCGGTTTGAACCGGACTAATATTACCCGGAGGGGGCCTCGGCACATATCAGAAACGGTTACGCGCGATTTTAACTTTAACCATCCTGCATAAAGGCGGGCTCAGGGCGAGAAGCCAAGCTTCAATGGTCTAGAACAAAAAACTCGCCTTCCAGCCTAAGCCGAAGCCAAACCGAAGCGATACGGTTACAGGACTATGTATTGGGGTAATATAATATTTTTAGAGTTCTTTCTGGGCAGTATGCGCGTCCAATATGCTAGTTAATGACGTCAGATGAACTGATGAGGATTTTGATTGCAAGGAGATATACGCTATGAGCAACTACGAGAGGGACGATTGCCATCTTTGCGGGACAGAGTGTATTTTCAAATTAGAAACAATTTCAGGAAAAATAACAGAAACAATCGAATGTTCGCAATGTGGTCATTTCAGGCTAACTGATAAATTTAGTGAAATGATAAAGGAATCCCGATTGCAAAATGCCGCCAGTAGAGCGAAACCTATCAATGATTTTTACTATAAACAATTTGTGATTTATCTGCGTCAAGCCATGTGGATAGATTGCATAAAGAGATTTCAGCGAGAGCTAAGTAGAAAACTTTTTATCGAATACCGGCTATAGTCACAGAATCAATTTTGGGTGATTCTTTAAGGCATTTTCGTTATCTCAATTTGTCCGACCAATTAGATAACGCCATTATAGCTTTAGCTAAAAAGGCAGAAGGTTTATTCTCTGGCTATTATATAAATGCTACAGGATTAGAAAATATAGATAAACTGATAGTCCGTCTTATCGGTTTTGAAATCAGCGATACACAAGGGCAGCCTTACAATTCAGGCTATCCTTACATTATTGCTTATTCGCCCGAAGGAAGCGCATTAATTAAACAGTTATACGAAAACGGATATATCACAAAAAATCAAGAAAACCCGACTTCAGTAGTTCAACTCGGCCTAACTTTAAAAGGTTGGCAAAGATACAACGAACTTCAACGAGGGTCACTTGTTACGAATACCGCGTTCATGGCCATGGAATTTGCTTACAGCAATTGGGCATATACTAACTTGTTCCGGCCAGCGGTTGAAGTGTGTGGCTTTAAGCTCGAAACCGTAGAAGAAAAACCGAATCACGGAAGCATTCCAGACGATATTGAATTGAAAATAAAGCGTGCGCCTTTCGTTATAGTCGATATCAGCCACGGCAGCAACGGAGCGTATTGGGAAGGCGGCTTTGCGACCGCATTAAAAATACCGGTCATCTACACTTGCGACGAAGCGACCTGGAAATTGAGAGAAACCCACCCGGAGAACGTGGATTTCAAGCCGCTCCTGCCTCATTTCGACATTGACCATCGAAGGATAGTTTTATGGAAGAAAGATGATCCAGAAGCCGAGACTAATAAAAACGCTCCTGAAAAAATAAAAGCCATTATACGCAATAACATTTATGGCGCAACGATGGATGATGGGCGACTGGCTATTCCATTCGGTTCAGAGGCTAATGACAGGCAGGGTCGATGAGATAAATGGATTGTCTCTGATTTTAATTAACAGGCCAAAAGATTGCGTCAATTTAGAGCGTTGTCGAGTATTCAGACCTGCTGATAATTTTTCATCAGCTCTGAAAAGGGCAAAATTCTGCTCCAAATTTGCTCCAACCGGGTTGAAAAAAGGCGTCGATTCATGAATGCTGCTGAAAATTTAAATCCTTTAATTTCAAGTGGTTGCGCTTATAAGTATGTGTAATGATTTGATATTATTAAGAATTCTTAATCAGCAGGCCGTGGGTTCAATCCCCTCCGCCGGCTCCAATAAAATCAAGGGCCTCCGGGAATATCCTGGAGGCCCTTGAGGCTTTTGGTAAACCATATTGATAAACCAAAAAACAGATTGCCCTAGTTGCTGGCCCCGTTTTTGGCCAGCCAGGCCCGCCGACAATATTACCTCCGCGTTTTTAATTCTTGAATGTTCCCTGATTGTATATGCGGTAGAGCATTAGATATTTTCTCTAAAGGCCATTCCCACCACCTAAGCAAAAGCAGTTCTGCGATTATTTTAACGCTGAATCTTTTCTTTATGATTTTTGCCGGTATCCCCCTACGACAGTATAGGGCGGAACATCCTTTGTGACTAAAGCACGAGTGCCAATAATTGCGCCATCGCCTATGGTTACTCCCGACATAATAATAGCTTCATAGCCAATCCAGACATCATTGCCAATTATAATATCGCCTTTGTTGTCCCATGCGATTGTAATATCTTTTACATCCAAACCCCATTCCTCATAAAACAGAGGGAAAGTATAGGTTGACAGCGACTTCTGAGCATGGTTGGCACTGGTGAAAATAAATTTGGCACCACACGCAATGGAACAAAATCTGCCGACAATTAACCTGTCTTTGTTGATTGGATAATGGTATAGTACATTCCTTTTTTGAAAATCTCTCGGGTCATTGTAGAAATCATTATAAATCGTATAATCACCAATTTGGATATTGGAATTATCAATCACATTTTTCAAATATATTGTTTGAGAATCATTCGCTCTCGGATAAACTTTTTTACCATCTGGAATAGTCATAACTTCCCTCCTATCCTTTTATACTAATGTTTAATATACTATCCCAAGTAAATACAATGCAATGCTTCATTTTATCCACTGCTAAAGAGGAACATATGATAATTATAGTATATTTACTCTTGACTTACAACGATCTTTCAGCCCGGTTTCTTGCCTTGTCCCTAAGCGGTAGCCGTATCTCGAGGAAAAACCCTTGCTGATGTTGATCGGATTCACATTCCCTCACAAGTTGACGTAAAAACCATTCGCCAGAACCTGGGCCTCTCTCTGTCTTCTTTTGCGACTCGGTTCTGGTTGTCTATCCACACGCTTCGCAATAGGGAGTAAGGCAAGAGACAACCGGACACGGCACCTAGGGCGCACCTGAAAGTTATTGAAAAACCACAAAAAAATTTGCGAAACTTTGACCAAGTGATGCGGTTGACACGGAAGCAAGCTAGCGGTCTCATCGTCAAGTATCCTTGAGCCAACTGCCCTATATGTTTCGTCATTGCAGGGTCTGAAAATCTCATTTCGTTTTCAAAAAAATCCGCCCCACGGATTTTTTTGAGACTTCCCAAAACCTCGAAAATTTGGTAAAATACGAAATAAAGGTAAACTGGACAGATGGAGTGACCCTACTTCACGCTCCACAATCTAAGGCCCTCCGGCTAAAGGCAGACTTATTCGCCAAGGCTCAATACTGGAGAACAAACCAGCGAACGAAAAAAGGACACCATGAAGTCACAAACTCTTTCCCATTTCATCCAGCCTGCCGCCGAATCCGAAAATTTCGTTGCCCGACTCAAAGATCGGCTAGTTTATTTCCAACAGTCGTGGCCGTCACCTATTATAGACGCGCACTATATATCATTGCAAGAGGCCGCATGAGCGACATTAAGCTATTCCGTTTTTCTAAGGATAATGCCGAAGAACTGGCCGGAAATTTTGTTTCCGTGGAGAGCAAACTCCATGAACTTATGGAAAAGCACATGGAGCGTTTTCTAGGAATCCGTTTCGTGGCGCACGAATATAGCACCGGACCGAACCATAATGGCCGCATTGATTCCCTCGGCTTGGATGAAAACGACTGCCCGGTCATAATCGAATACAAACGGCACAGCAATGAAAATGTCATCAATCAAGGTTTATATTATCTGGACTGGCTTCTTGACCACAAAGCTGAATTCAAACAAATCATAATGGATCGTTTCGATAAACAAATCGCGGACGACATTGAGTGGGACGGTGTACGCGTACTCTGCGTAGCCGGAGACTTCACCAAGTTCGACAAACACGCTGTAGCCCAAATCGACCGAAATATCGAACTGATTCGCTACAAGTATTTTTCAAATGACTTGCTCTTGTTGGAATGGCTTAATCCCGCGAAATCCGAAAGTGTCACCCACAAGACGGCGGCAAGTGGGTCGGCGGACTACGAACAGGGTGCCCGTCCCCTTGAACGTAACAAAAAAGGTAAGCTGCACCGCACCGCCGGTTGGCACATCGCTACCATGCCAAATGAATTGCGCCCCCTGTACGACGAATTCAGTTCGTTCGTCCTTTCATTGGGTGATGATATAAATTTCAAAGAGACACGCCGCTATCTAGCGTTCACGAAAATGAAAAATTTCGTCTGCTTTCTGCCTATGAAAGGCGGCCTGAAGCTGTGGGTCAAGCTCAACCCGGACACGGTTTCACTTGAAGAAGGATTTTGCCGTGATGTGCGTGGCATTGGTCATTGGGGAACCGGAGATATTGAGTTATATATCCACAACGCAACAGATTTGACCAAAGCAAAACCCCTCATAGAACGAGCATACCAGGAGAGCTAACGTGAACCAGAATCTTTAGGCGCCCTTTAGCAAGGAAGATGTAATGACTTTTCGCTGCGAAATGCCGGTCAAATTGGAGCTTGACATTTGCTTGATTGAGGGAAACTAATAATGCTAAATCAAGATTTTTCTTTTAAAGAATTTTTATATCTTGTAAGGCGAGATGACTATTCTAAGTATTTCAAATCTGAAAATGGTTCAGATATGAAAGATATCTTATTGCGCCAACTTGAAGAGAATATAAACATTGAAAAACATGATTTTACGGCAATTAAGATGACAAATATTAATAATAATTCCGTTTATATGTTGGAAAAAATTTGCCATGATAAAAGTAATTTATTGAAAGTTTTGACAGATGATTTTATCCTACGTAAAATTAATAGAAATTTTAAAAGGATTTATGGGGTTAAGCAAGCAGATAGATTTAAAATTATTAAAACTGTGAAAAATCTACTATCAGAGAATTTCCCCTTTTTTGTATGTAAAGCTGATATACATCAGTTCTATGAAAGTATTAACAGAAATGAGATTTTGAAAAATATTGAAGATTCATCCTTGCTTTCTTATGAAACAAAATATTTAATTAAAAAATTTTTTTCTACTTTTGAAACCAGTGGATTGCTTCGTGGTATAAATATTAGCGCAACTTTATCAGAGTATTATATGCGTAATTTCGATAAAAATGTTAGAAAAATTGATGATATATTTTTTTATGCCCGTTATGTCGATGATATAATTATTTTCAGTACAGAAGATGGGGCTAGAAAAATTTTTGAAAAACTTCCCAAACTATTACCTTCGGGTTTGTTATTTAATAACCAGAAAACTCAAAAAATAAATTTTGCAAATGGTGGGAAAATTCAATTCTTAGGTTATGAGTTTGAGAAAATTAATAAAACTTTGAAAACAAGAATTTCTCCACATAAAATAAAAAAAAATTCAAGAACGTTTAATCAAATCATTTTTGTCATATTGCCAAAATCAAGATTTTACGCTCTTGAAAGATAGATTGCTTTTTCTTTCTGCAAATTTTCCTTTACAGACAAAGCGACAGAAATTTTATAAATATGAACGAGTGGGTTCTTTGCATGGTGGTATCGCCTATAACTATCCATTGATTGATGATTTTAGCTGTTTAAGTGATTTGAATACTTTTTTATATAAAATTTTGCACACTAAAGAATTCTATAGAATTAATTCAAAACTAACTGAAACTCAAAAAAATGCTCTGGGCAAATATTCTTTTTTGGCAGGATTCCATCGCCGCATTATACGTTCTTTCAAACGTCATCGCCTTGGAGAAATTGTAAAATGTTGGCAGTAAAATCATGATATCTCATCTAGCTAAAATAAATAAATTCCTTCCTCTTCTTACGGATACTGTTCCATATGAAGTTCCAATACTTTTTTCGAATAGAGGATTTTATGAGACGATTAAAACTGCATATGATAAACATTATCGTGAAATTATGAGAAAAAAAGCACAAGGCAATTCAATTGATACCGCATTGACTATTAAAAATTTCCTTAAAAACAATTTTTTTATAAATATTAAAGATAACACCTTCAAAAGTAAAATGATAAATTTATTAGATAAACCACTTATTCCCTACGAGTATTTTATTATTAAAAATCAAGAACATAGACGAAAAATATCATTGATTCATCCTATTTCTCAAATTTTAATTTGTGATTTCTATGCTAAATATGAAAATGAAATATTATTTAGCACAACAAGAAATGCTGTTTCTTTGCGTTATCCTGTCAAAGTGGCTTCGAGAGTATTTAAGCAACATACCTCTTTAATAAATAAATTTACAAAAGAGGAAAAACAAATTAATTGTGAAGATCCTCGCGAAGTTTTAGAAGATAAAGAAAAATTTGAAATTAATGATATTCCGAATAATTTTTTTATTTATAAAAAATATCGCCTATTATATAAATTTTATGAATCTAAAGAATTTTTAGATTTGGAACAGCGATTTGACTATTGTCGACAGTTTGATATTCAACGTTGCTTTGAAAGTATATATACTCACGCTATTACTTGGGCTATAAAAGGAAAAAATTCTGCTAAACTTTTTAAAATGACATCAAGCTTTGAAAATGATATTGATAAAATAATGCAAAATTCTAATTGGGCTGAAACGCATGGTATACCCATTGGCTCAGAATTTTCTCGAATTTATGCCGAAATCATATTGCAAAAAATTGACGATAATGTCGAAAATTCTATTGATAATGAAAAAAGCTTAAGAAATGGAGTTGATTTTAAAATTCGACGCTATATTGACGATTTTTTTATTTTTGTAAATAGTATTGAAGTTGGAGATAAAATTTTTAATTTATATGAAGAAGAATTGTCGAATTTTAAGCTTTTCGTAAATCATAATAAAATAAAAATTTTATATAGACCATTTATTACAACAATTACATCTGCAAAACAACAATTAGCCCCACTACTTCACAAAGTTTTGCGTTCTTATCATTATACTGAAATTCAAGATGGAAAATTATCCAGTGACAATATCTTTTCTAAGGCGAATCAATCCTACGGTTTGATCAAATCACTAATAGAAGAAATTAGAGTTACTATTTTTGATAAAAAAATTAGTATGATTGATATTTCTAATTTGCTCCTTTCAAAAATCAAATCAGAATTGCTAAAAATTTTAAATATCATTTTGGCAATGCCTAACGATAAAAAAGAAAATATTTTTACAGGTGCTAATAAATATTTTAACGATGTTTTAGAATTGTCTTTTTATATTTTTAATTTAAGTTCCAGGGCAAATACGTCATACGGAATTCATAAAATATGCTTTATAATTCTAGAAATTTTAGAACATATAGATAATCCTAAAATTTTGGACGCTGTTAAACACAAAATTTATTCAAATTTTTTACTGTTCTTCGAAAATAAAAAGAAAACCAATTTGCCATTATCTGAATTTTTGGACATAATATGGATTTTTGAGAATTTAGGTTCGCGTTATTCAATATCAGAAGAACGCTTAAAAAAAATTTTTAATCTTGATAATGAGATGTCATATTTCGAGATAATGATAGTTTTGTATTATATAAGAGATAAGGCTGAATTTCAAACTCTTAAAATTTCAGTTTTAGAAAACATATTAAAAAAATTTCAAAAATTTGATGATATATTTATTTATGCGGAAATGTTTATGTTATTTTTTGATACTATAAAGTGCCCATATATACCAGAAAAATTTAAGAAGAAAATTCTAGGCATTGTCAAATTTACTACGAATAAAAAAGAGACAATTGATTTTATTGCTGAGAAAAAATGGTTTTTTGGGTGGGATGAAAAATTATCATTAAAAAAACTTTTAGAAATTAAAGAATTGCACAATGCTTACTGATATGATAGCATGACATAGTATCGCAGTTATAGGGTTATCTCTATATAGAGCTAACTCTATTCATAAATCTGTATCACAGGTTTATGGCAACTTCTCAAAAGAAGTAGCGCACACACGATAAGCGGTACGACACCCAAGCTAGACTATAACTAGTCCTAGCTTGGGTGTTTTTATGTTGCTCCAGTTGAAAATGTTATAATTATACTGCCCCTATTGAAAAGTGCGCCACCAATAAGCCAAAATAAGGCAGGAGGTGGATCATGGAAAAGATGGAAGTAAACGGTACCCAGAGATGGACGGCCAAAAGGCGTTTAGCCTTAGTATTGCAGATACTTAAGGGGGAAACGAGCTTGGCGGAAGCGGCCAGGGCGCACGGGTTGACGGTAGGGGAACTTGAGGACTGGCGGGACAAGTTCATCCTTGGGGCTGAGAACGCTCTGCGGAGCAAGCCCAAAGACGAGGAAGCGCTGAAGGACGAGCAGATCAAGCGTTTGAAGCAGAAAGTAGGGGAACTGGTTTT
>Ga0268262_10007534_pt1 | contig 10120 bp, 8 predicted proteins | sample TergutNc150P3_FD_190354 | JGI IMG/M metagenome (GOLD analysis project Ga0268262, IMG submission 190354) | Nasutitermes corniger P3 segment gut microbial community from laboratory colony in Florida, USA - Nc150 P3 (SPAdes) (version 2) | ecosystem: Host-associated > Arthropoda: Insects > Digestive...
TGGCTGGCGCGGTGAAATAGGCTCGGAGTTCACGCTCAGAAACATTCAGGTGGTGGCAAAAGCCATATTGAAGGTTTATAGAAAAGCAGACTCCGCCACTTTTGAAGCTTTGGGGGTAAGTTCCTTTGAAGAATTGCAGTCAAAGGGTTTGGTGGTTGGCCATGATAACCGTTTGCTGGGCAAGGAATTTTGCGAAGTGGTTGCAGACCAATTCATAAAAGCTGGAATAAAGGTTTATTACGGTGGCGAAATGCCAACCCCGGAATTCAGCGCGGCAATAGAGTCTTTGGGTGCGGCTTGCTCCGTAAATATAACCCCTTCCCACAACCCAAGCCATTACAACGGCATAAAGTTCAACCCTGCGGATGGAGGCCCTGCTGGCCCAGAAATCACAGACAAAATAACCGCAAATTCAAACGCTTTAATGGAAAAACACGAGTGGGAAGAGCTTGGCCCCATAAATTGGGAAATTATAGACCCCATTAAAATATACAAGTCTTTTTCGGAAAAACAGGGAACTATAAAATATGGCAGAATTTTATCCTTGCTTTCAAAAGAGAGCATAGATTTGGTTTGCGACCACGTGCACGGCTCAACCAGAGGCAGGCCTGCCGCAATGCTGAATAACCCGCAATGCCTAACCAGCCTCCGCACCGAAACAGACCCCTTATTCGGCGGCATTGCCCCGGAACCGTCTTCCAAAAATCTGGAAGGAGTAAAACAGTTTTTAAACGCAAGCAAAAGCCGCTTTAGGCTTGGAGCGATAGTTGACCCGGATGGCGACCGCATTCGCTTTTATGACGGCACGCGCGAAATAGATATGAACAGTTTTGGGGCAATAGCCTTTCACTATATGGTAACTTGGCGCAAAGAAGAGGGAGTTTTGGCAAAGTCCGTTGCTACCTCAAATTTTGCAAATATCATAGCCGCAAAGCTGGGCATTCCAGTGATGGAAACCCCCGTAGGCTTTAAAAATTTCCGCCCCTGGCTAAAAAGAAACGCAAACCCCAAGGCACTCATAGCCTTTGAGGAATCCGATGGCATAACCGGCTTGAACAATACCTTGGAAAAAGACGCAATGTTCGGACTTTTGATGGCTTTGGAGATAATGGCCGTAACGGGCAAGAATTTGGGCGAATATTTAGACCTTTTATATACGGAATACGGCCGCCTTTACCCCGAACGTTCGGGTTTTGAGGTGGAAAAATCCATGGTTGGCGACCCGCTCCTGGCAAAAGTGGCGGAAATCGCAAAATCTGCGCAACCAGGCACAAAAATTGCCATTGGCAAAAAAAGCAAGGTTGTAAGTGAGCTATTGACCATAGACGGCGTTAAAATAATCTTCAACGACGATTCCTGGATGCTGATACGCCCAAGCGGAACAGAACCAAAAGTCCGTATTTACGCCGAATGCCGTGAAGCCGAGGAAAAAGAGGACATGTTTACCGCCGCAAAAGACCTGTTTTTTAAGTAAAATGTTAAAGTTTTTCTAGATTATGCCGATATTCCTATTGAGGATAAAACAATGGACGCACCTGCAATTACAACTCGCGTAGCGGATTTGATAAGAAATCCGAACTCGGCGATGCCGAGCGAGTGGGAGCGTTCTATCCAAAAAAAGCGTAAAGAAGCTCCCTCCTCAGAGGCATCAAAGCAGGAAACGGTCAAGGCTGAACCCGCAAAACCCGTAAAACCAAAAGTGAGTGCTTCTTCGGAAAAAACCGAAAATATAGTGTTAAGCTCCGGGGACACGCTCTCCCTCTCTCCCTTGGCTATGAAAATTTTGGAGAATCCCGCCCATAATGATAGCGATTGGGAAAAATCCAGAAACGAGCGTGTCCAGCGTATTCAAAAACTGGAGCAAAACCATCAATACTCGCTTTCTCCAGAAATAGTTGACAGCGTTGCGCAAAAAATCGTTGAATTATTGCGCTAAAACAAAAAAATCGCTGTTTTAACCATTATAACGGTATATTCCCGTGCTTCCTTTTTGGGCCTTCTTGGTGCTTTGCTGAAAGCGCCCTTAAATACGCCAAAAGAACGCTGCGGGTTTTTGCAGGTTCAATAACATCGTCAACATAGCCACGTGATGCGGCAATGGTGGGATTTGCAAACTTATCTATGTATTCCTGCTTACATTCGGCGGCTTTTGCCTCTGCATCGCCACCCGCCTCTTTTACAGCATCTATGTCTTTTTTAAACACTATATTAACCGCGCCATCAGGGCCCATAACCGCAATTTCGGCACCGGGCCAAGCTGCAACAAAATCAGCACCTAAGTGCCTGGAACACATACAGATATACGCTCCGCCATAGCTCTTTCTAAGTATCACAGTCAATTTTGGGACGGTAGCCTCTGCATAAGCGTAAAGCAGTTTTGCGCCGTGCCTTATTATGCCGTTATATTCCTGGTCTGTGCCCGGCAAAAATCCCGGAACATCCACAAGCGTTATAAGGGGTATGTTAAAAGCATCGCAAAAACGCACAAAACGCGCAGCTTTATCGCTGGCATTCACATCCAAGCAACCTGCGGATTCCCGTGGGTTATTCGCCACAATGCCTACAGAAGTCCCGCCCAAACGCCCAAAGCCTATTATAACATTGCGGGCATAATTTTCCTGCAATTCCAAAAAGGAATTTATGTCCAAAATATTCTTAATAACCTCAGACATATCGTAGGGCTTGTTCACATTGGCAGGGACAAGCTCCTCTATATCCGCTGGCATTTCAATTTGAGGCACAACGTTCACAGATGGAGGGTGTTCTGCATTGCTACCGGGCAAATAGGAGAGAAGCCTCTTCACCCAGTCCAAAGCGTCTTGGTCATTTTCCCCAACATAGGTCACTACCCCGCTCTTGCTGGAGTGCATTTCCGGGCCGCCCAGAGCCTCCATGCTCACAGTTTCACCCGTCACGGTTCTTATCACTTCCGGGCCTGTTATGAACATATAAGAGGTGTCTTTTACCATAATCACAAAGTCTGTGATGCCAGGGCTATAGACCGCGCCACCTGCGCAAGGTCCCATTATCAAGGAAATCTGCGGGACAACGCCGCTGGCTCTGGTGTTTCTCATAAAGATATCGCCGTAGCCGCAGAGAGCGCCTATGCCTTCTTGTACCCTTGCACCGCCAGAGTCGTTCAGAGACACAAAGGGCGCACCGTTTTGCACAGCCATGTCCATAAGGCTTGCGATTTTTTTGCCGTGCATTTCTCCAAGCGAGCCGCCTAAAACGGTAAAATCCTGGGCAGCCGCATAAACCAAGCGGCCATTCACAAGCCCAAAGCCTGTGACCACGCCGTCACCGGGCGTCTTTTTTTTGCCAAGCCCAAAAAATTCATTTCTGAGTTCTATATATGCGCCAACTTCAACAAAAGTTCCAGCATCAAAGAAGTATTCTATTCTCTCCCAAACCGAGAGCTTGCCCTTTTTGCGCTGTTTCTCAATAGCATCGGCACCACCGCCTAGCCTCATATTTTTTTTCTTTTCTCTCAAAGCCTCAAGCTGGGCACTGTAAATAGGGTCGTTGGACAATCTAAACCTCGCTGGTTAAAATTCTGAAAAAATAATATAGTAAAATTCCAAATTCTATATTGTTTTTACCGATATATGACCCCCTCCGAGAACAATAAACGCATAGCAAAAAACACGCTGTTTCTTTACTTTCGTAGCTTCATAACCTTCGCAGTAGGGCTTTATACGAGCAGGGAGGTTTTGGCACAGCTTGGGGTGAGCGATTTTGGCATTTAATTTGTCAAAAAATTTTCGCCCATATTTTTTTTCTCTCTTCAAACCTAAATACAAAAAGCCCTATAAGCAAAATAATTGCAAAAACTAATAAACTCAATATAATTTTAAATACGTCTCCCAAAGTATAAAAAATATTTTTTATTAAAAAAAACAATCCAAAAGAAAACAAGTAAAGCATAATAATTTTAGTAATTGAAACGGCAATATCTTTTAGATTAATTTTTGACATGAACATGAGAGTCAAGCCGCTAACAAAATGCCATGCACTCCAGCTGGCGGCAAATCCCCAAATGCCAAAGCGATAAGCAATCAGCAGATTGCAGGTTACAACCGCAAATTGATTTAATGCTGAAACAACAGAAGCTTTAGCATTTTGCCCTTGTGCTATAAGTATTTGCGTAAAAACAATGTAATGGATAACTCCAAAAAGCCCAAAAGCGTAAATGGAAACTGCAACTGCGAATTTATGCATTTCTTGCGAAGAAACTTTATCCGCAAAAAGCAGATTCCCAAATTCAGCGGAACAAAAGAACATTAAAAATGCGAAAGGAGCGAATAAAATAAGAATGAATCTATAAAAAGAAAGGCTTTCATTTGCGAACTCATTTTTACAATTATTTGCAAAATACTTTGCTAAAACTGGAGTTAAAACCGAAGTTACTACGCTAAAAACAACCGACTGCGGAACAGAAAGCAGTTTTTGGGCGTAATCCAAAATGGTAACATTGCCTATGCCAAAGCCAGAGCTGAATTTTTTTTCTACGATTATGCTAAATTGAGCCAGCAAATAACCAAACCAAAATGGAAGGGCTGCAATAATGTAAGGTTTTATCGCTGAAAAAGATTCCATCTTAAAACTTAAAAAATCTGGGCATTTTCTACGCAGCAAAAATACAATAGCGGAAAAAAGCAAAATGTTGCTAAAATAACTAGAAATGAGCAAAGAATAAATGCCTATGGTAGGAGCCAAACAAACGATTAAAATTACTTCTATGATGCTAGATATCATTCCAGCAATCTCTGGAACATAAAAAGTCTCAAAACAATTCAATGCCCTAATCCAGTAAGCACTGAGCTGTGAAAAAATCATAATAGGAAGAGTAAAACGAATCATAAAGGTAAGTTCTTTAAGCGAATTTTCGGAAATATTTTCAGAAAAAACAACGGCAAGCAATTCTGCCTTATAAACTCCCAGAACAACCATAGTGAGAGAAATAAAAAATATGCCCCATATTAAAGTTCTCGCAGAAGCAACTGCCTTTTCCAAACCTAAAGTTTCTCTTATATGCACGAATTTTGCTCTAAAAATTTCGCACAAAGCATTGAATGTCAAAGCGGGCAAAACAGTTGTTATTGTCATAGCCAAGATGAAAAAATCTCGTTCTTTGCTGGTTCCAAAAAAACGAGCCGTGAGTAAAACCGAGGCTATTCCCAAAAAAGTTCTGAGAAGCCTAAAGCCCGTTAAATAAAAAGACGTTTTTCTTACGTTAACCATTTACAACCTTTGTAGAACCCTATATATAAACCATTGCGTACATAATTTAATTTTATTGTCAATTTTACTTATCTCTTGATTAAAAGCCGTGCTTATTAAATATTCAGCTATTTTCTCTGTGGTTAAATATTCTTTTGCAAAAACTAAAAGTTGTTCGCAATATTCTTTTAATAATTCGTCATTAAATGAATCTGCATTCTTAGATATTTTATCGAAAATATCGTTAGTTTTTAAGACAATATTTTTTGGAAAAGACACCATTGTTTCTTTTGGACATTCAGATAAATCAGGAAAATACGGGATACAGCCGTTAGCAATTATTTCATAATGTCTCAAACAGTCCCATCCCGCTTTTTTTGTGGTTTTCCCAAAATAAGATATTGCATAATCATTATAATAATCATTTTCATTATCATAAATATATGTAGATATATCGCCAGGTATAATATGAGCGAGAATTTTTTCTTTTTGCTTTACCCCATTTATAAGTTTTTCTTTTGGAATGCCAAAAGAAATAGGAAATATATTTTTATAACTATTATCTAATTCTCTTTTAAAATAAAGAGTTTTATCGATAAAAAATTTTTGAACATTAGTTTTATCATCACCATCAATAGCTATTATCTTTTCTCTAGGATAAAAAAGAGAGACCTGTCCAAAAAAATCTTTGCAGCTACATATCTGACCATAAACCACTAAATCAAAAAAACATTGTTTAATTTTTTTGTGAACTTCATAAGCCGCAATAACATTTTTTAATTCTGAATCTAGCAGCCCTGCTGTAGTAAAACCTTTTCCATATAATTTTGCTCTTTGCGCTTCAGAAATATCGTTGAACATAAACCAGTTATCGGAAGTTTCATAAACATTTATTCCATACAAAGTTTTCAAACCATGGAAAACTATATCACATTGATAATCCATAGATTTACCATTGCTGATAAAAAGAATTTTCATTATCTCTCCTTTATTTTATTCTCGCCTTTACGCCAAATTGCAAAAATTTTATATCGGAACCGAGAATAATTCTGTATAGCCAATATATAGGAGAATACCGTTTTAAAGATTTTATTGGGTTTATCCCATACATTCTCTCTATTTCAAAACCATTATCATTCAACAAACGGATTATGCTTTTTTTTGTGAAAAATCTCAAGTGCGTTATATCCAAAATCCCCCAATCCTCGTATTTCCAATCTCTATGACAGAGCAAGTTTTTTAAATTTTCATAATAACGAACATTGGGGATGGAAAGCACAAGAGAAGATTTCGCTATCATTTTTCTTTTTATGGATTGCAAAAAATTCCAAGGTTGTTCCATGTGTTCAATAACATCAGAAGCTATTACCAAGTCAAAATAATTATCTGGAATTTCATTTGCAATTTTGTCATAAAATCCAACTAAAACTTTATCAATTTTTGTTTTGGCAATATTTGCCGCATCTTCGAATGGCTCAATGCCCCAGTATTCGTAGCACTTGCTTGCAAATTGCCTAAAATTTCCTTCATTGCAACCAATTTCCAAAACCTTGGAATATTCGCTCGGTAAAAAATCAACCATTTCTACCCTTGTGCTATGATAAAAAGCTAGTTCGTTTTTCTCGTTAATCACACACAATTCTCCAACGCTATTTTATCCCATTCCACCAGTGGTGCTAAGAACGCTGTTTCCCCATGCGTTGAAAAAGCTGGCAATGAGCTTATCAACTTATGTTTTTTATGAGCGAGTTCCACAAATATTTGGCAATCATACGGATGTTTCGTCCGTGTCCAACGGTCAAATACGCTTGAGTCCTCTTTTAATGTCTTTACTGTGCTGGCAAATGTCATAGTTGTGGAATGTGTAATTTTCCAATGAGAATATTTGCCAATAAAAACGCGAGTATCTTCCCCGCCATTTTTTACAGCAAAATGCTTATTATCGTATTTATCGGGGTGATCATATAATGTGACATAAGAATAAGGCTGCGAAAGCCCATCTAACAAAATTTCATGCGAACCTGGTTTGTGCAAATAATCATTTTCAAGAAAATATACTGGTACGCTATCGTCTAACTCTAAAGCCATTTGATAAGCCAATCTAAATGTACCCGCTCCATGACCAACTGAAACAGCATGGATAGAATGTTCTGGAATATACTTCTTTATCATTTGCATAGTTTCATTTGAGCAATTATCCGCTATAACCACCCATCTGCAATTTTCAAGAGGAAAACATTTTACGGCATTGCGCAAGCAATTTTCATTATTTATATATGGCGGCTTTGTTTTAGCATAACCAGCATCGCTAATTCTATAATAAATAGCAAGCGGCAGTTTCAATTCATTTTGAATTTTGAGTTTTGAATTTTGAAATCTATGAAAATTCCGCCGTATTATCAATAGCAAATTCGTGCGAAATCTTAACAGTCCATCAAATACGCCTATATTCATTGTTTTTTCTCTTCATTTTGGTAAATTTGTTCTACATACAAAACTGAGCCTATAAATCGGCACCGACAATGCTGCCAAAAAAAGCATCAATATTCTAGGACTTTGAAAAAGCATTTTAAAAAACAGCAAAAAATGATTGCTGGCATATCTGGTAAACATTCTTAAAAATGCCAATTTGTGCGCTAACGATAACCTTAAGTTTTCAATGCTCCATAAATAAAATAATTTTTGGGCATATATTTTTTTCTTCAAAAATTCTAATGTATTTACAGTGCTAATGTTTATGCCACTCATGCGAATTTGCACAATAGCAGATGGAATGGCTATGATTTCGTGTTCCCTGCCAAGCAAGCAAAAGGTTGCAGCATCTGAACTCCATGCTAAAGGAAAATTGACAAAGCCACCGTTTGTTTCCAGTTTTTTCCTATTAAAGATGTGGTCTTGCAAACACGAGCTAGCTCCTTTTAGGTGAGATTTAAGGAATTCAAGCCCGGTTTGATTTTTTATAGGTCGAGCTGCGCTGATTATTTGCCCGTTTGCATCTATAATGCTTCTAGCAAAACGAAATAATGTCGCATTAGGATGTAAATCCAATGTTTTATAAAATTCCTCCACGCAGTTTGGCTCCATGATATCGTCATCCGAAAAAAGGCATACCCACTCTTCTTTTACCGATGCCAAACATCTGTGCCAATGCCCTACTAAGTCGTGCCCACCCATATTTTCGTTGAATCTTGTATAATGAAAATCAGGGAAGTCCTTTGAAATGTATTCTATCTCTTCTGGAGCGGCATCGTCAAATATATAGCATTGGAAATTTTTATTTGTCTGCGCCGCAACAGAATTGAGTGCAAGACGGAAAAATTGCGGCCTCCAAGCAGGAATCACAATTGCCAACGCCTCTCTCACCTAGCCCTCTTTCGCTTTGCTGAACACGTCGCCCAGCAAATCTCTAATCGCATCAGTTAAAAATTTGCCAGCTGCCTTAACTGCTCCCCACGGGTCTGCCCTTAGCTTTGATTCCTGTACGCCCACCATATAAAATAAGCCGCCTAAGGCTTTGCCAGTCGCGTAGTTAGACAACTCCCCGGAAAGATCATTTGGTAAATTACCATAGGGCAATTTAGGTAAGGTAGTCCCGGAAAGGCTGAGGGCTAATTTTACGCCATTGTTTTTTTCTGCCAGAGAATAAGCATTTGCGAATGAATTATAATTAGATGCTAGAGAACCCCAATAATTGTTCAACCCTAGTTTGTCTAGGTGGCTTTTCAGTATGCCACCAAAAATTCCCTGCAAACCGGTAAATGTAGCCGCTTCCAAATAAGAAGTTGCAGCAATGCTATCATCCCCAAACAAAATGCTACGCGCATCGCTAAACGACATTCCAAAAATAGCGTCTTTAAACAAGTCAACAGATTGCGGGGCTGCTTCCTCTGCTCCCCTGTTCAAAGTTTCTTTTATTCTACTTCCCAAATTGCGTAAATTGGAAAGATTGCTCAAAGAAATTGATTGGGTAGAACCAGCGGCAACCGATGTCTTTAAAAGAGAACTATTTGAATTCAAAAACGAATTTACAGCCGAAATTACAGGAGCCGGTAAATTATCAAAATTATCCGTGAAAGAATCTATTTTGTCTAAAACATTTTTAACGGTATCCGGCAAGGCAATTTCTACCAGCTTATTTCCCAAGTAACCTGTAGTGCAGTCTCCCTGATTCTTGCAAGGCTCGCTCAAATTTTCAGCCGCGGTTTGGCTACCCAAGTAAAGAGCTTCTTGCAAAGCCTCAACTATTTTTGATTCTGATAACTCATCGGGAAGCAGACCGTGCAAACCGCAAGAGAGCAAACCGAGAGAAAACGCCAAGGAGAAAAAAACGATAAAGATGTATTTACACATAGTTTTAATTTAGAAAATTATCTCCACCACCTGCAATGCCCATTGACAAGGCATTGTTTGCAGGGGGAAATTTTTTGGCAAAAATAGCCATCCCCTAAGGGTTCGGCAAAAAATTGCAGGGCATGCCAAGCGAGCCTGGGATTTTTTGGATATAGCTCCCTGTAAAGGGAATTTGCGGTTTTCAATTTTTCTTTTGGGTTTTCGTCTGGGTCATAGATGTTTGCTTGAATTAGCCAGCGTTTTGCGCCTGCGGAATTTGGGAGCGGCGGCAATTCCTCCGCGCCTGTGCGTGAGAACGAAGCCAAGCGGTGCAAAAAAGCCAAAACCTTTGGGCGCAATGGATTGCTTTTTCCCATATAAAAAATTTCTCCGCATTCCCGCCAAATATCAGCCGGGGAATGGCTTTGCACCCATAAGTCTAAGCGATTTTTCCTAGCCCGTGCAAACCTGCCCACGCTGCAAACTATGCCAACTGCTTGCGGAGCTAGGTTCCATTCCTTAAGGCCGCATTTTGAAATTACACTCAAAATCAAATTTTCGGAAGGAG
>Ga0268262_10007535_pt1 | contig 10119 bp, 6 predicted proteins | sample TergutNc150P3_FD_190354 | JGI IMG/M metagenome (GOLD analysis project Ga0268262, IMG submission 190354) | Nasutitermes corniger P3 segment gut microbial community from laboratory colony in Florida, USA - Nc150 P3 (SPAdes) (version 2) | ecosystem: Host-associated > Arthropoda: Insects > Digestive...
TTCAGAAAAAAGCCGTAAAAAGGCTTGAAAATGGGCGATTTTATACCTGTTTAGGCGAAGGCATCTATAAAAAGAGGAAGAAAATGAAGTACGAAAGTGAATTTCTTAAAGTAATCCATCAGGATGCTGTAAAAATGTTTAGAAGCGGCGTAATTACAGAAGCCAGAATGCACGAATATGACAAAATGTGCCTTTCAAATCCTAATAAATCTTCCCCTGTTTTTAATGATAATCCTGTGAATACTAACCTAGTAAGCCACGCAACAGCTTGATTTATATAAGTATTTAAATAATGAAAACATTTTAAATTCCTTCTGTTTTAAAAAACAAAAATTTATTTATCTTCTATATTGTACCACTTTACTCTGATTTTTGCGGTAAAAATTCGTAAAAAAATTTTCATTTTTTTTCATTTTCAGTAAAGCAAAATGAGGGGTTCGATCCCATATAGGGGTAAATCTTTCTCAGGAGGTTCTTATGAATTTCAAATTTGTTTTCTTGCTTTTAATTTTGACTGTTTTGGTTTTTTCAGCGTGCGGCGGAGGAAAGAATTCCGAAGAGCAGGCGGAAAAAAGAACGCTAGGCGATCCTTCGCCGGCAGCGGAGCTGCCTTCGCTTTTTCGGTCTTTAGATGAAATTGCGGAAATTGAAAGAGCGGGAGCTTGGTTTCAGGGGCTGGCCATAACGGAGTCCACGCTTCGGGAAAAAGCCGGAGATTACGCAGGGTCTGTGGCGGCGGCTTATAAAGAGCTGGCATGGGCTTACGGTATGGGGCTGATAAAAAAAGAAGAACTTGAAAAAGGTCTTTCTAATGTGCTTACCATACAGGGCGATGAATCCGTAACTCTCGCCGCTAACTCGATTATTTCATTCGTGAAAAAGCAATGGTCTTCCGCCGCCGAAGGGCTTGAACCGCTTTTCAATGAAGCGGACGAGCCGGACGGATTCGGCAGATGGATGATCCTTGTCTGTACTTTGGAAAAAAACAAAGCGGACTCAGCCGTAACAGACAGACGTGCAGGCGAGGCATACAAATCCATTCGCGCGCGTTATTCGCATTTCCCCGAATATTGGTACAGAGGGGCAAGAATTTTTTCAGGCGCTATTGCGGCACAGTATGCGGAGAATTGCATCAACTTATCTTCACAAGGTCCGTTTGCCGATGAATGCCGATCAATATTGGCGGCTAACACAGGGTTAAAAAACGAGGACGGATTATCTATAAAAACCAAAAAAGAAATTTCAGCGATTATTTCTCAATCTGTTAATTCGAGTAATCCGCAAGTTCTCGATTCCCTGCTGCCGTTAATCGGTCTGCCGGATAATCCGTACACTGTTTATGCAGTCAACGCGCTTAAAACATTAACAGGTATTCCTAAATTTAACGATTATTTCAGCGGACATGCATCCGGTTCCAAAGGACGGCTTGCAGAGCGTCTTTCTTACCTTTGCCGCAGTTAGGTGAAAAGGCGGATTATATGAAAAATACGATTATACAAAAAAATGTTAATTTGACCGCTGTTATTTTCACCGCTCTTTGTTTAGTTCTTTGTATAGTTTTTTTTGCCGCTTCATGCGCCAAAACGCCGGATACAGAGACTGTTCATCTTTATATACGCGCTTCCGACGCATACGCTCAAAAACATTTTGCCGAAGTTATCGAGCTTTTGCGTAAACAAAATAGTTTTCCTCCGGCGCTGATACTGCGTGCAAAGGCGGAATATTTTTTTGACAACATGGATAAAGCGGAAAAAACTTGCAGAAGGGCGATAAAATTGCGTCCTTCCTCGTTAGAGGCAAATTTATACCTTGCGAGAATTCTCCGTGAAAAGGGTGATTTTAAGGGAGCGGAAAATTTAACGGAATCTTTGTTAGCCGATAATCCGCAAGATATTCGCACCCTGCGTCTTGCGGCGGAACTTGCGTCAGATAAAGGCAGATATGATTCAGCGGCGATTTTTCTTGACAGAGCTGCGGAATTTTCCGCAGAAAGCGCAATGGTTTTGCTGGACAGGGCAAGGCTTCGCTGGACTGCCGGAAAAGGCGAAGAGGCGTTGGAAGATTTAAGCCGTGCAAGGGCAATGCTTCCGTGGGATACTCCGCTGTTACGGTCAATATCAAACCTTGAAAGAACAATAAAAGAGGTGATGTGATGCGTAAAATATTATCGGTTCTATTTTTATTTATCTCTGTCTGCGTTTATTCAAACGAAAATACTCAACAAACACTGACATTCGCACAGGCGGCAAAACTTGCGGTCGAGGCTTCCGCTGATTTAAAACATGCACGCACTTCTCTGGCTCTTTCAAAGGGAGCGTGGGCGTGGGGCATTCGTGCTTACTTTCCGCAAATCAGCGTCAGCGTTTCGGAAAATGATCGTTTACAGCAAATCGGCGCAGATTCATTCATGAAAAATTACAGCATCGGTTTGGAACAGCCGGTTTGGGACGGCGGTAAATTATCAATGTCCAGAAAACTTGAAAAAATGGAACTTGATCTTTCTTCTTCAAAACTGAACAGAACAGCTAATGAAATTGCGGAATCGGCGATTACCGCATATCGTAATTTATTATCATCAAGGGAAATTCTCAAAATAAAAAATTCCGCTTTTACTGTTTTGGAAAAACAGCGGAATATTTTAGCCGAAGAAGTTAAACTCGGGCTTGCGTTGACTATAGACCTTGCGAGCGCGGACATCAATTTATTAAACGCAAAAATCGATATTCACACTCTTCAGCTTGATCTGGGCGAGATGGAAAAACAATTTATGGAGCTTCTCGGGCTGGAAGCAATGCCGATTCTGACGGAAAAGGTTGATATTAACCGTTCCATTTTACTGCCCTCTTCTTTTGCGGCGGAAGCTCTGGCAAAAGAAAAAAATCCCGATTTAATCGACGCACGTTATTCGATAACAAAAAAACAAATGGAACTGAAATATATTACCTACTCATGGATACCTAGTTTGCGTCTCACGGGAAATTTTGCTCTTACAGGACCGCGTTATCCGCTGACACGCTATAACTGGTCTGTCGGGATAGCGATTGATTTTTCCAATCCGTGGTTTCAAAACCGATTCGGAATGCAAGCCGGCTGGGAGCCGCCTTACGACAATACGGCAATGCTTCAAAACTCTTTCTCTCCCCTGCCCGACCCGGCGTCAAGATACGGAAAAGGACAGGCAAAACTGGCTCTGTCTTTGGAACAGGAAAAATATAAAACCGCGCTTGAAAGAATCGGAAGAACGGCGGCTAATGCTGTGGATAAGTGTGCTTTCATGGAACAAAAACGGCTTTTGTCAATTGATGCCGCGGCTATCGGAGCGGAAAAATGCCGCGTTGAGGAAATAAGACTGAATCTTGGTCACATAACAAGGTTAGCGTTAATGGAAACTTTAATAGAGCAAACTCAAAAAGAAATTGCCGTGGTAGAAGCGGCGACGGCGTTGTTGGAAGCGGAGCGTGAATTGGAACGCTTTTTGGATCTTGAACCGGGAGAATTGGAAATATTCGCCGGTATTTTAAACAATCAAGGAGGAATAAATGAAAATTAAAAATATTTTGATTATCAGTTTGATATTTTTTTGTTTTGCCTGCGCAAAAAACACGAAAATAGGCGATGAAACAAAAAAAGTGCGTGTAACGCCTGCGGTTACTCACGAGCAGCCTGATGAAGCGTCAGGTTTCGGAAGTTTGTCTTTTCTTACAAAAGTAGATATTACATCTCCGCAGGAAGCGGTAATAAAAAAACTTTATTTCCGTGAAGGCGATCATGTACGGCAGGGACAACTGATTATTCAGCTTGAAAATCCGCAGATTGTTTTGGCCGTTGAACGAGCGGAAAATAATTTTTCACAAACATTGGCGGCTCGGAATTTAGCCGAATCACGGCTTCTTGAGGGTATCTTTCAGGCGGAAGCGCAGCTTCTTACTCTTGAAAAAGCTTCGGCGGAACTTGATTTATCTAAAAAAAGATGGGAAGAGGACAGACGCAAACATTTGAATCAAGAGACGCTTTTTGAGGCGGGCGGCGTTCACACGGAAGCAATTCTTGTAAGCCGCTTCACTCTTGACAGCGAATGGGAGCAAATTCAGTTAATGGAAAGAGAACTTGAGATACGGCGAGTCGGCTGCAGGAATCAAGACCTTGTTAAAGCCGGAATTCCGGTTCCGTTAGGTGAAACGGAAAGGCAAGCCGCCCTTGTTTCGCTTATGACTGCAAGTTTAAGAGCGGAACTTGAATCGGCAAACGCACGGCATGAGGCGGCGGAAAAAGAACTTAAATCCGCAAGGATCGCTCTTGCGGAACTTACGATAAGAAGTCCTGCAGGGGGAATTATCGGAGCACGTTATCTTGAAGAAGGCGAGCGTGTACGGCTTCAAGATAAAATATTAAGCCTTATCGATACCGAGTCATTATACGCTATTTTTCCCGTGCGTGAAAAAGACGCTTTGCGAATTGAAAAAGGAATGGAAGCTTTCGCTCTGATAGACGGAACAGGCGAAACAAGAATCGGCGCTGTCGATTTAATTTATCCGCAGGCGGACAGTCAGAGCCTTAGTTTTCTTGTACGAGTCTTACTGAAAAATACAAGCGCCGACACAAAATTAAAACCGGGAATGTTTACCCGTGTTACGATAAAACTCGGATTGCCGCAGAACGCTGTTTTTATTCCCGAGTCGTCGATATTTAACCAAAAAAATAATGAAGGCAGTATTTTTATTGTCAACGGTAAATCTTTAACGGAACGAAAAATAATTATCGGAACAACTATTGGAGAAGAATGCGAAATAACTTCGGGATTAAACGCAGGAGAACTGGTAGTTTTGCGTCCTGATCCTGATCTAAGGGAGGGAGCAAATGTTTCGATTATGGAATAAAATCCCTATTTTGTTATGTGTCATTTTTATTTCGTGCGGATTTATAGATTTACGTCCTATCGGATTAAAAATAGAGCCTGATAACTCTAATTCTCTTTTGCCTGACGCATATACTCCGGTGATACTCAAGTTCGATACGGAAATGCAAAAAGAAGACACCGAGGGCATCTTGCAGATAAACTCCGACATGGGCTCGGTCAAAGGAGACAAATACTGGAGAGATAATAATCTTTACTTTACGCCTGTTCAAGGATGGACGGCCGGAGTGCGTTACACTTTAACTCTTTTTGGAACAGCTCGTTCCGCAGACGGCAGAGAAATACGCATTGATCGATTTATTTCTTTTTATGCTATTAATAAAAACGTTCCGCCTGTTCTTACGGGTTATAGTCCGGCCGGCGGTTCGTCAATCGGAACAAAGTCCGCTGTTTTTGAATTTTGTTTTTCGCGTTCAATGGACAAACATACAGTAGAACCTGCCTTAACAATTGAGGGCGTTGGAAGTAAAAAATTCGAATGGTCAGATGACGGCAAAACGCTGAAAGTTATCCCGGATAAAGCTCTTTCCCCGTGGACAATGTACAAATGGAATTTAAAAGAAACGGCAAAAAGTATCGATGGTGTTCCTCTGCAAAAATCATATTCCGGTTATTTTACAACCGATCTTGATCAAACTTTACCCCAAATTACAAATGTATATCCCGTGCTTTTTGCAGACGGGAGTTGGTATCCGACCGGAGTAAATCTTGAAACCGGGTTGCAATCGGGACAGGGAATTGCGGTTTCTTTTAATAAACCGATGGGCGAAAATGTTCTTCGCTCTCTGCGTTTTGAACCTTCCTTGACAGGCAGAACGGAAATGTTATCTGAAAACAGCGTTGTGTATATTTTTACAAAAGATCCCGAGCCGGGAACAACATTTACATTGATTGTTTCAGCCGATACGAGAGACAGCGAAGGTTTAAAAATCGGCAGCGAGTACAGACTAAATTTTTCCGTTGATATTCCGTATTTAAATGTTTTGTCCGTTACCGCTAACAACGGTCAGCAAATAGAAAATTTTTCCGCAATGAACAATATATTGCCTGTTTATGTTGATCAGGGAACAGGATTAATAACATTGTCTATTTATTTCTCAATGATGTTCGGTCTTGAAGAAAAATTAAATACGCCGCAAAAAATAACGCTCTCGCCCTTTTTCCCGAGGACTTTGCCTCCGTCAGCTTTGCGTTATGTTCACTGGATTTCTGACGACAGGCTTTTTCTTCAATGGGAAGGATTAAAATCGGGCGATGATGTTTCTCATTACTACAAACTGACAATTCCCGGGGGAAAAGGCGGAATAAATTCCGGCGCGGGAATTTTTATGAAAGAGGATTTAGTTCTTTATCTGGAGGCAATTAAATGAAAAACAAATTTTTTGTGTTTTTCTTATTTAGTATATTTTCTTTTATTTCCTGCGATATTTTAAGAACTTCGTTATTTGAAGTTGTCTCATGTACTCCCAAAAGCGGTTATCAATCCGAGCCTGAAAAAATAAATATTTCTCTTGATTTTTCACATGATCCCGACAGAGCGAGCGTAGAGAAAAATTTTTCATTAACGGGGGATGGAAATCGTATAAAAGGGAATTTCAGTTGGAATGACAAAAAAATGATTTTTTCTCCGCTTGCTCCTTTGGAAATAAATACCGACTACACAATAACGCTTTCGGCGGACGCGCATGACACAAAGGGGCTTTCCTTGGATGAACCTTTTAACCGCTATTTTTCGACAAGACCCGATAATACTCGTCCGTTTCTTTTATCGAGTTACCCTGAAATGTATTCGGAAGTTACCGACGTAAGAGCGGAAATAAAACTGGAGTTTTCTATACCAGTACCGTTAAAAACTTTGTATGACAATGTTTCGTTTTCCCCTTCAATGTCGGGTATTTGGCGTTTGGAAAACGACGGGAAACTGGCTGTTTTTACACCTGCGGAACCTTGGGTACAAAAGACTCGTTATGAAATTAGATTTTCCACTTCATTGACAGATAACAACGGAATGAATATCGGGAATGATTTTTTATGCGTATTTACGACAAAAATCGATCTTGAAATTCCGTTCCTTGTAAGCGCAATGCGGATAACAAATAAAAATGAATTAATTGATTTATCAGCGGACAGAGGATATTCAAGCGCCGCAGAATCACCGATAGAAAACCAAGATTGGGAAAAAGATGATAAATTAAAACTTGTTTTTTCAAAACCTATAGACAGTATTTCCGTTAAAAATTATTTAAGTGTTGAAAGCGGTCCGAATCTCATAATGGAAACGCCTGCCGGTTATGAATCGGAATTTATTTTCAGGTTTGAAAGTATGCCTGTTTATGAAAGCAGATTTACATTAAAGATTAAGTCCGGTATTAAAGATGCTGCCGGCAATGAAACCAAAGAAGAGTATATCTACAAAATTTTCGCCAACGGAAAATATTCAAAACCGCCGACACTTGCGGGAATTAGAATACCGATGGCTCCAAATAGCGGCGCAGATAATGAATTAATTTTTTATGATATGAATTCGCTGTTTAAAGATTTTCCCATAACGGACGAAAATTATCCTTCCGGTGAAAATATTTACACATGGATCGAGTTATATTTTTTAACCGCCGACAGTGCGTCTATCGATTTATTTTCTTTAATGGAAATTTTTCGCATAGATACAAGCAATAACGTGATTTCTTTTTCTCCGCGTCAGGTAAAAGACGCTGATTTTTCAACGGCTGAACCGTATATCGGCATGGAAGAATACAAAAGAGTTGAAATTATCGGTTATCTGACTAACTCGACAAATTTCGGCGTTGTAAATATTCAAGTAGCGGCGGGGCTTAAAGACTCTTTAGGAAACCGCAATGACAAACTACAAAAAATATCACTTTTAAAGTAGGAGTTTATGAAAGGAATTATCACTCTTTTTGTTAGAAGACCTGTAACGGTCATTATGATACTGGCTGCGTTAATTTTTGCGGCGGTTTTTTCTCTTTTCACTCTGCCTGTAAACAGACTGCCGTCATTTTCAACGCCAAGGGTAACGGTAGAGACGCTGTACATGGGCATGGCGGCTAACGAAGTAAGAAGCATGGTTACCATTCCGCTAGAAGACGGTCTTTCCCCGATTAAAGGTCTAGAAAGAATCAGGAGCGTATCTCGAGATAATCGATCGCTTATCAGCCTTGATTTCCGCTGGGGGACGGACACGATGTCCGCTTCCGTTCTTGTGCGCGAAGCAATCGACGCTGTTTATCCGGGACTTCCCGAAGGGGTAAACAAACCGACAGTAACGGCCGCGGACATGGGGAACGAAGCTCACGCCGTAATAGCTGTTAGTTCACATAACGGAAACGGCGAATTTGCGAGAAAACTCGCCGAGTACGAAATGCAGGCTCGTCTGCGAAGAATTGACGGAGTAGGCTCTGTAGTTCTTATCGGCGGTGAAATAAAAGAAGAGCGTCTTTCTCTCGACGTGCGGCGTCTTTCCGCTCTCGGCATCGCTCCTTCCGAATTCGCTAACCTTGTGGCGCAGGAAACCGCTGATATTCCCGCCGGAAACGCACGAGAGGGAAACATGGAATTGGTTGTCGTAAGCTCTGGAAAACCGGATTCCGTTTCTTCGCTTTCACAGATTATTCTTCCGGCAAGCGGCGGCGGCTCTTTTAAGATTGAAGACACGGCGGAAATTACCGCTTCCGCAGCGCGTCGGGAAAGCATATTTATTCACAACGGAAAAGAAGCCGCAGGCTTGGAAATTTACCGCAGACCCGGCTCCGACCCGCTGCGGCTGTCAAGGGAAATAAAAAAGACGCTTGATGAGGCAAACTCTCTCTTTTCCCGTGACGCAAAAATAGAGCTTGTAACGGATTCATCGTCATCGCTCATAAGCGGCGTAACCGGCTTACTAATTTCCGCCGCTCTCGGCGTAACGGCGGTAGTAACGGTACTTTTACTTTTTATCCGCCGCATTAAATACAGCTTGCTTGCGGCGCTTTCAATTCCTATTTCAGCCGCAGCGGGCATTTGCGTTCTCTCCGTTATGGGAAAATCTTTAAACGGCATGAGCCTTGGCGGACTTGCGATGGGTATAGGGTTGGTTTCCGACATCAGCGTAATAATTATTGATCTGCTTCATCAGGCTTTCGAGGAAAGAGAAACCGTTCCTATACCGGAAGAAATCGGAAACAAGGCGGCGTCTATATCGGGATCAAATATTGCTTCTACCATTACAACTGCGCTTGTGTTCATTCCGATTATCATGCTGCCGGGACCGTTAGGCGGTCTTTTCGGCGACATAGCTATCGCTCTTGTTACATCTGTCGCGGCGGGCTGGCTTTATGCTCAATTTTTTCTTCCTTCTCTTTACTCTATGTTCTTTGGCGATCCGTTAACAACAGCCAATAAAAATAGATTGATAAAAACTAATTCAGTTTTTACAAATGGCAGTCTTGAAAAAAAATATTACTTTTTTCTTTCAAATGTTCTTCGTAATTCGGGTAAGTTTTTAGCCGTTACGGTAGTTTTAAGCGTTTTAGGGTTGCTTACGCTTTTAACCCGTCCGGCTGTTTTCATTAATCCCGATGAAGCTGAGGAAGTGCGAGTTTCCATAGCATATCCTCAAGGAACTTTATTGGATTCCATGACCAATAATAATGCTCCCTCCAAAATAAGTTCAAGACTGCCGTTTGTAAAAACTGTTTATGGAATTGCGGGCGCTGAAGAAGCGGACGTTATAAGAAGGGCGGATATTGATTATAAAAAAGAAGAACTTATTCTGCACTGTATTTTAGAAAAGGGATATAAGCCGCAAAAGGCGTTAGATGAAATCAAAAAGATTTTAGAAAACAGCAATGAATATTCCTGTACGGCGTATTTTCCGAAGGACAGGATTGAGGTTCTTTTGGGGTTATCGGCGGAGCGGACTTTTGTAATCAAGGGCAAGGATAGGGAGGAATTGCTTGGGCGGATTAACCTTACGCAAAACGAATTTGACGCCGCGTCTACAGCGGTAAATTTCCGTCCAAAGGGAAAAAGACCGGAAATACGGATTTACCCGAACAGAGAAGCCGCCGCATATCTTTCGATACCTTCTTCGCAAATAGCGGAAACTCTTTTTGTTCTTAACGAAGGAGTTGTAACTACAAAACTGGAAATTGACGGCAAGCCGTTAAATGTTCGCGTAACAGGAGAGAGGAACACTCGCACTGATC
>Ga0268262_10007536_pt1 | contig 10118 bp, 9 predicted proteins | sample TergutNc150P3_FD_190354 | JGI IMG/M metagenome (GOLD analysis project Ga0268262, IMG submission 190354) | Nasutitermes corniger P3 segment gut microbial community from laboratory colony in Florida, USA - Nc150 P3 (SPAdes) (version 2) | ecosystem: Host-associated > Arthropoda: Insects > Digestive...
ATTTTCAGCCTTTGCTGCCAGCCCAGTCTGGAATGATTACCGCATTTCTCGCAAACCCCCAAAGGGTCGGAAATAGAGGCTTGACACTGGGAACAAATTAATTCAGCCATAAAGGTAGATTAGACAAGTATTAGAGAAACGTCAAGTTGAATTTGCGGTTATTTTTTACTAAAAAATCAAAATATTCGGTATTAATAACGGAAAAAAGCAACTTGACACAGGAAGATATTTTTGGCAAATTAGAAAAGACAGTTTCATTTCAAGAACATGATATTTTTTGAGGTGGCGCTGTCGCACACCTAAAGGTGTGCTTGCATTAAAGGTCTGGGATTACATTCATTGCGCCTGGGCTGGTTGATTTTTTGGCAGTAACACCGCTTGACGCGGTGCTGTTGTTTAGCCGTCTTAGCTCACCTGGTAGAGCACTTGACTTGTAATCATGAGGTATCCGGTTCGATTCCGGAAGACGGCTTTTTATTAAACACTAATGTACTTGACAAGAAACTAAATAAACTAATAAAATGCTTAAAAACGGCATATTGTCGGAATTAGGGATTTTATCCGTGATTAATAAATTTATTAAAAATTTTACACACTTTATTTAAAATTTCCTAATAAGGACTTGTGATAAATATTATTTTATCCAAAAGGATGTTAATTATGTTAGCTAAACTGTTAAAAAAGAATACTGTCGCTGTTCCTACGGCAAAAGAAAAAATCCATGATGAATCCTCCAAAATCAGAGAAAATATAGCGGAAAAAATCAAAACCTTAAACGAAGCTATTATAGGATTAATGGAACCATCAAATGAAGCGGTAAAGGTAACTACAGAGATGGATAAAACCTTTCTTGCTTATATCTCCCGTGCGATTAACCACGTCATTTCTGTCTCGGAAGTTTTCAAACAGACAAAACAAATGAACCATAACCTTGATGAACTTGATAATTTGATTGAAAAACAAAATTCGGCAGTAAATCAAACATCTTCCGCAATTGAACAAATGAACGCCAATGTCGCGTCAGTCTCTAATATCCTCAACGAGAACAACAAAGTTATGGAGGCCCTGCTTGTCGCTTCCGAAGAAGGTACGTCAGGAATTCAAAGAGTAACGGATATTATGAAAGACCTGGTAAAAAATTCAGAAGTTCTGCAGGACGCAAGTAAAATGATTCAGACTATAGCGGCGCAGACTAATTTGCTTTCTATGAACGCGGCAATAGAAGCCGCCCATGCCGGTCAGTTTGGTCAAGGGTTTGCCGTAGTGGCTAATGAGATCAGAAAACTGGCGGAGAATTGTTCATCACAGGGCAAATCTATCAGTAAAATTCTTAATGAACTTCAAAAAGAGATAAGCAGCGCGACAGCGCTTACCGGAGAATCGCAAGATGAGTTTAAGAAAATATCCAATCTTGTAGACATGGCGCGTCAGCAAGAAGAAGTAATAATTAAGGCAATGGACGAACAGAGAATAGGCAGCGATCAAATCTTACAGGCAACCCATCAGATTCAAGAGGTTACTCACGAAGTCAAAGATGGAGCGAAAAAAATCAGTGAATCCAGTTCTTTGATCCCCGCCAGTGTAAGCGATTTGGAAAAAGAGACTGCCGAAATGAGCATAGCTATTAATGATCTCATGGGAAGCGTTGAAGATGTGGAAGCAATTACTAAACTTTTTTCTGTTAATGTTTCAACAGCAAAAGAAATTGTCAAAGAGATTCATAAACATGAACATAAATAGGAAAAAATATCCAATATTAGTTAAGAGGAATAACGATGCAGTATAAAATTTTTGAACCCAATATTGAGGTAAACGGATCAACGGTTTATTCAGTCATTGCAGGACTCGGGTATTTTACTAATCTTTCCCGGCGTTACTTTAGCAGGGTAAATATCGGGAAGGTGGTTAATAAAAAACTGGAAATTGACATGGACGGCTGGTATCCTCAGGAAGCATGGCTTGAAGCCTTTAAAAACATTGCGGAACAGGTTGGCGAAAAGGTTCTCTATAACATCGGTCTATCAGTTCCTGAAAGCGCGGTATTTCCGCCATGGGTTGTAGACATTGACACCGCAATTAAGGCGATTGATATAGCCTATCATCTTAATCACCGTAAAGAGGGTAAAGCGCTTTTCGATGTAAACACAGGAACCATGTATGAGGGAATCGGGCATTACGGTTACGAGCGGGATCCTTCCGGCGCAAACCGGATTATCAGCGTAAGCCGTAACCCCTATCCTTGCGCGTTTGATAAAGGAATCATAACCGCTATGGCTCATAAATTTCAGCCCAACGCGCAGGTTACCCATGACGATTCCAAAGAGTGCCGTTCCAAAGGCGCGGATAGTTGCACTTATATTATCACTTGGTAAACGGCAGGATTCAAATATACAAGCGTCTTATATCATCTGGTAGAGCACTTGACTTGTAATCATGAGGTATCCGGTTCGATTCCGGAAGACGGCTTTCGGAAAATCCTTACGCTGTAAGGATTTAGGTTAATAGTCAATAGTTAATAAACGCTAATTAACTACATAATATCCTAACTTTTTACACTTTTGCAAAACAAGTGCAAAACATGTGTTGAAAGAGGATTTATGTCGTTCCAAGAGATTCCTATGTCTCGCCAAAAAAAATTTTATCTCGAACCAAGGAAACCTAGCGGTATCTATTACTATATCGTCCGCGATTCGGTTTCTCGGAAAACTTTAGCCTATAAGTCTACAGGCACAACAGATATTAAACAGGCGGAAGCTGTCGGCATGGAATGGTGGGTAAACGGAATTCCCGGTAAATTGTCGAATTCAGGCATCGATCGCAAAATTCTCTTTTGCGATTACCTGTTCCAATTTTGGGATTTTGAAACGTCAAATTATTTTCGAGAACTTGAGACAATGGGGCGGGAACCGCATATAGAACACGCCGTTGAAATGCAAAATATGGTAGGGCGGCATTATCGGCCTTACTTTAAGTCTACCCTGCTCTGCCAGATAAACGAGGAATCCCTTCAAGAATTTATTATTTACTTAAAAACCCAAAAACACCTAGCGGCTTCAAGTATAAATTCTATTAGAAACGTCTCTATGAAGGCTCTCCGTTATGCAAAGAGCAAAAAACTGATAAAATACTTTGATTTTGACGCTGTTATACGGGCAGGCGGAAAAGCCGCCGAACGAGGCGTTTTAGAGAATGAAGAAGTCGATAACTTATTTAATGCGAAGTGGCCTAGTATCCGTTCCCGTATAGCCGCATTTATTTCCTACCATACAGGAATGAGAATTGGGGAAATTAGGGCATTAAGAGTTTGCGACATCCATCCTGACCGAATAAGCGTAAGGCATAGCTGGGCTAGATTAAGCAAAAATAAAAGTACAAAAAACAAAGAAATTAGGGACATTCCTATCCTTCCGGCAGTTTATGACGAAATATTGTCATATATCAAACAAATGAATCTTTTTAATCTTAATTCTTTGCTTATACCGGGAAGAAATCCGGAAATCCCGTTAGACAGCCACCTAATCCGGGACAATTTTTATAATGTTCTTGATAAATTAGGTATAGACGAAAAAATTCGTAAAGAAAGAAATATCGTTTTTCACTCGTTCAGACATCTGTTGGCTAAAAATCTAATCGAAAAGGGAGCGAATAAGGCAATAGGAATGAAGATTATGGGACAAAAAACCAGTCGGATATTTGATCATTATGCTGACCATGCTGATAAAGAAACCTTCAAACAGATGGCGAAAGCAATAGAAATGGTATCGAAAAATGAGACTCCAAAAGAGCCTATACCTTTTAAGGCGGTTGTATAAAAAAATAAATAAAACATATTGACATTATTTATTTTATATGTTATTATAAGTCAATATTTAATAATTCAATACATCCTTTCTAATAGTTAATAAACAATAAACGTCATTTAAAAATCGGAGAATAAAAATGTCACAAGACTCAAATTTAAACAATTTGGACATCCAGTTATTTACAAGGGCAGATGTCGCTAAATTATTGAAGATCGCTATAAGCCATGTTGATCTAATCCCTGAAAGCGATTTACCAAGGGTTCATATCGGGAAATCAATACGATATAGATTATCGACTATACAAGAATTTATTGAAATGAAAGAGACAAAAAAGGGGGTGTAATCTTTCATTTTCTGTTAATAGTTAATAAAAAATATATTTTAAAATTTTTGAGGTATCGCTATGAAAGATGATAAAATTACAAAAATAGATTTTATAGAAATTTTACAAAAAAAAGTGGGATATATTATTAAAAATAAAAATGAGGCTAATAAAATATTTAATACGATTATTGAAATATTTCAACGTGCACTTTCTAGTAATTATACCATTGAACTTAGAGGATTTGGAACATTCTCTATTAAAACTATTCCGGAACACGAGCGGGTTTGGAAACTAAAATACGATAAATGTGTACAGGAGAAGACAATTCCTGAATACAAATCAGTAAAATTTAAGCCAACTAATACATTACTTGAAAAAATAAACGAAAAAGAACCGCAAGATGTAAAGAAAAATGAAGTTTAAAATCCTTCTAAACCAGCAGAAACTGGCTTATATATTTTAAAGAATGCAACGAAAGAAGAAGTAAAAGAAGCATTAAATTCAATAACAGAAGAGGCAAAAAGAATGTCAAAGAAAGATTTAATTAATTAAATAGATTGGTGCAACGCCTCGCCCAAATCCTCAAGCCTATTTGTTAACAGCAAATAGGCTTTTTATATAATGTTAATATTCTATTTTGGGAAGCCAGCCGTCAGGGGCGGTGATGATTTTTCCGTTATAGGTTACTTGTTCGGGCAAGAGTGATTTTTTTAGGTCTTTGGTTTGTATCTTTTTGAAAAAATCGGCATATTGTTTGAGGTGCATTGCAGATTGTCCTTTGGGAACAATTATTCCTATTTTCTTATTGGGACAAAGTTGCCTAAAATGTCCCTTACTCCTACTGTGCGGAGGGCATGAATATATAAAAGGTGTTTTTTTGCCCTTTCAGGTATCCATGTAGTGAAGGCTGAAAAAAAATAGTAGACTGTATGAATTTCCTCTGTTTCGGGGTTTATAAGGCGTTTTGAGAGTTCCAGCAAATTAAGCCAGCGACAATCGTGGTGGGTATGCTGTAGGGTGCTGTGATAAAGATTGAAGCCGTCTATATAGACATTTATCATTTTTTTAGGCATTTCAACTCCTAATGATTTACCGCTGTTTAATGGCAGGGATAAAAAAAATGCCGAACACACTGTTCGGCGGGGCAAGCGTCAATAGCGCTCGCGGGTACATTTATATAATCGTATATTTTGTTTACGTTGTCAAGCGTTTTTTAATTAGTTGTATAACAAAACTAAAAAAATTTAAGAAGGAAAAATCCTCACTTTGTATTGTTCTAAAAAATGTTTATTATTTTTATGTTTTTGTCAAATGTGAACTATAGAAAGTATCGGTCTGGCTGATAGTTACAGCCAATTTTAAAAATTTTGTGGCACACGCAAAACAGAAAATCCACACGTATCTATCGTCCTAGCCGATAGATACGAGCATAAATCCACACCCTTTATCTTGCCATTACTCTTTTTATTCTTTATTCATTTTTATTATTTTCTTATCTTCTTTCCCATTTTGCCCTGATTGCCAATTTTCCTGCTTTTTACCGATTTCTTCATTTTTTGAGTATTAAACGTTTTTATTGACTATAAAAAAATGTATGGTACGATAAAAAATTAAGCTTAATGACTTTAAAGTTGATTAGGATAATTGTAATGTACATTACAAAATTATAGTTACTATAAATTCGTCGAATGCAATTTTTGTGATTGAAATTAATGTTTGTACCGGAATTAATATATCAAGAATCTGATTTAATAAAAAATAAATGTTATAACTTCAATTACCTGCCTCGTTTGAGGGGCTGTTTGTTTCTCCCTTGTTTTTGAGCTGATAATTCCTTTTCATTCTGTCTATGAATTGGGGATTTCAAAGCCTCGTTAAAATCAGAGTCTATTTGGAGATTCAGCTTATTTACCTCATTTTTCACTTTTTGCCGAAGTTCTAGCAGAGTAGCGGAGGGCGAAGCGGTTAGTTCATTTTTGCTTGCTTGGTATGGTACGAATAACTGAAAAACCTCTATATCAAGGGCTTTAGCAAGACGGGTTACTGTTTTATCGCTTACCCACATTCGGCAACCCTCGATGGTATTAATCGTTTGTACCGACATATTGGAGGCTTCGGCAAGTTTTTCTTGAGATAATCCTAATTTTTCCCTTCTGGATTTGATGTTCTGCGCCAAAATTTTACGGATTTTTTCATATTTCTCATTCATACCAATAATTTAGATTATTTTATTTAAAAATATTGACAAGTTGGCAATATTAGGTTATATACTTAATATTACCAGTATTATTTTACAGGTAAATCTAAAATATGATATAATATTTATATAAAATTATAGGAGTTAGCTATGAAAAATACATTCAAAAAAATCGGATTTACTGTAATTATTGCGGTAATAGGATTAACAGCCCTGTTAATAACAGGTTGTCCGTCTGATGACGGAAATAAAGAAAAAAAAGAAGAAAAAGAAGAAGAAGGGAAAAAACTTTCTGATCCGTCTAATTATGACATGACCGGTACGTATACATTTACTAATAATGATATTATTTGTACTTGGGGATTTTCTTCTGATAATTATGAATGTTTTGGCGGGCGTATAAACGGTACTAAAACAGGCGTTTGGAAAACTAAAGGAAATGACGTAACTTTTACTTTTAATGTGGATTCTCTTGTTGTGTCTCCTGAAACATTTACCGTACAAACGGATAATAATAAAATTATTTTAACGCTTAAAAACGCGGATATATCCAATTTATTTATTTTATTCGGATTTACAACACCTATAAAAACATTAACTTTAACAAAAACAAGTAATAAATACACTCCTATTAATATTGAAATAGTAAATATACCAAGCGGACAATTTATGATGGGAAGTAATTCTTCGGAAGGAGGAACTTATAATAGAGATATTGGAATGGATTTTGCTATACCAGCCCATGAAATACCAAAACATAATGTAACAATAAGCAAACCGTTTAAAATGGGTAAATATGAAATAACACAGGAACAATATCAATTTGTAATGGGAAATAATCCCAGTTATTTTAAATCTAATCCTGATGCTGGTGAAATTCAGGAAAAAAGACCTGTTGAAAATGTAAACTGGTGTGAAGCTATAATATTCTGCAATAAATTGAGTTTAATTAAAGGATTAACTCCAGCATATAGTATTAACGGTAAAACTAATCCTGTAGACTGGGAAGCTCCTCTTTATTATGACCATTATAATGTTATCGGCGATATTGAATTTTGGAATTCAGTAATAATTGTTGAATATTCTACAGGCTACCGTTTACCGACGGAAGCTCAATGGGAATATGCTTGCAGGGCGGGAAATACATCTTTATTCAATATAGGAAATGTAACAAAAATGGATAAAAACGAAAATACTATAATTCCTGATAATATAGGATGGTATAAGAATATTGATGAAAGTATGTGGAGTAAAAAAACGCATGAAGTAGGGAAAAAACTTCCAAATGCGTGGAATTTATATGATATGCATGGTAATGTGAAGGAATTATGCTGGGATAGATATGCAGATAATTATTATACAAATAATCCGGTTACTGATCCTTTAGGAGCTTTATCAGGAGATGAACGTATTGAACGCGGTGGTGCTTATGATTATGATTTTAATGCTATACGTTCAGCATCGAGAAGTAGTAACTCTTTATATTATAAATCACAAAGAACAGGTTTTAGAATTATTTTGCCTTAATATTTGTAATTAAAGTTTTTTTATAAATAGGGAAATTTACCTATATTCCTGTCACGTTTAAAGGGACGTTTGATATAGACGTAGGAGACGGTGAAACCCACTATATACTTTTCGACAAAGAATTTACTTAAAACACTCTATCGGAAACATAATCACTTCAATTTTCCGATTCTTAAAAACAGAAGGCAGATCAAAAATATCGGCTAAAGAACTTGAATCAACAATTTTCCGAACTTGGGTCATACTTTCTCCTTAATATAAGCATGACTATATCGCATATTCGGACATAAAACAAGCCCTCAAACCCCATAAGGGACTTTGTTAATGCCGCTTAAGCTCCTCTCCTAAACTGGAATTTTAGTGAACAAAAACAAGGGATTGGAATACATAATAACCCGGAAATTTGTTAATTATACAGTCATTTTACTGCAAAACAAATGCAAAACATTTAGCGTAAAAGAGCATATAGGGGTACTTTAATAGGCAAAAAGATTTTATGCGACTCTTGTAATTTTTTTAAAAATATGCTATGATTCTTCATACCAACACTTAAAAGTGCATGCTAGGAAATTATGTGAATATTATAAGTCGTTCTGGTACCCTTGTAATCATGAGGTATCCGGTTCGATTCCGGAAGACGGCTTTTGTTAAATCAGTAAAATCTCTTAAAATACTTTTAAGATACCGCTTTATTATCCAAGTAAACCGCTTGTTTTTATTGACTTAAAGCTGTTTTCTTTTTATTTTTCCCTTTATGAAAAACGTTTACACAGTATTTTTTATCGCCCTTTTTATTATCGTGCTGGGAATTATCGCCATTTTACCGGTTTCCCTTAAAGTCCAAATAATAGTTTCTGCCATAATTTTTATCTGCGTAATAATTATCATTATTTCGTATTTCAAAACAGGCAACCCCCGCTCCCATTATTGACTTTTTTTTAAAACTTCCTGTTATAATTTTAATATGCTTAATAAGGAGTAAAATTATGGGTGAAAAACAGGAAGGATCATATTTCGACGGAGGTTTCTGGGCATTGGTCGGCTGGACTTTGCTTGGTTTGATTGTAATTGCAATCACGCTTGGTTTAGCCACACCGTGGGTTTATTGTTGGAATGTTCGCTGGCGGACAAACAATACTGTTGTCGATGGAAAACGCTTACAATTCAACGGCAAGGGAGGATCGCTGTTTGTGCATTTTATCCTTCGAGGCTGGATGTTAGGTTTAATCCTAACCCCGCTGACATTGGGTCTTTATCCGTATTATTATTATTTTGTCGCCCTAAAGAAATGGGAAATAAAAAACACCAACTTTAGTAATAGTTAGTTTGTAAGGCAGTCCGATGATATGCGGATAGTAACGGCAGGTTTTATGCGCTTCATGTTATGCCGAAGATCCATCGCCTTTGCCGCGAATTCCATAAGAGCCTTTGGTGTGGATTCAGGGCAATCGGCAGTGTATGTTATTTTAGCTTTAGCCGCCGCCCTGATTTCTTTTTACTTTATACTAATTCAAACCTCAGTTTTTTACCTAATACATTAGCCGCTTTTTTAAGGGTTAATAGAGTGATTGACTCATTTTCCGGATCAAGCAGTCTGTTTACTGCGGCACGAGAAGTTTCAAGCCGAGTTGCCAAAGCAGTTCTTGAAAGGTGTTCTTTTTCGATAGCTTCCAGTAATTGATAGGCAATTATTTTTTTTATGGCTCCGGCTTCCACTTCTTCAGAGATACCTTCTTCAACAAGAAAATCATCGAAAGAACTGCCAATAGTTTTATTCATTTTTTATTCCTCTAAGGCTATGAAGCATATTACAAGTGTACCAATTTTGATACGACCTGTCAAGAGTACGGAGTGTCCATTTTCATTAACGTAAAAATATAGGCAAAAACGCTGAAAACACCTACTTTCTCGGGTTTTTGACAAGAAAAAACACTTGCGAAATGATGATTTTGTGGTTATATTTTATTTTAAAGGGGGTTGATATGAGAAAACTTTATTTAATTTTAACACTTCTACTCGCTTTTACTTTTTTAACCTGCGATGATGATAAGACTAAAGACGATCCGCCGCCACCTCCGCCGCCGACGCTTGACCAGAGACTTGTGGGGGGTAGGTGGTATTTCTGGCTCACAAGTAATATTGATAAACCCAAAACCGCCAACGGTTACTATGAATTTAAAAACGAATTTACTTTTATATTCACTAAAAATAATAATCCAACAACTTATTCTGTTTATACGAAAGATAATACCGTTTACAGGAAAGA
>Ga0268262_10007537_pt1 | contig 10118 bp, 7 predicted proteins | sample TergutNc150P3_FD_190354 | JGI IMG/M metagenome (GOLD analysis project Ga0268262, IMG submission 190354) | Nasutitermes corniger P3 segment gut microbial community from laboratory colony in Florida, USA - Nc150 P3 (SPAdes) (version 2) | ecosystem: Host-associated > Arthropoda: Insects > Digestive...
TGGAAAAACGAGAACAGCAAGACACAGATACAACAGAAACAGAAAATGGCTGGATGATAGAAAACGGCTCAAACGATACGTTGGAATATAGGGCGGTTGATTTGGAATACAATGTTTTATCCAAAACTTTTAATTTGAACAACAAAGCACAACTCAATTACCGCACAGCAAAGCTGAACGGCGATACCATTATATATAGCCAAAAAGACAAGACAATAGAGGTTATAGGAAACCCCGTATTCAAAGAAGCTTCGCAGCCTTCCCTTGCTTCTTACAAAATGAAATACAATTTGTCAACAAAAGTGGGCGAAATAATTTATGGTACTAGCTATATGGATAATCAGCAGTTCAATGGAGTTTTGATAAGAGCGGTTACAATGCAAAGCCAAGATACGCTTAAAGAGCAAAGATTTTTAATTGAAAGGGGAGATTTTTCCACTTGCTCTAACCCCGAACACCAGCATTATTCGTTTTACAGCAGGCGAATGGTGCTAAAGCCTAAAGAGAGCGTAACGGCGCGCCCAGTGGTTTTGAATATGGGTGAGGTTCCTGTTTTGATTTTGCCTCTTATGATTTCACCGCTTAAAAGCGGGCGCAGGAGCGGTCTTTTAACGCCAAAAATAGGCGGAGACCAAACGCAGGGTTTTTTTATGAACAATCTGGGTTATTATCATGCTCCAAATGATTATTGGGATGCGCAGATATACGCAGATGTTTTGGAAGGAAGCGAGGCGGATTTCAGCAAAAGCACTTTTAATACAAATATTCGCTACAATAAGAGATACTCTCTAGACGGTTTTGTGAATGCTACAGGTTATTTAAACGATGGAACAATTTGGCGAGATTACGATATCAACTTTAGCCATTCGCAAAAAATAACGCCAGATGGTAGTAAAACCTTGAATGGCGAGGGTTCTTTTGTTTCGCGGCAAGATTTGCGGTGGGAAAACGGCATAGACGAAAAAACAATTTTAAACCAGCAGGCAAATGCCGAAATGACCTACTCTCAAAGAATTGGCGACAATAAAAACATCACCGTAAAAGAAAGGCAGGAATACAATTTGCAAACAGGGCTTCTCACTAGGCAAAATCCAGATATTCAGTTCAGAACTTCTGGCCCCTTATTTTCTCCAGATGACTCTGGAGAAAATATAAATCCGCCTTTTTGGGAAAAAATAAATTATTCTTATTCTGCCCGCTTCAACAATTATATGTCTAGAGCGCCGGATACCATATATTACAATCCACTGGATACGGCATCTGATTATCACACTAAAGATACAACAGCTTATTATGCAGGTATTACTGATAATTTTTCTTTGAGTTATATTGGAATTCTCTTTGATGTTTTAAGCATCACTCCTTCGCTGAATTTTACGCATCACTGGACTGCAAATGAATATATTTCGCCGCACGATACCAATTCCGTAAAGAGAAAAAAGGGGCACTTTGTTTTTGACCCTTCAAAAGACGAATATGGGCAACACTATTTGAAAGGCTATGGTTCTATAAGCACAAGCACCAAGCTCTATGGGATATGGCTCCCAGAAATTGACAGGTTCACTGGCATTCGCCACACACTTTCTCCAACAGTGGATTTTACGTATGCGCCTGAACTTGATACCAACCATGTATTTTTTCCGCATCCGCTACTCGGTCAATCCGCTTTTCAAATGGAACAGCAAACTGTGGGCTTTAGGCTTGGAAACGATTTTGACATAAAATATTTGCTCGCAAGCGCAGACACGGCAAGCGAAGAAACAGACCGCGATGATGTGAGCAAAAATCTCAGAGTTTTAACAACTTCACATTCAACTTCGTACAATTTTGCCGCAGATTCAATTAATTGGTCGCCTATAATTTCTTCTTTTGGAATTCAGGTTTTGGAAAATTATCTTTTCACAATAAATACAGTTCACAAGGTTTATCATGAATTTGAAGAGTCTCCAAACAAAGCTCGTTTTCCGCAGCTCACGCATTGGGATTACGGACTGAGCCGCAGATTTTCTTGGTCTGGAGATTTTACCGCAGGGCTTCCGTCTAAAGATGGCAAGTATGAATATAGATCTTGGAATGCAGGCGTGGATTACACTTTTAACTTTTACAGCGACAGAGTTGGCAAAAATGTGTTTAGAGACACTTATAGGCACTACGCCAGTTTTTCTGCCGGACTTTATCCCAGCAGAAAATGGAGTTTACAGTACTCTTCGCAATATTCGTTTGAAGAAGGTGATTTTACTTCCCATACATTGCAGTTTTACAGGGAACTCCACTGCTGGAAAATGGATTTCACTTGGAGACCCACGGGGGCAGCCCCGGGCTGGAGCTTTGCCATTTATATTGTTGATTTGCCAGACGTGCGTTTAAGTGCGGCAAACTCTATTAATAATTATTGAGAATTTTTAACTTCCCCTTTATCGCAGAATTGCTTTTCTATGTTGTATTTTTTGCCGCCACATAGATCTACTATATCAAACGATATATCCGAGCAGAATTGCTTTGATGAATTGTAAATTGTGCCATAGCAGCAATCTTCCTCTGATGGCTTATAGGTTTTTTCGCCACAAATGGAGTATATTTCGCCCTCCGAACAACTCTCTATTTCGGTGTTATATTCCTTGCCGCCACATTTATCCAAAATTACATAATTGCACTTAGCGGCAGATCCCTCGCAAACGCAAAACTGTGTTTCTGGGTTATATTCAACGCTAGTACCTTCTTCGCCGCATTTTTCATAAACCTTGTCTTTGAAGCAGAACTGCGTTTCGGGGTTGAGTTCTTTACATTCAATATTAGCAGCTTGTTTATCCTTTTCCCTGCAAGAAAGCGTTAAAGACAAGGCAAGCCCAAGGGCTGTGGCGAGAGTGAGTTTGATGAAGGTGGTTTTCATTGTGGGTTCTCCTTGTTTGTTGGGTTTACCTTAAATTTTCTGCTTTACGTCAAATCTATAATGAAAAACGAGTGACAAAACTCCCGCTTGAAGCCATCGCCGCTCGGAGGTATCTTCTTCTTTGTAAGAGCTACTTATAATATTAAGATTATGCCCGTAAGCAAGCGAGGCTAAAAAATTTTTGTTGAATTTTATTGTATTCTCAAGCCTTAGCATTGCACCTATTCCCAAAAGGTGTTGTATGTCGGGATCATTTTTTTGAGCGTTGGTATAAAGGTAAGATATGGTGGGTAAAATAAATTCCCCTTCCAATTTTACGGATTTGCTTTTCAAAAATGTGCTTGATATTCCCAAAATAGACCAAAGCCCGCCATAAATGTAGTTTTCTGCCTGTGGATTGATAATTAAATACTTTGGAATGATTGCCATCCAGAATGGCGCCACGTGCATTTCTTCGTCTGTATTCACAAATTTCTTGTATTTTTTGGGAATTTTATCTTTGTTCTCTTGCAGCATTTTGGGGGTAATTACCGCATAAAGGTCTAGTCTAGCCCCCGGATGCAGCTCCTTGCCCATAACTCCCGGAATCCAGAAAAAAGCCGGACCAACTCCCACGTTTATGGGAACATCAAACTCTTTCTTTTCCTTTGCCCAAGAAAAAGAAACCAATATAACAAAAAAAAGAACAAATATTTTCATTGCGGAATCTCCTATGTTAAAAATAGAAATTATGCTAGGGGTGGGGGGGCTTTAAAATTTACTATATTAAATGTATTATGCCAAAAATTTATGCAGCAAAGTTTGCAGATGGAACGCATTGGCTAGGAAATAACTGGCCAGATTGCGAAGCACTTGTAAGCGGACAAACGGGCGTTAAATACAAATCTTTTGCAACAATGGACGATGCAGAGGCTTGGATTAGCGGTAAAAAGCAAAAGCAGAAGGGGCTTTATATCTATGTTGACGGCTCTTTTATGCCGCATAGCGAATATGCTGGCTGGTCTTGGGTTGCCGTGGAAGATGGGGTTGAAATTGCCAAGGATTCTGGAACAACTCCTAAGCCAGCTTTTAGCAGAAACATAGACGGTGAACTATATGCCGCATGGAAGGCAATGGAGTTTTTAGCAAAAAAGAAACGCAAAGGCACCATTTGCCACGACTACGAAGGCATTGCTTGTTGGGCAACAGGCCAGTGGAAAGCCAACAGCACGGTCTCTCAAATTTATGTGAACAGAATTGCCGATATAAAAGTCTGGGCAAAATTCAAAAAAGTTACAGGCCACAGCAATGATGCATGGAACGATAAAGCAGACAAGCTGGCAAAGGAAGCCCTAACGGGGAGTCTTTGAGCATAGCATCCACTAGCGTTAGGCGACCGGTTTTAACCCTGGTGCTGTCTGCGTTTATTGTGCTGTTCGGTTTAATAGGGCTAAAGCAGGTGGGTGTTAGGGAGTACCCAGCAATAGACCCTCCAATAATAAATGTGCGCACAACCTACACGGGAGCAAACGCAGAAATAATCGCAAGCCAAATAACCGAACCTCTTGAATCTGCAATAAACGGCATAGACGGAATTAGAGCCATAACCTCTACCTCTAGAGACGAGCAATCCAACATAACCGTTGAATTCAATTTGGGCGCAAATTTGGAACGTGCCGCAAACGATGTTCGCGACAAGGTTTCCAGAGCGCAAAGGTTGCTCCCCGAAGAAGCGGATGCCTCCGTTGTTTCCAAAGCAGACGCAAACGCCACACCTATACTTGTGCTTTCCCTTGGCAGCAATAACATGAGCCTTTTGGAATTAACAGATTTAGGCGAGCGAGTGCAGGAGAGGCTTCAAACAGTGGAAGGCGTTGCAGAAATAGGAATGTGGGGAGCAAAAAAATATGCCATGAGAATATACATAGACCCTGTGAAGATGGCAGGGTATGGTTTAACTTTAAATATTATAAGAAGTGCGCTAGACCGAGAAAATGCGGAACTTCCGGCAGGGCAGTTGGAAGGCAGTGCGGCAATAGTTACATTGCGTTCAAGTTCAAAGCTAGTTAACGAAGACGATTTCAGAAATGTGATTTTATCCAACAATGCAAACAGATATGTTCGCCTTGGCGATGTGGCAGATGTTGTTCTTGCCGCCGAAAATGAAAAAAACACACTTAGAATGAACGGCAGACCGATGATATCTTTGCCCGTTGTTGCCCAACCCGGCGCAGACCAAATTAAAATTGCAGACGAGGTTTTGAAAAGGGTAGAGGAAATAAAAAAAGATATGCCCGAAGGCGTTATTATCCAAACCACTTTTGACAACACCCACTTTGTGCGCATGGCTTTGAGCGAGGTGGAAGAAACCATAGTGATAGCCTTTTTGCTCGTTGTCGCTGTAATATTTTTATTTTTGAGAGATTTTAGAACAACTTTTATCCCTATGATAACCGTGCCTATATCTTTGATAGGCGTATTTTTTATTATATGGATTTTGGATTTTTCCATAAACATATTAACGCTTTTGGGAGTGGTGCTCGCCATTGGAATTGTGGTTGACGATGCTATAGTTGTTTTGGAAAATATTTATGCAAAAATTGAAAAAGGCTTGGAGCCAAAAGAAGCCGCAGACAAAGGCGTTAATGAAATTTTTTCCGCGGTGATTTCTACCACTCTTGTACTCTGCGCTGTGTTCACCCCTTTGCTTTTTATGCAAGGTTTCACAGGTCGTTTGTTCAGAGAATTTGCAATAGTGATAGGAGGTTCGGTTTTAATATCTGCTTTTGTTGCCATAACCCTTGGCAGTATGCTCTCCAGCAGAATACTAAGGCACGGCAAACATAACCGCTTTTATACAGCAACAGAACCTTTTTTCAATTCCCTTTCTTCCAATTATTCAAAATTTTTGAACAAGGCTTTGAGCCACCCCATGTTTTCCATACCTGTGATTTTAATATGCGGAGGAATTGCGGTTTTAGCATTCACACAAATGCCTAGCGAACTCGCCCCGTTAGAAGACCGCTCAAGGGTAACTGTGCAAATCACCGCTCACGAAGGTGCCCCATTTTCTTATATGAATAATAAAATGAAATTCATAGAGCAGTTGGTAAGGGAGAATGTTCCAGAGATAGACAGAATTTTGGTTCAAACATCGCCGGGCTTTGCAGGGGCAGCGAACAACGGAAATGTTCAAATTATGCTTGTTCAGCCTGTGAAACGCAAACGCTCGCAGCAACAGATAGCAAATGATTTGCGCAAAGTTCTATCAAAGGTAGAGGGGGTTCGCGTTTCCATTCAGCAAAACCAAACCATACAAGTTGGCGCAAGAAGCGGGCTTCCCGTGCAGGTTGTGGTGCAAGCGAGCGAACTTGATTCCCTAAAAAAACGCCTACCAGATTTAATGGATAAAATTGGAAGCAGCCGTTTGCTCACTATGTCTGATGTGAATTTGAAATTCACAAAACCGCAATTGAATGTGGAAATGGACAGGGATTTTTTGCGAGCTTCTGGCGTTGCTCCAAAAGAAGTTGCACAGGCATTGCAGCTCGCATATAGCGGTCTTCGCTATGGATATTTTTTGAAAGACGGCAAGCAATATCAAATTATAGGCGAAATAGATGCGCGCAACAAAAACGAACCAGCCAGCCTCCAAGCTCTTTACATAAAAAATTCAACCGATAATTTGGTTTCTTTAGACCAAATGGTAACGCTAAAAGAGCAAGCTGTTCCTCCGCAAATTTACAGATACAACCGCTATGTTTCTGCAACAATTTCTGCAAGCCCCGCAGAGGGCATTGCTCTTGGCGATGCAATTAAAGAGATGCACGGTATAATAAAAAAAGAGCTAGGCGATAATTTCAAAACAGAACTCGCAGGAACCTCGCGCGACTTTATGGAGGCAAGCGGCAGCTTGGCAATGGTTTTTGGGCTTGCTCTGTTGATTGTATATATGCTTTTAGCTGCCCAGTTTGAGAGTTTTCGCCATCCTTTTACCATTATGCTAACCGTGCCGCTCGCTCTTTTTGGCGCTCTTGTTGCGCTTTTTGTAGGTGGGCATACCATAAACATATTCAGTCAAATAGGTCTTGTGATGCTTGTTGGTCTTGTGACCAAAAATGGAATTTTAATCGTTGAATTTGCAAACCAGCGTCACGCCGTTGGCTTATCGCTAAAAGAAGCTGTCGCAGATGCGGCTGGCGCGAGGCTTCGCCCAATTTTAATGACATCCCTCGCCACTGTTTGTGGATTTATGCCCATAGCACTTGCGCTTGGCGCAGGTGCAGAATCCAGAGTTCCAATGGGCGTTGCGGTTATAGGCGGCATATTGGTTTCTATGGTGTTCAGTTTGTTGATTGTCCCCGCGGCTTATTTGCTTGTCAGCAAAGGGAAGTGATAGATTTCTATATTACATCTAAGCTTTGTCTTGAGGGAAGTGCTTAAATGAATTTTTTGGAAGATTATTTTGGAATAGCTAAAAGTGGTTCTACAGTTTATAAAGAATTGGTAGCTGGCATCACCACGTTTTTTGCTATGTCTTATATTCTATTTGTCAATCCAATGATTTTAGCCGGAGCTGGCATGGATAAGTCTGCTCAGTTTACCGCGACTGCGTTGGCTGCCATTTTTGGTACCCTTGTTATGGGCGTGTATGCTCGGTTGCCTTTTGCTCTTGCACCCGGTATGGGGTTGAATACGTTTTTTACATATACTATATGCTTGTCTCTGGGGCATAGCTGGAATTTCGCTTTAGGAGTTGTTTTTGTGGAAGGCGTTGTTTTCTTTTTGCTTTCCCTTTTTGATTTGAGGCGTGTTGTTGTTAATTTAATTCCAAGAAGTTTGCAACTCGCTTTTTGCCCTGGCATTGGGCTTTTTATAGCTTCTGTGGGGTTGCAGCAAGCCAAGATTATTGAGATGCACGAAAACAGCATAAAATTCGGAAATATGACAGACCCCAATGTATTGCTCGCCTGCCTTGGTGTTTTGGTAATTGGAGTGTTTTACGTAAAAAAGATTTATGCTGGAATGGTCGTTGGAATTATACTGCTTACGATTATCAGTTTGTCTTTTGGATTAACCCAAATAGATACTTTCTTTTCTTTGCCGCCTTCTGTTTCTGACATCACTCTTGCCTTTGATTTTTCGGGTATATTGTCTTACGATTTTATTTGCTTGGTTCTTTTGTTGCTGAGCGTTGATATCTTTGACACAATGGGAACTTTGCTCGGCGTTTCAAATGCTACTGAAAATCTGGCTAGTGAAGACGGTTCCCCGAAAAATATCCGAAAGGCTTTTGTGGCAGATAGCCTTGCAACCGTGTTTGGGGCAATGGTTGGAACAAATACAACCACAACTTATATAGAAAGCTCCACCGGAGTTTCTGTTGGAGGCAGAACTGGCATCACAAGCATAGTTACGGCTCTTTGCTTTGTTGTAGCCTTATTCAGTTTCCCAATGCTCCTCGCCGTTCCAACTGCCGCTGTGTCTGCTATGCTCATATTTGCTGGCTACAATATGTTTATGAGTCCAGCATTTAAAAATATGGATTTTAAAGACTATTCCGAATCTGTACCTGCATTTATCACAATGATTGTAATGCCATTTTCACATTCCATTGTAGATGGAATATCCTTTGGCGTTTTGAGCTATGTTTTAATAAACAGTCTTTCTAGGAATTTGAAAAAAATAAGCATAGGAACTTATTTAATTGCTATATTCTTTGCAGCACGTTATGTTATTTTGCCAAACTGAGGATATATATGATTTTTTTGTTGATTTTAATTTCATTGGCAGGCTTTTTATTGAGCGGTTGGTATTTTTTTAGAAACTTGAAAGCGATAGAATTCAAGAACAGAACAGAAAGATCAGCATTTAAAAGGTTTTTAAATTACCCATTTACCATTGTATGGTATAGTTATTTGTTCATATTTTTTGTTTGCCTCACAATAAACAATTTTTAATAATTATGTTCAGGCAAATTTTTTCATTTTTCCTTTTTTTGGCTTTTTCTTCTTTTGCCATGCAAAATGCTGGAAAGGTAGCTAACCCCTTTGTGTTTGAACCAGTTGATTTGGGGACTCTGCAACAAGGCATAAAAAAGAGTGTTGAAATAAATGGCAAAAATACTTCTTCGCAGTTAATAGAACTTGAAAACGTTTTTGACCAAATGACAGGCGGCGAGAATTTTATTTATCCACAAAAAATAAACCCTGGGCAAAATTTTAAAATAAATTTCACTTTGAACACGGCATATATGGAAGGCGATTTTGTACACAATATAATATTGGTTGATACAAGTGGCACTCCTTATATAGCAAACGTTAAGGGCAAAGTTGAAAATCCCATTGTGTTCAGTGAAAGGTATTTGGACATAGGTTTTTACAAGAAGGGCAAACAAAAAAACTGGACATTTTATGTGTGGAACGCAGACAAAAAGCCTTTAAAGCTAAAACTCAAGCCGGAACTGCAAAAGGAGTTCAAAGCGGAATTCAAAGATGTGAAATTAGATGTGAGCGATTTTGAGAACCTAAAGGAAGGCGGCAATACTCCGGCTGTGAAGGTAAGTTTATCTGTTTTGGAGTTGGAAAAGCCCAAAAATTCTGTTCGCAGCATTCGTAAAATAGTCACTTTTATTTGCGAAAATTTCCCAAATGCAACGCCGGAGCTTCAGGTTACGGGTTATTGGGAAGAGTGAGGTTCAGGCTCATAAGAGTGGTAAAGGCATTTTGCGGGCTAATTTTTTGTTTTGCCATATCGTTTAGAATAGATTCTATTTTGTCTATTTCTTCTCCGTTGTCTAGCACTCTCGCTGCTTTAATGGCTAATCCCTTTTGAAAGTTTCTGTAATCTGGATTCAAATAGTCGTTCATAATTTGAGTTAAGGCTAGGTCTATAGGCATGGATTTAAGCTCAAAAGTTCTGGCTATTCCGCGAATATACTCCGGCGCAGTTGTATCGTTTTCAAATGTTTTCATTATTTTTGCCGCATAAACGTAATTTTTGTCGGGTCCGTTTGCAAATCTAAGTGCAGAGCTAACAGCCAGCCGCCAATCGTCTGGAAAAGCCTCTATGCCACGGCGCAGGAGCACGTAATCTGTGGTGTCTGGTTCGTTGTTTGCCGTTATTGCATTTACAAATGTGTATGGGGTTTTGAAAAGGCTATCCAACCTTGTGGAGGCATCTGCCAAGTGAGAGAGCCACTTGAAGGTTTTGCCGTCAAACATTGTTTCGCTATAAGCTATTATGCCGC
>Ga0268262_10007538_pt1 | contig 10117 bp, 7 predicted proteins | sample TergutNc150P3_FD_190354 | JGI IMG/M metagenome (GOLD analysis project Ga0268262, IMG submission 190354) | Nasutitermes corniger P3 segment gut microbial community from laboratory colony in Florida, USA - Nc150 P3 (SPAdes) (version 2) | ecosystem: Host-associated > Arthropoda: Insects > Digestive...
TGACCGGTGGAGTCGAGGGCGCAGGTATGGTAGCCACCTGCACTTATCTGGGTTAGGGTTTTGCCGCTTAGGACGCCGGAGGTGTTGACGGCGACTGGGACGGAGCTGTCTGTGGTGGAATTGTTGCCGAGTTGACCGTAATAGTTATACCCCCAACAATAAGCTTGCCCGTTGGAATCGAGGGCGCAGGTGTGGTGGACACCTGCACTTATCTGGGTTACATTCATCGTGAAGACGGTAAAATCCCCATAAATTGTTATTTCCTGCCCACCGGCGATGGGTCCTTGGGCTGGGGCAACGTTGGTTACGGATAATGCTCCGGCTATCTGTATAAACCCGCCGAATATTACCGCCACTGACGCCATGATCGACAATACCGACCTAAATAATTTCTTTAACCTCTTCACCGCTAACCTCCTTTCGTTTATTGAATTTCCCCTGGGAATATCCCTAAACGAAAAAGGACACCGCAAGGTGTCTTAAGCCAATTTACAAAAACGGGGTTTAGTCCGAACTGCTTATGCGGTGCCGATTGACGACTAAACCGCATAGTGCCCCTGCACCGTTCCTAAAATTAACTTAAGACCTTTTAATTATAACACAAAACATTAGCTCGGGAATAGGTATACTTACCGTCCCGCCTACCGCAACCCTGTTGACAATTTTGACTTGACACGGCGGCGAAAGTTTGCTATACTGTAATTACTATTAGCGAAGAAATCGCGTTCTCATGGGTATTGAAAGTTAAATTTTGTGATGAAAATGAATAGTTTGAGAAATTAATAGGCAATAAAAGGAGAAAATTATGGGTCAACGACGACTAACAGAGGTCAAAGGCGACGATTTAGAGAAGCGCCCGACCACCCGCCGAAAAACTGGCAACACCGTATTGGACGCGACAACGACGCGCCGCGGCGAGGTTTTGCGTGCGCAACGCCGCGTGAGCGAGAGTGTTAACGCACAGGCTTCGATGTTCAGTATTGACATGCCGACCAACCGATCGATTTATAATGGTTTGAAGGGCGAACAATATACACCGGAGGAAGCCAAAAAACGCGCCGTGTTCGGCAAAGGTAAAACCAAAGAGCAGCCCTGTCTCAAGGTTATCCCAGTCGGCGGGACGGAAATCGGCAAAAACACCACGGCGCTCGAATATGATGATGAAATCGTGGTGATTGATATGGGTTTCCTGTTCCCTGGCGACGATTTTCCGGGGATCAATTACATTGTGCCGGATATTACCTACCTTGAACAGAAAAAAGAGAATATTAAGGGCGTTATATTTACGCACGGACATTTGGATCACATTGGAGCGTTTCATCATCTGATTCCGAAAATTCCCGCCCCAGTTTATGCCACCAAATTCACGGTGGAAATGTTAAAGAAAAACATGGAGGAAGAGGAAAATGCCAATTTCGAACCAGATTATCATGTGTTAAATCCGGAAAATCACGATCGGGTACAGATCGGCAAGTATTTTTCGCTCGAGCTCGTGCGGGTTAATCACTCGATTCCAGATTCGGCATGCGTCGTTATTCGCACCCCCGTTGGCGTGGTGGTGAGCAGCGGCGACTGGCGTTTTACCGAGGATCCGATTGATGGCAAGAAATTCGACCTGGAACGACTGACCGAAATCGCGGCGCATGAGGGTATTCACCTCTTGATCAACGAATCGACGAGTTGTGAAGTGCCGGGTGAAAACGACACCCACGAGAGTGAAATTCGCATGAGTTTTGGTAAAGTTATGGAGAATTTTCCGAATTCGCGCGTGATTATTTCGTCATTTAGCTCGCAAATTCATCGCCTCCAGAGCGCCATCATGGAAGCCGCTGCGCACGGACGCAAAGTCGCCGTCGCCGGCACCTCGATGGTCGCTAACGTTGAAATCGCGTTGCGCACTGGCGATATGCGCATTCCGCCGAATACGCTGATGACGTTGGAAGAATTAGTGAAATTGCCCGACGGACAAATCACGATTCTCTGTACCGGCAACCAGGGTGAATTAAATGCCGTCCTCAACCGTATGGCGAGCGGCGCGCATCGTTTCATCAAAATCAAGAACAGCGATATTATTGTGTTGTCGAGTTCGCGCATTCCGGGCAACGAAGCCCATATCGCGATGATGGAGGATAACCTGATCCGCGAGGGATCGGACGTGATTGCCGCCAAAAACACCGCCTTTTACGGCATCGGCAAGATCCATTCCAGCGGTCACGGGCATCACGACGACCACGTTAAGTTTATCAGCGCTCTGAATCCGAAATTCTATTTCCCAAATCACGGCGATTTCACATTTTTGGTTCATAACGCCGAAATTGCCGAAAAAGATTGCGGCATTCCGCGCGATCATATTTTCGTGTGCGATGCTGGTGATACGGTGGAATTTTACCACGACGGTACAGCGGCGCGCACTGAACGCGTGCATGTCGGCAACGTGATGTATGATGATGCCGGCGCAATTGTGTCCGACGTCGTTTTGAAGGACCGCATTCACATGTCCACCGAAGGAATTTTCGTCGTCGTGTTGACGGTCCAGAAAAACACCGGACGACTCTTGTCCTCGCCCGACATCATTTCCCGCGGGTTCATTTACCTGCGCGACAGCGAGGAGTTGATCAATTCGATTCGTCAGTATGCCAAGCAAAAAGTCATGCACGCCTATTCAATACGTCGAGTTGACATGGAGGACCTCAAACGCGGTTTGCGTGAAGAAATTTCGCAAATTCTGTACGATCAGACCCAGCGCAACCCGATCGTCATCCCTGTTGTCAACGAAATCGGTTCGGCGAACCTCGCCGCCGGTCGACGCATACAACAACAAAACGAGCAACGTGATCGCGACTTCGCCAGCCAGGAAATTGCCCGCATCAAGGGTCAGGGATCAGCGCATTTCGCACGTCGACCCGCACCCGCCAGCGACAGCAAGCCCGCGCGACCATCCATTCGACCACGTGTTGCAACACGACCGGTGACGCGACCGAACCTGAACGCGCCAATTAAACCACTGCCGAAAAAACCCGCCCCTCCCGTTTCCCTCAAAAAACCACAAGCCGGTCCAAACCCGATGCGCATGTGGCGCGAGTTTTAGAGCCTAGCATTTAAATCTGAATTGAGGCATATTTTGCTCTCGTCCTGTCAGAAAGTTCGTTGTCATAAATAATATCACGTAAAACTTCCTTCAGGAGATCTTTTTTCATGTAATTTTGCGCAACCAGCAGCGCCAAATTTTCCGATTCTTTAATGAAAAGATCGATCGTTAGTTGGTCAAAAAAATTAATTTCTAAAAAATACGCTGAAACGGCGATACTGGAACGCTTGTTGCCATCAATAAATCCATGATTTTTGTTTATGGAAAACATTAAATGCGTGAGTTTATCAATAAATTCAGGATAATAACTTTCGTCTCTGACGAATTCGAGCGGACTCTTGATTAACTCCGCGTTATCAATTCCCATTTTTCCGCCGGATTTTTTAATAATTTCGTTATGCTTTTCGATAGCCTGGTCAAAAGTTACATAATTCGTCATTTTATTTGTCCTTTAATCGCTTAAACTCTTCAAGATTCTCGTTAATGCGTTCACGTAATTCCTTGCTCTTTTTACCTAAAAATCTCTCGTAAGCCTCTTGATTCAAGGGCGATATATATTCCGCAATACTAGTATGGTTTTTGCGACGAAATTCCGCATCAAAACTCGCCATTTTGGTACGCGCATCCTCAATCTGCGGCTTTAAAAATGGGTTCTTATCCAAACCTTCAAAGAGCTCCTCCGCCTCTTCTTTGGAAAGCTTTTTGCCGGTTTCATTAAATTTTTGTTCAACCAGTGCCGCCACCCCATTTTCGACAGACGAAATTGCGTTGAGTACTTCCGAATACATTGTGTCACGCGATTTATCCCTCTTGTCCAAATTTAGTATTTCCTTGTACTTTTGCGCGCTCTCCTTGAAAACTGCATTGTAAACCATATTATTAAACTTAGGAAACTTACCCTGGCCCATGTTCACATGATCAGTTAAGACTTGCTTAAATCGATCGTTGTAATTCTCATTCTTAAATAATGCTGGCAAGAAGTTCTCGTCGCGCTGATTAATGTACTTAGTACTCCCGCCAGCTCTCTCGTTGACGACAGAAATCGCTGTGTCGAGAATAAGTTGTCGAATTTGTTGGGCTTTTGTACTGCCTTTTAACAACATCCCGACGTTAAGAAAAGATCTAAATGTGAAAACTGTTAAGAACCGCGATTTGACTCCGAAATTAATTTCGGAGTCAGATTTCGCCCTAAGATCGGCCAGGTCTGATCCGGACAGAACTTTCATGCCATTCATCTCTAATTCTGACCTGTTATCTGAGATGGTATTTTCAATCGTTCTTATATCAACCTCATAAAAATTGGCGACTTGTCGAACAGTCAGCAGATGTTCACCCTTATATAAAATAGTGCTGATCGATAAATTTTCACGAACCTTATCGACCGCAAAATCATTATTCAGCACACTAACTCGATGCTTTTTATCCATAATTATATTATAACATTGACGAAGCGATAGACAAAACTCAATTTTATAAGTCTTTCAGAGCAAGATGAGGCATGCCAGTGGCACGTCGCAAGGGGATCTTCCGGGTAAAGCTATGTTTACGCCGCACTAGAATACGGTTACAACGTAGATCCCGACAAACGATGGTTTAATTTTTGTGTGCGCGTAGCGCATTGAATATCACCGTGACGTCGATTAGTTCCTGTAATCCCGCACCGATGACCGCTGGGATGAAACCGAATGAGGCGATGATCATGAGAACTATACAGAGTGCGATGCCGCTCCAAACGGATTGTAGCGCTACGCGGATGGTGCGGCGCGAAATTTTTCGCAATAGCGCCACACGCGACAAATCGTCCAACATAATCACCGCGTCGGCGGATTCAGAAGCAGCGGTTGAACCGCGCGCGCCCATGGCGATGCCGACGTCCGCCAACGCCAAAACCGGCGCGTCGTTGACGCCGTCACCGACCATCGCGATGTCGTGATCGCGATCAAGTTCGCGCATGATTTTGACTTTGTCTTTCGGTAATAATTCCGCGAAAACCTTGTCGACGCCGGCTTTCTTGCCGATTTTTTGCGCGATTATTTGACGATCACCGGTCAACATAACTGTTTCCCTGATTCCCAGTTGTTTTAATTCATGCAAGGTTTGTTTAGCATCGCGGCGGATTTTGTCGGCGAACGCGATGTGTCCGATGAACTGACCATTGACCGCCACGAAAATCGACGCGGCGCAATCGGCGTGCGAATCGATGGGCAGGTTTTTGATCTTGTTTTGCCGTAGGAAATCAATCCGCCCCAATACTAAACGATCACCGGCGATATTTGCAAACACGCCATCGCCGGCAATTTCGCGAATGTTTTTTGCGGCGTGTAGTTTGATCTTTTTCACGCCGGCAAATTCGATTAGTGACTTCGCTAAGATATGCGAACTGTTGATTTCAGCGCTGGCGGCGAGCGACAAGAGTTTATCCTCGCTCGCACCGTCGACCACGTCAATGTGATCGACAACTAATTCGCCTTCGGTCAGCGTGCCGGTTTTGTCGAATGCCATGACGGTCACTTTGTTCATTTTTTCCAAAACCGCGCCGTTTTTGACGATGATGCCGTGTTTTGATGCGCGACTCATGCCGGAAATCAGGGCGATCGGTGCCGCCAAAATCAGCGGACAGGGCGATGCGACGACTAAAACTTCGGCGAAACGCGCCGGATTTCCTGAAATCACCCATGCCGTCCCGGCAATAATATAGGAAATCAGCGTAAACGGCACGGCGTACCTGTCCGCCAAACGCACAAACGGCGCGGGTTGCGATTCCGCCTCGCGCACTAGGGCGATGATTTGTTCGTATTGCGAATGTTTGGCGTCCGCCGTAGCACGGATCTGCACCGCGGCGTTGCCGTTTAATGAACCCGACATGATACTGTCGCCGGTTTTTTTCTCGACTGGCAAAGATTCGCCCGTTAACGAACTTTCGTCAAATTCCGCCGCGTCGGAAACTAAAACGCTATCGACCGGCACAGTTTCGTGCGGTTTGACCAACAAAATGTCGCCGGGTTTGACGATCGAAACCTTAACATCGGAAATTTTCCCGTCCCGCACGAGATGGGCAATTTGCGGCGCGCGGTCTAATAATGCTTTTAATTCACGCTGGGCGCGGCTGCCCGCGAAATCTTCCAAGGTTTCGCCGCCGGTCAACATCACGATAATCACCAACATCGCCCAATACTGCCCCACCGCGATTGTCGCCCCGATTGCCGTGATTGCCAAAATATCCACACCGTACCGTCCCTCGCGCAAAGTCTGGATCATCTCCACCAACATCAGCAGCGCCATTACCGCGCCATAGATACTAACTAACCACTGCGCCGCCGTGTCCTGTCCGAAAACGAACGCCAAAATCAGCACCGCCGCACCAACAACCAGCGTCAACGCGAACCGCCAATAGGTTTTTATTGCTGATAAGATTTTCTTCATGCTAAAATTGTACCATGATAGATGAATTATTGAAACGCCACCGTCTCATTTCCGATCAAGTCGACGAGAAAGAACTGCGCGTGATTTTGCGCGAATTGCTCGCGGTTTTGGATTACAACGTGCTGGGCGACGTGGTGGAATTCGGTTGTTATAAAGGCACAACGAGTTTGTTTTTAGCGCGAGTATTAGAGTCATTGCGAGGAGAACATAGTTCGACGAAGCAATCTCACGGCACATCACAAAGCAGATTGCTTCGCTCCGCTCGCAATGACGAAGAAAATGAAGGGCTCGCCGTTTCAGAACGGTTCGCGTCGCTCTTCCTTTACGATTCTTTCGCCGGCTTGCCCGAAAAAACGGCGTTGGATAATTCGCGCGTTGGTGAACAATTTGTGGCGGGCGAGTTATTGGCGACGAAATCGGAACTATTAAAAAACTTTCGACGGGAAAATCTACCGATGCCGATTATCAAAAAATCTTGGTTTTGTGATTTGACCGCCGCGGATGTTCCGCACGAAATCTGTTTCGCTTTTTTCGATGGTGATTTTTATGAATCGATCCGCGACAGTTTCCGTGTCTGCAACCCATATTTTTCACCCGGCGCCACCATAGTTATCGACGATTACCAAAACGAAGCTCTGCCCGGTGCGAGCAAAGCCGCCGACGAATGGCTGCGCCAAAATTCCACCCGCATCAAAAGTTTCCGCGTCGAACGATCACTGGGAATTATTAAAATCAGCTGAAATCACTCGTGAATATTTTGTTGTTTCAACCCGATTTTATCGAGTATCGGCAATAGTTGAATCGTGAGTTCCTCGTGCGGAACGTCCAAAACCTCAGGCAAATGAACGGTGATAGCGACATCAATGGCGGAGGCGGATTTCAAAAACGGGCGGATGATTTCGTAAACACGACGACGAATGCGATTGCGTTTCGCGGCGGATTTATAGACTTTTTTACTGACCACCACCGCAATGCGCGGATGCGAACGATGCGGATTTTCGATATATTTAACACTAAACAATTTGCTATGCTCGCTCGCGCCATTTTGAAAAACGTATTTTAGGCTGGCATGTCCATGAAATCGGTATTTTTGCGCAATCATGGGAATATTTTAGCACACTTGTCATTGTCGGGCTCGTCCCGTTACTTGTCATTCCCGCGCCTCGAACGCAGTTCGAGGGTGAGCGTAGCAAACGTAACGCTGGGAATCTATATACTTTGTATATACAATGTATATACACGAAACAGAGGTAATTCTGAAAAATGTTTTTTCGTAAGTAATGGATTCCGCAACAAGTGCGGAATGACGAGGGGGGGTGCGGAATGACAACAGGTGCTTTTCCCCATAAAAGGGTGACACCCTTTTTCCGACACCCTTTTTCCGATCGTCATCCTGCGCGAAGTCGCAGGATCCAGGTGTGTTTTTCTGGATTCTGCGATTACTACGTAACGCAGAATGACGAATGGGGGTTAGTATTTCAGGATGCAGCGAACCGTGAAACCACGGTAGCGAGTTTCAAAATAGTGTCCGCCTGGAGCAACAGATGACGAATTGACATACAAATTGAGTGCGTTGGCTGATGAGCCGGGAGCGTGCGATGACGACCACCAGAAACCCCATGAACCCTGCCCAAGCCATGCCGGTCCGGCATGGCGTACATCGGCAGAAAATACACCTCGAAATGGTCCGGTGAATTGCCAGTTTTCGTAGTAGCCAGACTCACCGATAGTAGACGGTGATGATGCAGACGGATTTTTCATTTTAGCGTTTAGCCACGCGAATTCTCCCGTTGATCCGCCGATTGGAAGTCGCCAGTTCGCGGGACAAATATCGCCTGTAGCATCGTCTGGCTCTACATTACCCGCCGGCCTTTCATCGTAGGCTGGGCAGGTATTTGATCCACCGCTTGCCGTTCCGCCCGCGGTTGCCGCGCACCAGTTATAGTAATAGCCATAAAACGTATCGTCGGCAATATTATTTGTTGCGCTAGGTGCTGTGTCGTAAGCATAAGGGATATCAAAAGCAACGGGCGTCTGTGCACCTCTTACTTGCGGTAGCGTCCAATTACTAGCGATGTTTGTATTCGCCGGGGTTAATGGTGTCGTTCCAGTTGTCGACCCAAGTTTCAAATTATTCAACATCCACACATGTCCATCTTGGAGCTTGCATACTACGTAATCTTGTTTATTCCGAATGTCGGTCGCTGTTCCGTAGTCTCCTATAGCCCAACCGGCAGTATTAGTTGAGTTTAAGTTTTGCATATAACCAACACGTCCATGGTCTATGCCATTAGGACCAGCCACACAAGCAAAAGGTGATGGAGCAAACGGGATTTCGTTGTCTTCGGTTTCATACACAATTGTTAATCCATATGTGCCAACCAGAGTGCTCGCGGGTATGTTTACTGCCAGCGTGTGGTTTTTAGTGTCTGGGCTGGTGTCGTCATCGCTGCTGTATATTCTTACCGCCGTCGTGGTTAAATTCTCCATATTCAACTCTGCGGTGATCCCTGCCACCAATGCGTCGTATGTGTCCTGATCAGTATTGAGTTTTGCGGATAGTGTATACCCCGCTTCATTCTCAGTGGTGATGATGGTTGTTATTGTGGCAGTTTTTTCAATCGGATCCGCATTTTCGTTCTTCTTATCCACATTGACGATGACGTTACTGATCGTTGCAATACTCGTTGGTTCATCATTCGTATTTACTATTGGTTCCGCTCCAGTATGAGCGAGAGTGAAGACGAGTATGCCGAATACAGCTACTATGCTTAGTGTGGAGATAGATTGGTAGAGTATGCTTTCTTTGCCGTATTTTTCGTTGCGATTACGACTCGTGTTACTATTACGATTTGAGCGTTTGTACTTAATTAACAAACATACGCCCGTTATAGTGGCGATTGTAGCAATAGCGAGCAAAACAAACGGAACAGTCGGGATCGTAATGGTTTTACCAAATATGTTGATAGTAAACGTTCCAGTATTCGGCGCAGTTGGAATGTCGCGATTGATGGGCGGACTTGGATCAGGGTCTGTTGGGACTATTTCGAGTTCTTCTATAGCGTCCTCGATGTCACCAATTTCTTCGTCGGGATCATTACACTCGGACGCATCGCTTGCTTGTGCCAAGCAATCTAATGTTTCTTGTCCTGCTTCGCACTTTTCCATTAGGTTTTCGTAGGATTCTTGGGTATAAATGTGGTTTTGTTGTTGATCGGCTTTTATTTCATCACAGGCTTCCATGATTGTTGTTAGTGATGTTGAGTCGAATACGTTGATTTTGATTTGATGGGAGGTGGTGGCATAAGCGGGAGTTGTTGAAAACAATATTGCTATTGTCATTGCAAGAGTCTTGGCTCGAAGCAATCTTGTGCTGAATTTGTGGGTAGATTGCTTCGTCGGCTTTGCCGACTCGCAATGACGGGTGTCTTTAAGTCCTAAAGAGCTGCCCCCCCCAGGTGCGTGGTTTTAATTTTGATTGTCTTTAACATAAGTTCTGTGAACCCTCCATATAATTAAAATTGGTTAATAGATTTTTTGTATGATTGTCGTAAATAATTATACAGACATCATTTTGAAAGTGCAATAGGAAAAGGTTAGGTGGGG
>Ga0268262_10007539_pt1 | contig 10112 bp, 8 predicted proteins | sample TergutNc150P3_FD_190354 | JGI IMG/M metagenome (GOLD analysis project Ga0268262, IMG submission 190354) | Nasutitermes corniger P3 segment gut microbial community from laboratory colony in Florida, USA - Nc150 P3 (SPAdes) (version 2) | ecosystem: Host-associated > Arthropoda: Insects > Digestive...
TCACATGGCATTGGCAAAAAATTGGTGGAAGAGGCGGCAGAGGCGTGGATGGCGGCGCGCTTTGAAGGCAAAGAGGCTCTTGCTATGGAGCTTTCGCAAACACTCTACTACGTTGCTTGCATGATGGCGGAAAACGGTCTTTCGCCAGAAGATGTCTATGCAAAATTATAAACTTTTTTTCTCTTTTATCACCAATTCAAATTCTTTCAAATTATTTTTCCATTTCTCGCCTTTGAACGGAGCGTAATTCGCAATAGGCTTACGATTACCCTTTGAAAATTCACTTGCAGCTTTTTCAATATTGTCCACTATCTCTTTTATTTTTCCAGTGACCACGCTATTGAAAATGCCGAGATTCATGATGGAATTTAACACTGGACCGCTTGGCGAAACAATAGCACGAAATTCATAAGTCACGGAATCCTTGTTTATTTCCCTTAAATCCAAGACTGCAGTTGCCGTTCCATGCAGCTTCCATGCTAAAAGTTTTGTTCTGCCTCTGCCAAAAAATACATGGTGCATTCCGGGGTCAATACCTGCGCTGTCGTTTAGCAGCCAAACAAAATTGCCCCACATATTATCGCCGTTATCGCCACTAAAGAATTTTTTATCGGGGGTGTCGTAGGTTATTGTGTATTTGGTTTTTCTATATGCGTTAACCAACTGCGCGGTGAACTCCATATTATCAAAAAGATATATCATCATCTCTTTAGAAACTGGAAGTTTCCCGTTAAGTTTAAAGGTCACCCTGTATTGCCGCCCCATATAGCGAAATAGGTCAGTGGCTTTTGGGTCACCTGTCCGCAGTCCCCGTTGCTTTAATTCTATATACGGAGCGCAATATTCGGCATTGTATTTAATATCTGGATTTGGTTTTTTCTCTTTTTCCGAGCATTGAGGAAAATCATAATTAAGACATTGCTTAACCCCAGAACACATTGCAAGATGCCCTTGGCTCGGCTCATTTGCGAATGCAATCGTAGCTAATATGAGTATAATAAATATCTTCACAATCCTTTTCCCAATTCCATGGAACGATTTGCCGCAGCTTCAATTGCAGCCATAACCGTTCCTCTAAATGCCCTGTCTTCAAGTTCTTGTACCCCAGCGATTGTTGTTCCCGCTGGGCTGCAAACATTTGCCGTTAGCTCTTCGGGATTTAATCTAGAGTTTTTTAACATTTCTATTGAGCCTTCTACTGTGGATAACGCTAGTTCCATTGCCGTATCTCTTGGCAAACCAACTTTAACGCCGCCCATTGCAAGTGCTTCTGTAAACTGAAAAACAAAAGCAGGTCCGCTACCAGAAAGCCCTGTTACCGCATCCATTTGGCTTTCAAGAACTCTGACGGTATTTGAGCACGTGGAGAATAAAAATTCAATCGTTTGCAATATGCTTTCTTCAGCTCCTTCCTTCGCTATGGCAACCGTTCCTTTTTTCACCGTAACAGCAATGTTTGGCATGGTACGGACAATGTTCTTCATTTTTAAAGCTGTGCGCAAAGAGAGAAGCGTTACCCCAGCCATAATGGAAACCAAAATAGGCTCTTTGCCAGAAGTTTCAATATCCTTACGCAAATCGGCACAAATTTTCGAGAAGATTTGCGGTTTTATGCACAAAAATACTATATCTGCTTTTGAAAAACCTTCTACTAAAGAGGTTAACCTCGTGGCTTTGCTCTTTTCTACGATTTTATTTGCCCTATCATCATCTGGTTCATAAAAAAACACAGACCTAACTGGATAGCCGCTTTCTATCAAGGCATTCAAAATTGCGCCACCCATATTGCCTGTGCCTATAAAAAATATTTTTTTTGCAGAAGATTGCATATTCCTCCTTAACCTTTCATAGCAGCTAAAAAACTCTCGTTGTTTTTATGGTTCTTCATCTGCTCTTGGATTTGTTCCATGATTTCAACCGGAGTATGGTCTTGCAAAAATCTGCGCAGAATCCAAACATGGCGAAGCTCTGTTTCGGAAATCAAAAGCTCTTCTTTGCGAGTGCCGGATTTGAATATATCTATAGCAGGCCATATACGTTTCTCCGCTATGCGGCGGTCTAGCACCAGCTCCATATTTCCTGTGCCTTTGAACTCTTCAAAAATAACCTCATCCATGCGGCTTCCGGTTTCTATCAATGCTGTGCCTATAATGGTTAACGAACCGCCAAATTCAATTTTGCGCGCCGCTCCAAAAAAACGTTTTGGTCTCTGCATTGCCATTGCATCCACGCCACCGGAGAGTATTTTTCCCGAATGCGGAATAACCACGTTGTTGGCTCTTGCAAAGCGAGTTATTGAATCCAGAAGTATAACAACATCATCACCCTGCTCAACAAGCCTTTTGGCTTTTTCCAAAACCATGTCTGCGACTTGGGTATGGCGTTCCGGCGGCTCATCAAATGTAGAAGCCAAAACCTCGCCTTTCACATTTCTGCGCATATCGGTAACTTCTTCGGGGCGCTCATCTATCAGCAAAACCAAGAGCTTTATCTCCGGATGGTTTTTGCTTATGGCATTTGCTATGTGTTGCAAAAGAACCGTTTTGCCTGTGCGAGGTGGCGCTAGAATAACTCCGCGCTGACCCTTGCCTATAGGCGTAAATAGGTTCATTATTCTGGTTGAAAGTTCAGTTGATTCATATTCCAAATTGATTCGCTCAAATGGATGCAAAGGTGTTAAATGCTCAAAAGCAACACGTTTTTTGGCGTTTTCAGGGTCTTTGTAGTTTATTGTCTCTACGCTCGTAAGAGCAAAATATTTTTCCTTTTCCTTTGGAGCGCGAACCTGCCCTGTTACGGTGTCACCTGTTTTGAGTTCATAATACCTGATTAAATTTGGGCTGACGTAAATATCGTCTTGCCCGGGTAAATAGTTGTGGTCTGGATTGCGCAAAAAACCATAACCTTCGTTTATTATATCCAAAACACCTTCCGCATATATGGGCATACCTTCAACGGAGGCAGCTTTTACCTCTAGAATGCGGTAAATTATGGCTTGCTTGCGCATAACTTTAATATCTGGCAAATTGAGCTCTATTGCCAGAGCCTGTAACTCAGGCATACTTTTGATGCGTAGCGCAGCCCATTCGCTCCGTGCCTTATCTATGGCTTCCTTATCTATTTTTGGAATGTCTTCAGGTGAAAATCCTTCATACTGGCGAAAATTCCTATTGTTGTTATTATTATTTCTGCGGTTTTGATTTTGGTTGTTAAACCTATTGTTGTTATTTTGAAACTGCTGCCTTTTATTGTTATTGTTGCCGCCGTTGGCAAAATTTCTCGGTTGCTGCTGGCGATTACCCGTAAAGGCTCCAGAACTGTTTTGCTGGTTTTGAGCCTCTGCTGCCTGCTCTGTATCTGGAGCTTGCGGCGGAACAATAGTCGTGTCTGGAATGTCTGGAACCATAACGCCGGATGGAAGCATGGTTTCAGGCATAGGCGGAAGCGAAGCCTCAGACTCCTGCTCCGCCTGCGAAACCCCCCTGTTTTTGCTGTGAGCTTTTCTAATGCCGAGGTTTTCCAACTCTGCAGTTTCCAACGGAAGTTCAGCATCTTGCGGAACCTCATCTGATAATAGTTGTTTTGAACGTGGTGCCAAAGGTAAAACTCCTTTATTGCGCAATAATTACGCAGATATGTTTTTCTAAAAGGAACATATCTAATATAGAAAAAAAAAACAACTTTGTCAAGGGGGGTAGGGTATATTTCTAAATTCTTTCCCAAATGCCTCTCCTTATCATCTTAATTTTCTGCGAGTTAGCTTTTTCGCAAGAATTCTTCCGGTTCGAATTGGAAGAAAGGGAACAGGTAGATACAACGCGAAATGGAAACACCGGTTGGCTAGTAGAAGACGGTTCAAGTGATACTTTGGAATATAACGCAGTTGATTTGGAATACAGCGTTTTATCAAAAACGTTTAACCTTAACGATAAAGCACAACTCAAATACAGAACCGCAACGCTGAACGGCGATACCATCATATACAGCCAAAAAGATAAAATAATAGAAGTTATAGGAAATCCTATTTTCAGAGAAACATCGCAACCAACGCTTGCTTCTTATAAAATGAAATACAATTTATCCACAAAAGTTGGTGAGATAATTTACGGCACAAGCTACATGGACAATCAGCAATTCAACGGAACATTGATAAAAGCCGTGACAATACAGAGCGAAGATACTTTAAAAGAACAGAGATTTTTAATTGAAAGGGGGGATTTTTCAACATGTTCAAACCCGGAACACCAGCATTACGCCTTTTACAGCCGACGAATGGTGGTAAAACCTAAAGAAAACGTAACCGCACGCCCTGTGGTTCTGAACATGGGGGAAGTTCCGGTTGCGATTTTGCCCTTGATGGTTTCCCCAATGAAAAGCGGACGGCGTTCTGGACTTTTAACCCCAAGGTTTGGTGGTGACCAGTCGCAGGGTTTTTTTATGAACAATATCGGTTATTACTTAGCACCGAATGATTATTTGGATGCGCAACTCTACGGAAATATTGTGGAAGGTAGCACGGCGGACTTCACTAAAAGCAATTTAAACAGCGAATTTCGCTATAACGAAAGATATATGCTGGATGGTTTTGTAAATGCCGCTGGTTATTTCAATAACGGAACATTTTGGCGGGATTACGATATACATTTCAAGCATTCGCAAAATATAACACCTGACCGCAGCAAAACCTTAAATGGAGAGGGTTCGTTTGTTTCGCGGCAGAACCTGCGGCAACAGAACGGAATAGACGAAAAAACCGTTTTAGACCAGCAGGCAAATGCGGAGATGACTTATTACCAAAAAATTGGCGACAATAAAAATGTCACCGTAAAAACAAGGCAGGAATATAATTTATCAACGGGGTTAATTCGCAGACAGCTTCCAGATATACAGTTCAGAGCCTCCGGTCCTATATTTGAATCGGATATGCCTGGTGAAAGTTTAGACCCTCCGTTTTGGGAAAAGATAAATTACTCCTATTCAAATCACTTCAACAATCATAGCGTCAAAGCTTACGATACCCTAAAAGCTGAGGATACAACAGCTTATTACACAGGCTTTTCCGATAACCTCTCATTTAATTATACGGGAACTCTTTTTGATGTTTTGAACGTAACGCCATCGCTGAATCTTATAGGCAATTGGACAGCCAGAGAATATACTTCACCGGACGACCCCAGAAATAGAAACAGCCGTTTTGCCTTTTACCCTTTTGAAAACGAATGGGGGCAATATTACTTGAAGGGCAATGGCTCTTTGCAATTTGCCACAAAGTTATATGGATTTTGGCTTCCCGAATGGGGCAGGTTCACCGGAGTTCGCCACACTCTTTCGCCAACCGTTGGATACACTTATGCGCCGGAATTGGATACCAACAAAGCATTTTTTCCGCATCCGCTTTTGGGGCAGAGCGCTTTTCAAAATAAACAGAAAACGGTAAATTTTCGTTTAGGGAACGATTTTGACATGAAATATTTGTTGGCGAACGCGGATACCGCAAGCGAAAACACAGACCGAGATGATATAAGCAAAAATCTACGAATTTTAACAAGCAATCATTCCACATCCTACAATTTTGCAGCGGATTCATTTCAATGGTCACCGATAACTTCAACTTTTGGGCTTCAGGTTTTGGAAAACTATATCTTCTCTGTAAATACCACTCATAAATTCTATCATCTTTTTGAAGACGACCCTAAAAAAGTTCGCTTTCCTCAGCTTACGGACTGGAACTACGGCTTAAGCTACAGGTTTGAATGGTATGGCGATTTTAACGCCGGACTTCCATCAAGAAAAGGCAAATATGAATATAAACCTTGGAGTGCGGGCGTGGATTACAATTTTTCCTTTTCAAGCACCAGAGTTGGCAAAAACACATTTAAAGACGAATATAGACACTATGCCATACTCTCCGCATCCATTAACCCAACCAGAAAATGGAATTTGCAATATTCCTCGCAATATTCATTTGAAGAAGGGCAATTCACAACCCATTCTTTGCAATTCTTCAGAGACCTGCATTGTTGGAAGATGGATTTTACATGGAGACCAGCCGGAGCTGCTCCGGGCTGGAGTTTTAGCATTTATGTTATAGACCTGCCGGATGTGCGCTTGAGTGCCTCAAATACGAATGACAACAGCACCAGCGGATATAATGATTATGATTACTGACATTAGGAAACATTATTTCCCTTGACAAATTAGCATTTTATTTCTATATTTGTATTCCCTATGAAAAATATAGAGAAGCACCGCAATATAGGAATCTCCGCGCATATAGATTCTGGAAAGACAACTTTAACGGAACGCATTTTGTTCTACACAAAGCGCATCCATGCCATTCACGAAGTTCGTGGAAAAGATGGCGTTGGCGCAAAGATGGATTCCATGGAACTGGAACGCGAACGTGGCATAACCATACAGTCCGCTGCTACCTATGCAACTTGGAACGATACCACCATAAACATAATAGATACTCCGGGGCACGTGGATTTCACCATTGAGGTGGAACGCTCCCTGAGAGTTTTGGATGGCGCAATTCTTGTTCTCTGCGGCGTTGCTGGCGTTCAATCCCAGTCCATAACGGTGGATAGGCAGATGCGCCGCTACAATGTTCCCCGCATAGCTTTTGTGAATAAATGCGACCGCGCAGGCGCAGACCCGTTCCGCGTTGCCTCGCAGCTCCGCGAAAAGCTCAATCATGTTCCCTGCTTAGTGCAAATCCCCATAGGGCTTGAAGATAAACTAAAAGGCATTGTGGATTTGATTAAAATGAAGGGCTTTCTCTTTGAAGGGCAAAACGGGCAAGAAATAAAAGAGATTGAAATTCCCGAAGACTTGAAGGCTCAAGCTGCTGAATACCGTTCAAAGCTGATAGAAACCGTTGCTGATTTCAACGACCACATAATGGAAGCCGCCTTGGAAGGCAAGGATGTCCCCGAAGGGCTTCTCAAAGAAACCATTCGCAAAGCTACAATAGACCTTAAAATTACACCGGTATTCGTAGGTTCCGCCTATAAAAACACTGGCATTCAAAAACTCTTGGACGGCGTGACAGACTACTTGCCAAACCCAACGGAAGTTAAAAACATCGCCCTAAACATAGACAAAAACGAAGAGCCAACCGAGCTGGAGAGCAGAGATGATAAACCTCTCGTTTGCTACGCTTTCAAACTCACAGACGACCGCTACGGTCAGTTGACGTATATTCGCGTTTATCAGGGTTTAATCAAAAAAGGTCTTTCAATTGTCAATATGAGCACGGGCAGAAAGGTGAATGTGGGTCGCCTTGTTCGTATGCACTCAGACGAAATGGAAGACATTTCCGAAGCTGGTGCAGGCGACATTGTGGCGTTGTTCGGCATAGATTGCGCAACAGGCACCACCTTCACGGATGGCTCTCTTCGCATGAACATGACCTCCATGCACGTTCCAAATCCCGTTATTGAGCTTGTCATAGAAGCAAAGAACAGAGACGACCTCGCGAATCTTTCAAAGGCTCTCAATCGCTTCACCAAAGAAGACCCCACATTCCAGGTTTACGTGGATAAGGAATCGGGGCAAACCGTTATCAAGGGCATGGGCGAATTGCATTTGGAAGTTTATGTTGAACGCATGAAACGCGAATACAAAGTTGAAGTTCAAACAGGTGCCCCACAGGTTGCCTACCGCGAAACAATCACGCGCCCTGCTTCCTTTGATTACACGCATAAAAAGCAAACCGGCGGTGCGGGTCAATATGCAAAGATGATGGGCGAAATGCGCCCGATGCCTATTGAAAGCGATATGGAAAAAGTATATAATTTTGTCAGCTCCGTTGTTGGCGGACGCATCCCAAAGGAATATATCCCAAGCTGCGACAAAGGTTTTCAAAGCTGCATGGAAGCGGGTTCCTTGATAGGTTTCCCCGTTGTTGGCATAGAAATGGAAGTGAAAGACGGGCAATATCACCCCGTGGATTCTTCCGACATGGCTTTCCAAATTTGCGCCCGCATGGCATTCCGCGAGGCTTTTCAAAAAGCCGGAGCGCAGGTGCTTGAACCGATAATGAAAGTTGAGGTTCAAACCCCAACCGAATTCCAGGGCAGCGTTGTGGGCAATCTTTCACAACGCCGTGGTACAATACAGGCAACCAGCGAACAGCAGAGCTACACCACCATAGTAGCGGAAGTTCCGCTTTCCGAAATGTTCGGCTACGCAACGGATTTGCGTTCCATGACACAGGGTAAAGCGGAATTCACCATGGAATTTGCCAGATACGCTCCAGTTCCTCGCAACATTCAGGAGGAATTGATAAAGAAGTATGGGGACAAAGCAAAAGCAGCAGGGCGTTAAACAACAATAAGTTACCCAAACCTCAAAAGCCCTATTTGGCAGGCTTTCCACAAAACAACATCTATATATCCCTTGTTCAGCCCCGTGGCTTTTTCTATCTGCGCAAACATTTTATCGCAAAGTTTTTTTACCTCTTCGTTCAGAGGGAAGCCTTCCTTTAAATCGGATTTTCCAAGCGCAATTCCAAGCCTTTGAATCCAAACATCGTATTTGACATTGCTTATGCCCAAATTACGTGCCAAATGATTTTTGGTTATCTCGCCTATATGCGGCAGCTTTGCCAGATAGCTCAATTTTTCGCTTTCCGTTTTCTGCTCGTAAAATCCATCTCTGAATTTCTTGCGCTCGTTCCAGATTTTTATTATCGCTCTTATTTTATTCACATTCCTAAAAATGAGGAGCAAATTCCGCTCGCAAACCTCGCCGCCGCCGTTTATAAAACTCATTATTTCACCAAACTTTCTCTTCGCTATCTTTTGCCTAAACCCACCAGCCAAGATTACATAAATACATTCCTCTGCAAATTCCTTTGCATTCAAAATAGGAGGTTCAATCAATCGTTTTTTTATAGTCTCAAAGCTATCTTTGTCCTCGCCCAAACCGGAATTTATTATGTGCTTTTCAAGGGCAAAGAAAGTCTTGGCGGTTAAGCGGAAATGCTCGTTTACATTGAATTCGCACATTATAAGGAAAGATAGTAAGTATTTTTCTATATTCCAACACCATGAGAAATTATGAATATGAAGTGAAAAATAGGGTGGAGTTTATTCGGAATGTGCTGACTGATGCTGGTGCTGACGGCATTGTTTACGGTAACAGCGGAGGGAAAGACTCTACGCTTGTCGGGATTCTCTGCAAAAAGGCATGCGACAATACAGTCGGGCTGATTATGCCGTGCGGTTCTAAAAGGAATTACGAAATAGATAAAACCGATGCTGAGGCTATCGCAAAACAATTTAGCATATCCACGCGAGTCATAGATTTGACCAATGTGAAAAACGAAATTTCAAAAGTTATAGGCGATAAAACGCGGCTCACCGCCCCTGCACTTGCAAATATAGCTCCACGGCTCCGAATGACCACCCTCTACGCCGTGGCTGCAAGCGAAAACAGATTGGTTGCGGGAACTGGAAACCTAAGCGAAGGCTATATGGGTTATTTCACAAAATGGGGAGATGGCGCGTTTGACTTCAATCCTATTGCAGACCTTACGGTTACGGAGGTATATGAATTTCTGCATTATCTCGGAGCACCAGAATTCATCATCACTAAGGCTCCGTCTGCGGGGTTATTTGACGGTCAAACTGACGAAAGCGAAATGGGCATTTCTTATCGTAGCATAGATGATTTTTTGTTGACAGATACGGCTAACAATCACGATAGAAAAATTATTAAGAAATTCCATAAATCAAGCGAACATAAGCGTAATACTCCGATTCTATTTAGAGGTTATCACTATGAAAATTGACGATGAACTCATCGCATATTTAGAGGATTTATCTTGCCTCACTCTTTCTAGTGACGAAAAAAAACGCTTGGCAGGAGATTTGAAGGATATTCTAAGCGGTATGGAACGGCTCGGAGAACTCAATACAGAAAACGTGCCGGAGCGTAGCCACCCATTTGACAACGTTAACGCTTTTCGCGATGACCACGTGCAAACATCTTATAACCGTGAACTTATATTGAAAAACGCGCCGGACAAGGACGATGAAATGCTCATTGCGCCTAAAACGGTTGAGTGAGGAGAATGACGATGTTTGATATGAATGCGTTAGAAC
>Ga0268262_10007540_pt1 | contig 10111 bp, 6 predicted proteins | sample TergutNc150P3_FD_190354 | JGI IMG/M metagenome (GOLD analysis project Ga0268262, IMG submission 190354) | Nasutitermes corniger P3 segment gut microbial community from laboratory colony in Florida, USA - Nc150 P3 (SPAdes) (version 2) | ecosystem: Host-associated > Arthropoda: Insects > Digestive...
AAGCCCCGGCTGACGATGCCCGGCTCGCCCACAAGCCGCCCCTTTTTGTCCAGTTGGACCGTCGCCACCACTATGCCGTCCTCTTGCAGTATCAGCCTGTCATGCACCACGCGCGCGTCCACCCGATGCTCCACGCGCTGGTCGACGAAGCACTTGCCGACGGGCACACACCCGGCGAGCCTGGCGGTGCCATCGCTGAACAGTTGCAGGCAGCGGCCATCGTCCAGCAGCGGCGTGTTTTTGGGTGCCCAGCCCTTTGACTGGGCCAGCTTAGCGTGTCCCTGCAACAGGCGGTATGTCCCATGCACGGGTATGACGTATTCGGGGTCCAGCATGTCCATCATCCGCGCAGCGTCCTCCTGGTGGGCGTGGCCAGTGACGTGGACGGGGCCCAAGCCCTCCAGCGATGTCTCCATCCCCAGCCTGGCCGCCCTGTCCAGCATCCTGGAAATGGGCACCTCGCTGCCCGGTATCGCCCTGGAGCTGAGTGTCAGGCGGTCGCCGGGCCAAGGCGTGGCGCCCTTCACCTCGGCCTTCAGGATTCGCGCCAGACCGCTCAGAGGCTCGGCCTGAGTGCCCGTGCAGAGGATCATTATTTTGGCAGGCAAAAGTGAAAGCAGCTCCCGATGCTCGATGAACAGCCCTTCCAGCGAGGTCTCCGGCAGACCCAGTATGCCCAGTTGGCGGGCGACGGAGATGTTGCGCTCCAGCGAGCGGCCCACCGTGCAGACCTTCCTGCCCGCCTCCAGTGCCAGCTCCAGTGCCATCCTGATTCGGTGTATGTGACTGCTGAACGTCGCGAAATAGACCCTTCCCTTGGTGGAAGCGATGGCCGCCCTCAGAGCGTCCATGCACGTACGCTCGTCCGGGGCACGACCTGGCAGGTGGGCGTTTGTCGAGTCGGACAGCAGGACGCGGACCCCAGCCTTGCCCAGTTCCTCGATGCGGGCCGCGCCGGTCTTTCTGCCATCGACCGGGGCCTCATCGAACTTGAAGTCGCCAGTGTGGAACAACACGCCCTGGTCAGTGTGCAACGCTATAGCGCAGGCTTCGGGGATGCTGTGCGTGACGGGAATCCACTCGGCCTCTATCCCGCCCCTGCCTACAACGCGCCTGTCGAAGTCGGAGACCTCCACCAGCGGCACGTCCAGGTCGCGCTCCTTCAGTTTGTTCGCCACCAGCGCCAGCGTGAAGGGCGTACCATAGACGGGCACCGGCCAGCGCTCCAGGAAGTACGGCAGGGCGCCTATGTGGTCCTCGTGACCGTGCGTCAGCAGCACCGCATCGATGTCTTCCGCGAAAGGCTCAAAGTAGGCGAAGTCGGGCACGATGCTGTCAATGCCAGGCTGCTCCTCCGTGGGGAACAACTGGCCGCAATCAACAAGCAGCAGCGTGTCCGCCGTATGCACCGCCAGCGCGTTCATGCCGAACTCGCCCAGACCGCCTATGGGCACCAGGCGCAGCTCGCCCTCCCCGGGCGGCTCGTGCCAGTTCTCGAAGGGTTCCAGGTTGTCTGACATGCGCCGATTATCGCATGGAACAGCGCGTGGGCAAAGAGCCAAGGGCGCGGCCGCACCGTTCATTGCACACGGTCACAAGACTGATTGCCTGCTGTTTGTCAGCACCGGACGGCTTTTCAGTTTTTTCTACAAGGAAAGAATCCAGTGAACCCATCCGAACCGAGCCGTCGGGCATGGGGCGCCAGTAATCGGTTTTCGTACCTTCCCGCACGTATGCGGCTCCTACCGGGGGCACCCCCAGCTTTTCGGTCTTTCCCCTTTCGGGGTCAATTCTGTACCAAACCAGTAGGGGACTTCTATTGGACAGCTCTTCTCGGCGGGTCTCAACTGTCTTTTTGACATCTTCCGGCGACAAATCTGGGTTCTTGTCCAGCAACTCCTGTGTTTCTTTGACAGCATCGCCGCTTTCTGTTAGGAATGCGGATTCCTCCTGGGCCGAAATCAACACGGTTCCAGCTTTTTCTGGATGCACCCGCAGAATGGCATTTGGAAAGCCGCCTTTCGCAATCAGCTCAGGTGTGATGTTCTTAAAAATATTGCCTACATGTTTCAACGAAGCATTTTCCAGCGAAAAAATCCAATACAGACCAGTTTCGCAATTAACAACTACAGCATAGTCATCCGTTATGGCAATGGCACTATTGAAAGCCATGCTAAAGCAATCTGGATTTGACATGTAACCGCGAATGTCATCAACGCCATGGTCAATGGCCGTATTTAACCTAAGTTCTTCTTTCTCTGGATACAGGGACATTCTATGGAATGGTGTCCGTTTTGAAGCATCCTTGTTGCCAGTCAAATCGTTTTTGCTTGCAATGACAATGAAGCGATCATTGTCGCAAGGTATAGACACCAAAATATTTTTTGGCTCTGTTTTGTAATCACCCAAAAACCGCCACTCGCCATCCTGCCATTTGGCCAGCATCCAACGTGTGACTATCGAACCATCTTCAAGCATCATATCTGTCTTTTTCCCGCCAGCGGTTAGAACGTATAGCGCGTCATTGTGCCAGAACGATTTTGCTGGCAACACGCGCTGGGCCAGCGGCACTGGAAAATCAATTACTTTCGAAATGTGCGGTATCGTGCGTTGAATCTGATTCTTTTCGTCTATCAGGTGTTTCGATGGGAGTATGTCTCCTGGATGATCAACGAGATACAAATCGCCGACCCATTGACCCGGCGATGACAAGCCTTGGGCAGAGGTCGGCATTGCAGATACCAGTAAAACCATAAATGACAAGACAACACAGCGACAAGTCATCTGCAAATACCTCCAAGGAAGCGTAGCATGTAAGCCCCGAATTTGACAGTCACGGGCATCCACGATGAGCGGATACCAGCCTTGCCATTCCCACCCAAGCGGCCGGGGGGACTTCCTCGGCGCGGGACTTGGGCGAAACATTGGCTGCGGCGCATACGAGGGCAATCTGCGCCTCTGTAAGGTACGGCGACAGGTTGTTGGCCAGTGTCTTTCTCCTGTGGGCGAAGGCGGCGTGGAGCAGGGACAGCAAGGCCCGGCGCTCGCTTGGCGGGGGCGCCGCCGGCTTAGGCTCGAAAAGCAACACGATGGAATCCACCTTGGGCGGGGGATTGAAGCTGCCAGGCACCAGTTTCAGGAGCGTCCCGACGTCCGCCACTGATTGGGCCAGGACCGATAGGGGCCCGTAGGCCTTTTCGCCTGGCCTGCCGAGCAGTTTTTGGCCCACCTCCAACTGGAACATCAGCACCATTCGCCCCCATAGGACGGCGCCGAGCAGGAACCGCGTCAGTATTGCGGTAGCGGCGTTGTATGGCAGGTTGCCGACGATGCAGAATGGCCCAGCCGGCAGTTCCGCGGTGGCCGCGTCGCCCTGCAAAAGCGTGAAGTTTGGCGAGCCGCCGAAACGCTCGGTCAGCAGTCGACAGGCATCCGCGTCCAGCTCCACTGCCACCAGTGGCCGCCCATCCCCCAGCAGGCGGCCGGTCAACGCGCCCCGCCCAGGGCCAATCTCAAGGATGGCGGGGGCGCTGGACGCCAGGGCCGCGCCGCAGATGGTCTCTATCGCGCCTTGGTTAATCAGAAAGTGCTGGCCCAGCCGCTTTTTGGACCTGACATTGGTGCTGTTCATTCCCATTGTTTCGCGGCACCCAGAAAAGGGCTTGCGTCCACTATTCTTCCTTTTCGCAGCCTTCCTTGTTGCCACAGCAGCCAGCCGAGGCGGTTTTCGCCTGGCAGCATTCGGCCAGCAGTGCGTCGATTATCTTGCCCACGTATTCGGGCTTGACGCCAAGGGCCCTGAGCGTGCCCTGGCGGTCGATTATCCCGTAGGTGGGCCAGAAGGCCAGTTGCCACGCGCCGGTGGTGGCCTGGGTGGTCAGCGCCGTTGGGTAGGCGATGCCCTTGTCCGTCACCGTTTGGGGCATTTTCTCCCCACCCCTGCGGCTGTCGCAGGCACCGAAGAAGACCACGTCCTTGGCGTACTTGGCCGCTAGCTCATTGTTGGCGGGGATTTCCTTGATGCAGTCGGGGCACCAGGTGGCCCAGAAGTCAACCACGACAATTTTCCCCTTCATGTCCTCGGCGGACACGGAGCCATTCACCCAGTTGCTCAGCTCCAGCGCGGGGGCCTTTTTGCCCAGCAGCGGCTCGTGCCTGGCCCAGATGTCGGGCAGCTCGTGCCCCTCCTTTGCCAGCGCGGCCACCTTGTCCTCGGGCTGCTGGGCATAGATGGCAAAAGCGGAAAGAACCGCCAAAAGAACAGATGTCAGTCGCATGGGGCCTCCGTGGTGTTACGTAAGATTGGATTATAGCAGTTCCCAAAAACTCAGTCGCCAACCAGCTGTACGGTCGCTGTAATGCCAACTCGCAATCAAACTTGTGGTAATACGCACTGCTTGGTCTGGAGCGAAGGGCGGATTCATTCCGCCCTGAGCGAGCGACCCAAGGGGTCCGGGGAAGGGCGCGGCCGTAGCCGCGCGGGTCCCCGGCAGACCGCCAAGTTGCATTCGAAGAATGCAGCTTGGCATCAGGCAGCTTGTACCCTAATCTCCCCGAAGGCCTCGAGCTGGACCAGCCTGGCGCTGCCGCTCTTCACCAGCTCCAGCAGCGCGAGGAAGGTCAGCACAAGTTCCTCCCTGCTCCTTGCGGTGGAGAGAAGGTCGGCAAAGGCCAGCCAGTTCGCGTCGCGAAGCCGCTCGGCGACTTCGAGTATCCGTTGCTGTAGGGTCTTGGTTGGAGCCTTGACCTCCACCGGCGGCGGCGGCAGCAGGCGCATGAGCACCTCCCTATAGGTTCCGAGTAGGTCCATCAGCGTCACCCTGATCGTCCCCTCTTCGCCCTCCAGCAGTGTGCCTAGCGCATCCGGCGCGGTCGTTTCCTCCGGCTCCTGGACGCAAAGGGCACCGGTGTAAACGACATCCGCCCAGTCCCTTGCCCTGTCTGACAAGTCCCTTGCGGCCTCCTTCACCGCCTGGTAGTCCAGCAACTTTTGGACTAGGTCCTCCCTTGGGTCCTCAGGCTCGCCTTCTTTTGGCGGCAGGGGCAGCAGCAGGCGGCTCTTTATCTGTATCAGGTGGGCGGCCATGGCGACGAATTCGGCCGCTATCTCCAGATCCAGTTCTTCCATCAAAAGCAGGTAGTCCATGTACTGCCTGGTCACTGTGGCCATCGGCAGGTCAAGGATGTCCAGCTTCTGGCTACGGATTAAGTACAGCAGCAGATCCAGCGGGCCCTCAAAGATGGGCAGGTCGAGCGCCATGTCCTGGAACCTGCTCTCGAAGCCGCTGGGCGGCTCGAAGTGCCGCGCGGGCGCCGTGCCTGTTTCCGCCGTTCTCTCCATGCGGGTCATTATACCGCATTCACCTAGGACGCGCCAGTGTTGCTTTCCGCCGTGCCCCTGGGGAACCTGTGCGAGCCTTCGGCAGCGTTTGGGGTTGCGTACTCCCAGCCCTCCTGCACGTACAGGTCCTTGTAGCCAACGTAGCGAGGCCAAATCTGCGCCGCGATGCTCTTCTGCTTTTGGTTGACGTCGCCCTTCACCTCGGCCTTGGGCCAGCCGGCCACCAGTGTGCCAGGCGGGGCCTTGAAGCCCTCCCTGACCAGCGTGCCGGCCGCCACCACGCAATCCTCGCCTATCTCTGCGCCGTCCATGACCGTGCTGCTCATGCCCACCAAGGCGCCCCTGCGTATGGTGCAGCCGTGCAGCATGACGTTGTGCGCCACGCTGACCTCGTCCTCAATCAGCATCGGCCACTTGCCGTTTGTGACGTGCAGGCAGCACTTGTCCTGGATGTTCACGCGCGAGCCTATCTCTATCCAGTTCACGTCGCCCCGGATCACACACTGGAACCATATCCCCGTGTCGTCGCCCACAATGACGTCCCCCAGCACCAAGGCGTCGTCGGCAATCAGCACCTTCCGACCGATCCTGGGGACCATATTCTGGAATTCTTCGATCATTACATTACTCCAAGGGCATTGTAGCCGATTCGCCGATAATCTTGGGCGCGTTGAGCCTCCATGATTAATTAATCGCTACGCCAAGCGAGTTCACCTATTTTTGGAAAACCCTTGGCGCCAAACAGGATAGGCACCTGATGCAACTGAAAAAATGCATCTTCGCTGGAATTTTTAGTTGCCGCCCCAATATCTTGTGGCGATACTGTAAAGCCTGCCCGGATGTTGTGGTCTGACCAGTGGCAGCTAACGGGGTCAGCCGGACACAAAAGTGCAGGAAGCCCAGCAGAGGAGTCGAAGATGAAATTCCAGCGCCGCTACACAGTGCAGGGCAGTGACCCGCTGGGCGGGGTCTCATTCGTGCCACGCACCAGCAGGATTGCGAAGCTGGACGGGACGGTAGTCTTCGAGGCATCGGACATCATGGCTCCTGAGGGGTGGTCGCAGGTGGCGGTGGACATCCTGGCCCAGAAGTACTTCCGCCGCGAGGGCGTCGGGCAGGGTCCCGACGGCCTGAATGGCGAGAGGGACGCCAGGCAGGTCTTCCACCGGCTGGCCGGCTGCTGGAGGCACTGGGGGCAGCGGCACGGCTACTTCGACACGGAGGAGGACGCCGGAGCATTCTATGACGAAATCCTCTACATGCTGGCCAACCAGATGTGCGCGCCCAACAGCCCGCAGTGGTTCAACACCGGCCTGCACTTCGCCTACGGAATATCCGGGCCGCCGCAGGGCCACTTCTACGTCGACCCGGCGTCGGGCGAGGTGACGTCCAGCACGTCCGCCTACGAGCGCCCGCAGCCCCACGCCTGCTTCATCCAGGGCATCGCCGATGACCTGGTGAACGAGGGCGGGATAATGGACCTCTGGAAGCGCGAGGCGCGGATATTCAAGTACGGCTCCGGCACCGGCACCAACTTCTCTAAGATACGCGGATGCGAGGAGCCGCTGTCCGGCGGCGGCCGCAGCTCCGGCCTGATGAGCTTTCTCCAGGTGGGCGACAGGGCGGCCGGCGCCATCAAGTCCGGCGGCACGACGCGCAGGGCCGCGAAGATGGTCTGCCTCGACTTAGACCACCCGGACATAGAGGCCTTCATAGACTGGAAGGTGGGCGAGGAGCGCAAGGTGGCCATGCTGGCGGCAGGTTCCCTGCTGGTGGGCAGGCACTGGAAGGCCATGTGCGAGGCCGTCGAGGGCCAGGCCACCAAGGATGCCAACCCCAAGACCAACGACAAGCTCCGCGCCGCGCTGCGCAAGGCCAGAGCCGAGGGCGTGCCAGGGCCCTTCATAACCCAGTGCATGCAGCGCTTGGCAATGGGCGACTTCCGCCGCGACCTAAAGACCTTCGACATGAACTGGGACAGCGAGGCCTATGCCACCGTGTCCGGCATGAACTCCAACAACAGCGTCCGCGTGCCAGGGGCTTTCATGGATGCACTGCAGGCCGATGGGACCTGGGAGCTGGTGCAGAGGACTAACGGCAGGCACGCACGGAAGGTCAGGGCGCGCGACCTGTGGGACCGCATCTCCAACGCCGCTTGGGCCTGCGCCGACCCCGGCGTCCAGTTCGACACGACTATAAACGAGTGGCACACCTGCCCCGAAAATGGGCGCATTAACGCCTCCAACCCGTGCAGCGAGTACATGTTTTTGGACGACACGGCCTGCAATCTGGCGTCGCTGAACCTCTGCGCCTTTCTGAAGCCGGACGGCACATTCGATCTGGACGGCTACCGCCACGCCATCAGGATATGGACTGTTGTGCTGGAATTGTCCGTTGTCATGGCACAGTTCCCCAGCGAAATAATCGCACGGCAGAGCTACGACTTCAGGACTCTCGGCCTGGGCTACGCCAACTTGGGCGCGATGCTGATGCGCCTTGGCATTCCCTACGACAGCGAGACCGGTGCGCAGTGGTGCGCCGCGCTGACGGCAGTCCTCACCGGCGAGGCCTACGCCGCCAGCGCCGAGATGGCGGCCTCCCTGGGGCCATTCCCAGGCTTCGCACGCAACAGGGACCACATGCTGCGCGTAATACGCAACCACCGCCGCGCCGCGCACAACGCGCCCGACAGCGATTACGAGGGCCTCTCCATCAAGCCTAGGGGTCTGCACGGCGCGGGAATCCCGGCCGAACTGGTGCAGGCGGCCAAGCAGTCCTGGGACCGCGCACTGGAGCTGGGCGAGAGGCACGGCTACAGGAACGCCCAAGTGACAGTCCTAGCACCCACAGGCACCATCGGCCTACTCATGGACTGCGACACCACCGGCATCGAGCCGGACTTTGCCCTGGTCAAGTTCAAGAAGCTGGCCGGCGGCGGCTACTTCAAGCTGGTGAACAACGCGCTGCCCTCCGCGCTGACGAACCTCGGCTACACCACGGGGCAGATAAGGGACATCGAGCGCTACGCCGTGGGCTGGCAGCAGATTGCGGACGACACGCCCGGCATCGGCCACGGCGACTTGCTGAAAAAGGGCTGGAGCGAGGAAGAGATTGCGGCCCTAGAGCAAAAACTGTTGGCAGCCTTCGACCCGACGCTGGTCCTGGACATGGACCGCATCAACGAACATTTCCCCGTCGACCGCATCAAGGCCTTCATCGAGGCCCTGTCCGGCGCCCTCACAGTCGAGGGAGCCCCGCACCTAAAACAAGACCACCTGCCCATATTCGACTGCGCCAGCAAGTGCGGGAAGCGCGGCCAGCGCTACATAACGCCAGAGGGTCACATCAGGATGATGGCGGCCGCCCAGCCATTCCTGTCGGGGGCCATAAGCAAGACCATAAACCTGCCGCCGGAATGTACAGCGGCGCAGGTGGCTTCTATATACGAATCCAGTTGGAGGATGATGCTGAAGGCCGTCGCCGTCTATAGGGACGGCTCGAAGATGAGCCAAGCCATGGCCACCAATCTCGACCTGTTGGTGGGCGCCGAGGCCGCGCTGGACCCGGAGACACCGCCGGTGGAGAAGTCCGCCGCGCTGGCCGCGGCCATGGCGCAGAAGGTGATCCGCTGCTACCGCCGCAAGATGCCCAACCGTAGGAGCGGCTTCACGCAGTCGGCCAAGATAGGCGGCCACAAGATATACCTGCGCACTGGCGACTATGAGGACGGCACCCTGGGCGAGATTTTCCTAGACTCGCACAAAGAGGGCGCTGGGTTCAGGGCCGTGCTGAACTGCTTCGCCATAGCCATATCGCTGGGTCTCCAGTACGGCGTGCCGCTGGAGGAGTTCTGCGACGCATTCATCCACACCAAGTTCGAGCCGCACGGCATAGTGCAGGAGTCCGATGCGGTGAAGCTCTGTTCCAGCATAATCGACTATGTCTTCCGCGAATTGGCCATCAGCTACTTGGGCCGCTTCGAATTCGCCAACATGACCGAGGAGGAGATAGCCGTCGTCAAAAAGCAGAGGGCCGAGCACCACGGCCAGAGGTTCCAGGCCCCCTACACCAACCAGGTGCCCCTGTTCCCCGAAAACAACGGCGAGCAGCAGCCCCTGCGCTTGGCGCAGGACACCCACTTCACCGCCACGCCGGACGCCTACGCCGTCGCCAGGGAAAAGGGCTTCACAGGCGACACCTGCCCCGAGTGCGGCAACTTCACCATGGTCCGCAACGGCACCTGCCTCAAGTGCCAGACCTGCGGCGCCACGACGGGGTGCAGTTGACCGTAGCCATCTTTTGCGCCACGCTCCGTAAGTGCAAGTAGCCGAAATCTATCAGCGTGGCGCCTGGGAGAATGCCTGTTGCAAAAGCGAAAGCTAGGGCGGTAAATTCAGCCAACATCTGCAATTTGCCGTCTGCGGATACGGCTCTGCGATGGCCAGGCTCGACACGGGACTGGAACCGCCCTAAAATCTGTAACAGGAAGGCGAACCCATGAACGTCAAACGATTCTTCCCCTCGCCGGACAACCGGGACGTCGTTTCATTGTTCTCGGGCGCCATGGGGATGGACATCGGTCTGATGCAGGCCGGGCTGAAGCTGAAAATGACACAGGAATTCGACGGCACCTGCATCAAGACGATAAAAGCGCAGGGGCATCCAGTAATCGAGGGCGACATCCGGGGCATTGAACCGGAGACAGTGCTGGAGTCCGCCTCGCTTCGGAGGGCCGAGCCTTTCCTGCTCTGCGGGGGGCCGCCGTGGAGA